>Ga0115008_10005965_pt1 | contig 10054 bp, 3 predicted proteins | sample FraStrMetagenome_FD_87164 | JGI IMG/M metagenome (GOLD analysis project Ga0115008, IMG submission 87164) | Marine eukaryotic phytoplankton communities from Arctic Ocean - Fram Strait ARC3M Metagenome | ecosystem: Environmental > Aquatic > Marine > Oceanic | place: Fram Strait | collected 2012-06-18
AGTTGCCGTAGACGAAGACTTTAAGTTAAGTGCCGAGTTTGATTTTTATGGTGATGTATCAATTCATGCGGATAATCCGTTAATATCATTTTCTGGTGCAGCTAGAATTAATCACGGCTGTGCGAAGTTTGATAGAAACTGGATGGCTTTTAGATCTGAAATTGATCCAAAAAATATACAAATTCCAGTTGTCGCTGAGATGAAGGATTTAGATGGTGGTGCAATTTCGGCCGGAATTGTTTGGAGAGATTCTCCAAATACGGATAGCATTGCGCTATATCCAACATTCTTATCATCGCTTGTCGATCCGGCCGACCCTATTGTGATGACTTCTAGCGGATACCTTCAATATGATGCAGGGACTAAGGAGTTTCAGATTGCGTCAAGGGATAAGTTGATTAACCGTGATGAGAAAGGTAACTACATCGCCTTGCACACTGAGAGCTGCTCGATGAATGGAGATGGTATTATCGACCTTGGTATGAACTATGGAGACGCCGTTGTTGATGCAGTAGGAATTGTAAATTACAACCAGTCAACTGGGAAAACTACAATGAATCTTACGGCGCGATTTGATATGCCAGTTGATAAGAACGTTATGCAGGGGGCAGCGGATCGAATCAATGAAGTTGAAGGGCTTCAGCCTTCTGATTTTAATTCAAATACACTTGAACAAGCCATTGTGGAGTGGGATGGATTAAAGGCAGCGGATAGATTTGTGGAGGAGTTTGTTCAGGAAGGTAAAGTTAAGAAACTTCCAGATGGACTTGAGAAAACAATGACAATTACTGGTCTACGCCTCAGTTCATACGAGAGCAGCCGTCTTCAGACAACGGGACTAATTACAGATGTTGAATCTGCTGTTCTTGTTAATGTATACGGAAAGCCAGTTATGAAATATGTGCCTATGAAAGCATTCTTCCAGCAAACCTATTCCGGTACGAAAGGGAAAATGAATAACGATATGTTTACACTCAAGATTGATATTCCTGGAGGGCTGGACTATTTCATGAATTATCAAATGACTCAAAAGGATGGAGTCCTACGAATTAAATCAGGTGATTCTGAGTTCAGTGCAGCTGTAAATGCAATCAAGGAAGACAAGCGTAAAAAGAAAAACTTCAAATACGAAATGACGACAAATAGCGCATTTCTAGCTAAATTTATGCGTCTGTACGAATAAGGGGGATTTTGGTTAATGAATTGTTAGCCAATTCTATTGAACCTTTTTAGAAACCAGGCGTATTAGAAACTAGTGACATCGTGTGATCAACGATGTTTTATGAAATTGTTTAAGAAAATATTAACGGTCCTAGTTCTTCTTTGTGTTTCAGCGACAGCGTTCGCTCAGGAAACAGAGGCAGAGATAAAGGAAAATGCCAACAAGCTTTTTGAAAAAGAGCAATACGTTAAGGCTACAGCACTTTATTTGCGCTTAATTTCTTTACATCCCGAAGATTACGATTACAATTATCGATACGGTACGTGCTTACTCTTCAATGCCGACAATAAGAAAAAGAACGCATTGCGATATTTGACATACGCGATTACAAGTAGTTCTGCTGACCCACGAGCATATTACTTTCGGGGCAGAGCTCTTCATCTCAATTATCAGTTTAAGGATGCAAAGAAAATGTATCGTGAATATAAGAAGAGGAGATCTTCAAAAGATAAAGGCTTTGATGTAGATCGAGAGATTGAAATGTGCGATAACGGCAAACGCCTGATGTCTAATTTTACTGATATTATCGTCTCTGAAAAAAAGCAGATTGATGAGGACAAATTTTTCCGTCTCTATCATGATATGCAGATTATCGGTGGTGATATTCTTGTTACCGAGCGTTTTCAAAGTAAGATGGATAAGAAGATGGGCCATGTGCCTATTGTTCATTTTCCAAAAAATGCAACTTCAGTTTATTACTCGAGTTACGGAGAGAAGGGCGAAACTGGTCTTGATATTTATGTCCGCAAGAAATTGCTTGATGGTAATTGGGGTGAGCCACAGATGTTAACTGGAGAGGTAAATACTCCCTATGATGATAATTTCCCGTACCTGCACCCATCGGGACAGTATTTATACTTCAGTTCAAAAGGACACAATTCAATGGGAGGTTATGATGTATTCATGGCACGCTTTGATCCAACAGTCAATGGGTTTATGCGAACTGAAAATGTGGATTTTGCCATTTGTTCTCCTGATGATGACTTGTTTTATGTTGTAGATTCATCCTATCAGAACGCATATTTCGCATCGGCTCGCCAAAGCGAGGAAGGAAAATTACATGTCTACCGAGTAAGGGTGGCTAGGATACCTATTCAAGAAGTATTCATTATGGGTGATTTCCTCTCTGAAATCAATCCTGAAAATAAGGATATGACGGTGACAATCTTCGCTGGTGCCACCGGGAACGAAATTGGTGTGATCAAATCGAATGCAAAAGGGAAATATTCGTATGTATTCCCTCAGGGCGGTAAGTACACATATAAGATTAAAATCGATGGGATTGATGGTGTAACTGAAATTGATCTCGATCTACCGTTCCTGGATGAGTTTAGGCCACTTAAACAACGTGTCATACATAAGCAAACACCAGAAGGTGAAGTTGTGATGATAGAAAATTTGTTTGATGAGTTGATCGAAGGTGGATCTGAGTTGATCGGTCCTATTCTAAGAAAGAAGGCTGAATTAGACATTAATCTGAATGATTTTGATGCTAAAGTCCTTGCTGCACTTGACCTTGCTAAGAAACGAGATGAAATTTTAGCTGACTTAGGATACGATGGATTGAGTCCTCGTGAAGTTCAAAATCAGTTGAATGAACTGGCTATAGCTGAGAGAGATCAGAATGAGAATATAAAAAAGATGTCTGATGGAATCGATCAGAATATTATCAATACCTCTTTGGATTTAAACGAACTGGTTGATGCACAGCAAGAATTAATAAATCGTGCAGCAGCAACAGATGATCCAGTAGAGAAGTATGAGCACCTTAAAGAAGCTAAGAAGATTGGCGCGGAAATTATAACGCTTACAGATCAGATTGCAGGCTTAAATAAATTGAAATCTACCATTCAATCAGAATTCGGAAATTCTGACGGTAGAGAAAATATACAAGACCTATCAACAAAATTTGACGAGCTTATAAAGGCGAGAGATGAAGAAGATGCTTGGAATATACTCGCACTTAATCAAAGTGAAATTTTTGAAATTCGAAACTCTTCTCCTAAAGCAATGATTGCTTACATGATCGATGAAAGCATTGAGCTTCGAAAAAAACAGAATGCGCTAAGGGAAAGGAACAACAGTAATACAGCAAACATAAGTCAGCTAGAGGCTGATATTTCATTGCTAAAAGGACAACTACCTGGCGCAAAGAAGAAGCAAAGAAAAGAATTGGAAGAGGAAATTTTGTTCAAAACACAAGAGCTCGAGGCTTATATAGAGGATCAAGCTTTCAGTAAAGCTGATATCGCAGCAATTGACCGGGAAGCCAATGTCTTAGATGAGAATGTAGATGTCCTTCAGGAATCTATCACGGGCAGTCTCGTAGCAACAATATCAGTTGATGAAGTAGAAGCAGCATTGAAGGCAGCTAGTAAAATTGAGAATGAAGGAATTGATAAGCAGATAGAGACGGACATTGAGGCTCTAGAGAATAATTATCCGGAAATTACTTCAGCGGGACCTGCTGAGATTCCGACTCAAGAAAACGTGCAAAATAAACTAGAGGCATCACATGCTGAAGCGGTATCTCAAATCATATCGAATAGTGAACAAACTGAGTTAGAGAAATTAACGAAGTTGATTGCTAATAATGAAGCGACTATTGATCGTTCTACGAGTGAAATACAAGCGCTTCAGATAAAGCTAGAAGGAGATCCTGAGAATATGGATTTATTGGAGGAGCAAACAAGTCTCGTTCAATACCTCACCAAATTGGAAGATGAGAATGAAGGGTTCCGTAATCAAGTCGATCAAATTAACATCGAGAACCCTCCGGTAGCGATTTCGAAAGAGGATCTCGTGGAAGGTTTGTTACCTGGATTTAATGAGGAAGTTAGGTCTATTAAAACGAATACGAATTTGAATGAAGAGGAGCAGCTCGATCAACTTCAGGTGAAGACTCAAAAGCTTGATGGCGCGGTTAATGAACGATTGAACGATATCCGAACACAACTCGAAAGTGATCCGACAAAAAACGAATTGCTGGCACAGTTGGATATTCTTGAGTCCGTGCGTGCTGAGAACACAGAGGAGATAGCACGTATCGATGCACGATTAAGAGAGCTGACATCTACAACTGTTGCTACCGAGTCTAGGAATTCAGAAATCATTGAGGAAATACTTCCTGGGCACGAGAGTAACATGAATGCCATTGCTTCCAATAATGAACTTCAACCACTTGATCGATTAACTCAACAGCAAACAGCAGAAGAGGAGTTATTGACTTCAACAAATCAAAAAATTAAGGTATTAGATGCTGAGTTAACATCAAACCCAAATGATCCAGTCCTATTGAAGCGTAAGGATCAATTAGAGGAAATTGCATCGACTACGAGTAACACCATTGACGAAAGGGCACAAGAAATTAATGCCTTAACCAATGTTTCTTCGATTGTAGATTTAGAAGGCATTAAAACGAGGATTCAGGAGAGTATTGCAGGAACCCGAGAATCTGATATTGCTGAACTAAGAAACTCTTCAGGTACGGCGGGAGAAATAAGCATTGGCGTGTGGGATTTGGAACAAGAGTATTTGGATCGCCTTGTTGCAGAAGCGTCTTCTGTGAATCAAAGGGCAGAAGCAAATCCTGAGAACCAAGAGGCACAGACCGAAGTTCAAGCGATTAAAGAATTGATCGAAGCTCAAGAGAATGAAGTTGCCGCACAAAGAATTAAAGCATTCGAAGACGCTGTAACAGTTACAAATAATAGTGAACTCATTGCAGGGGTTGATCGTAAATATTCTATAGAGATGGGCGAGCTATTTCAGGAATCACCCAGAGATAATGATGCAATCGCAGAGCGAGAAGCTGATTTGCAGAATAAATTACAAAAGGAATTAGACAAGAAGCGTAAGGAATTAGATCGGAGTTATTCTGTTAATGTCGATCTAGAGTGGATGCTGCTCGATAAAGAATTGACCGAAAGTAAGAAGCGTGAGGAAATAGCTCGAGCAGGAACGGAGGTTATTGCCGTACAGCGTGATCAAGAGGGATTTATTGAGGAAATTAGGAATACGCTTCTTTCTGAGAATGCTACTGAGGTGAGCACCACTTATACAGAAAAAGAGGAATTAGAGACTCAAGATGAAGTGCTTCAGGCCTACGAGAATGGACTGATTACCGAATTGTCTATTCTGGAGGCTCAACAATTGGAATCTCCATCGGAACAGACTGTTGCCAAGATTGACTGGGTAAAAGAGGAACTGGAAACTATTCGAAATAAACGAGGATCAATCTCAATTTCTCTCGATGAATTTGGCACCGAGGTTATAGCTGCGAATGTTTCAATAGAATCAGATCCTACGTTAGCTAAACTTGAAAATGATGAAGCAGCACTTGTAAAACAACTCGATGACCCTAACTTGTCTACTTCTGAACGAGAACAGATTAAAGCTTCAATTCAAGAGGTTCAAACTGCGCAAGTAGAACATGGAAATGAAATTACTTCGGAATCAATCGACGAGTCACAAGAGGAACAAGAGGCCTTGACCAATGCATTATTAAACAATGGAGGACCAACTCGAGAATCACCGTTAATTGCAAGTGCGATTGATGCAAGTGTAGAGGAACGCAAAGTCATTGATCAATTAGTGAACGATGCCGATAATGCTAAATCTTCTCAGGAGAGAGAATACTTGTTGGATCAAGCTGAGACGAGGCAAAAGGCACTTGTAGAATCATTAGAGGATATTGTTCAAAATCAACAGGTAAATACCATTGAAGAAAACGAAGGTATAACTATTTATTCTGAAGCAGATCTTCAAGAGAGAAAACGCAGATATACCATTCAGATTGGTGATTTTGACACTCAACTTTTCCAAATTGATGAACAAATATCTGAAGCAAAGAGGAGAGAGATACCTGAGCTAGAAGATCAACGCGCGAACCTAATTCTTCAACGTGATAGAGCCGCTCAGCAGCTTAAAGAGGTGAATTCACAGATAGAGAATTTACCAGTTGAAGAAACTATTCCTCGAATTGCGTCTGCCGCGCTTGAGCAAGACGTATCATTTAATGAGGAACGCGAAATTGCCGTATCAGAGGAGTATGCAGCATACCGTATAGAAGGAATTAAGGCGCTCGAATTGGAGAATCAAGCAAGAGCGGTGGAGAACGAGTTGGTAAAAGAACGAGAAGACTTATTAGCCATTATCAGTGGAGTGAATCCAGAATTATCTGATATGGAGCGTCAAGAATATATCACATTGCGAACGAATAGAATCAAAACGTTAGAAAGTGAATTGGAGCAAATAAATTCCGATCTTGCAATTCAAACTGACATAGCAGACAAATTATTACCAACCAATGCGGAGGAAGCAATGAAAATTCAAAACTTGTTAGCGAGAGGTGTGCGGCCACTCAAAGTGGTAACTGCTGCCTTGGCTTTGATTCAAATGCCTTCAACAGGTTTAGCAATCAACGAAACAATGCCCAGTATTTATTCTGAAGCAAATCCAATTCCTGTTGGAGTTGAAAGTCCATCTGGATTGACTTATCGCGTTCAGATTGGAGCATTTGCAAGAGCGATTCCACAAGACTTATTCAAGGAATTCAATCCAGTATCTGGGGAGAAGATTGGAAATACGGGAATTACACGATACATGGCCGGATTCTTTAATAATAGTGATTCAGTGGTTACGGCGAGACAACAAATAAGAAGTCTTGGATATCGTGATGCATTTGTGGTTGCCTACTGTGATGGAGAACGAATCACCTTCGGAGAAGCTAGAAGAAGAGAGGCAGCCGGTACTTGTGTGCCGAAAGTATACAAAGAATTGATGATGGAGGTTGCTGAAAACACAGCAGATCATTTAGGGATTCCATTGACAAATGAAGTGAAGGAAGTACCGGAGTATACATACAACCTTGCACCAGGAGCTATTCCTGCAGACCCTATCGAGCTGAAAAAAGGACTTTTCTTTTCGGTTCAAATCGGAGTGTTTAACCGACCAGTTTCTGAAAAAAGATTGAAAAATATGCCAGATATCCTTACTATCCGACTACCAACCGGGCAGATTCGCTATTCAACGGGAATGTTTGATTCTGCGAGCGGCTGTAAGTCTAGAAAAATTGAAGCTTATGAGAGTGGGATCGAAGATGCTTTTATCGTAGCATACTACAATGGTGTTCGAATCAAGGTGTATGAAGCAAATGATTTATTGGCGAAGTATGGTCCATCAATTCTTCAATCTAATATTGATGAATCAGAGCCGGTTGTAATAGTGGAGACTCCCAGTGATATCATTCGTACAGATACTGTAGTAACCGAGGTCATAGAAGTTCCTGTTGATATTCCTGCCAATGAAGAAATAAAGGTTCAGGTGGTAACTAAGCAAACATTTGATGCTTTCCCAAGAGATATCTTGAATCGCTACAACACGGAAGGAAACTTCTATTATGATGCAAACGACGGGAAAGTGAAATCAGTTATTTATGACAATGAAAACATGCTCCCACGTCTTTTCAAATTTGAGGAAGATATAGACACTGTCTATTTATCGAGCGATGCACTTGCGATGGAGATGAATAAAACAACACTACAAGTGCAACTTGCAACTGAAACTGTTCCAGGAGATTTAGTTGATTTAGTTTTACGTTTACCTTATCCAAGAGAATTTGTGAAGGTAGGTAAAGGATTGATGTTGACTATCGAGGGAATTGAACCAACTAAGCTCTTAGGGGTACAGAACCAAGTGAGAATGATCGGTTTAGAACCGGTGGTGTTAGAAACTATAAATGAAAATTAATTAGAATATGATTACAATGAATAATCCAGAAGTAGAAGGATTTGAGGATGTATTAACAGTAGAGGAGGTTGTCGATAAAAAAGATTTAATTATCTACAATGATGATGTAAACTCCTTTGATCACGTAATCACTTCTCTAATCAAGGTTTGTAAGCATGAGCCTGTACAGGCTGAACAATGCACATACCTAATACACTATAAAGGAAAATGTCAAGTGAAGCATGGTGACTGGGAAACCTTAGAACCAATGTGTACTGCATTACTAAATAGAGGTCTTACGGCTGAAATCCGATAATTCTTTCCAAAGGCATTGCTGAACAAAAAAAACACGTTATATTTGCACTCGCATTACCAATAAACAATGCAAAAAGGCCCCGTAGCTCAACTGAATAGAGCACTACATTACGGCTGTAGAGGTTTCAAGTTTGAATCTTGACGGGGTCACAAAAAGCTCCATTCCATATTGGTTTGGGGCTTTTTTATTTTATCTATTTATGACTATTTGGATTGTCTAAACAAAACAACTTCAATAGTTGTAATAGTGTGAAATCACACAAAGCGGCAGCTAAAATAGGGGTCGTAGAAGTAAAAGTCCTTTTGATCCATTAAATTTAGACATCCGCACATAAAAGAAATATACGCTATAGCGTAATACTGACTGAAAAGCGCTATAACTATAAGGGCTTCGATACAATGGATGATTCCTATGCCAACATGAATTTTAGCTCTGCGAAGTACATGGAGAGCTTAAGGTAGTATTGTCAAACGGTTAAGGGCGAAGCCTTTGGTTCAGAAGCTTATCGTTCGTAAACCGATCTTTATTTCTTCTTATAAAAGGCTCTGCTAATTCCGGATATGTTTAAATTTATACTTGAATATTATGCCTACAGTTTGTTGTTGAAATAGACTGTTCCATTACAAATATAAAGGTAGATCGTGGTGTAGAAAAAGATGTAGACCAAGAGGCTGTGCGTGTTATCCGAAGAATGCCGAGATGGATTCCTGGACAAGTCAACGGTCGCAATGTTCGTTCAATATGTCGACTACCCATCAATTTCCGAATAGGTTGATTTATTCGCAAGATTCGTTAGGTCCTTTGGTATATTCATCATTTGCCATGTAGTAAAAACCGTTCTCCCGTGAAATGGGATGGTATACCACTGTTCCGTCTTTATAAATCATTTTGACAACGTTATTTGAACCAATTTCAAGAGCCGACCATTTTCCTTCATCAGAATCATTAGACTGGTCAAGGTTACTATCAAGTCCAGTTCCCGACAATGTCGTATTGGAAGAGCTTGAGATTGAAAATGAACCATTACTGCAGAATACAATAGTATTGCTGCTGCTCGAGGAGCCTCCAGTATAATAGCTTCCGTCAGGAGTGGATGTATTTGTTGAATAAGAATCCCTCGAAACCAGCTTGTATCCGCCTAATTTTTGAGTCCATGTTTCCGATTCTTTGGGCTTGACATAGGTGACGTTATTTGCAATAGAATTGATCGCTTCTTTTTGTTTTTTATTGTCTTCAGATTCCATTGTTACGGTCATAATGACGATGCCTTTACAATAATCAGAATTGCTTATAAGTCCGATAGCCTCCCCTTTTAAGGCGATTCCTTGAGAATTTCCCGTAAGGCTCATTGAAATGCGATTTCCAGAAACAAGCGCAGCAGAAGATGCAAAAAGCGTCATGTTTTCATCTGTATATCCCGATTCGAATACTTTTTGTAACTGATTCATGGTTTCATGTCCATGCTCCATAATTAATATGGGGCCGCTCAAGACTTCGTGACCTAACATGCAGCTCCCGAAATCATCATTCATCAATTTCCAACTGCCTGAATCAAATTGTATTGGAATACCTAATGGCTTATCTTGTGCTTGATATGAAAATGATAAAGCAAATAATAAAACAAAAGTGATCAGGCTGTTCATGGCGCGTGATTTTAACTTTAAATTTAGTTAAAATAGTTTGGATAAATTGATAAATAGTTAAAAAGCCCGGACAGCGCGAACATAGAGGTAGTCGCTCTTAGGGCCGGCGGTCTGGTTACCATTGCCGAAACCCTGGTCCCACGC
>Ga0115008_10005967_pt1 | contig 10052 bp, 4 predicted proteins | sample FraStrMetagenome_FD_87164 | JGI IMG/M metagenome (GOLD analysis project Ga0115008, IMG submission 87164) | Marine eukaryotic phytoplankton communities from Arctic Ocean - Fram Strait ARC3M Metagenome | ecosystem: Environmental > Aquatic > Marine > Oceanic | place: Fram Strait | collected 2012-06-18
AATGTATCTTTCAAATTTCTCCTGGTGCATTCTTCCAAGTAAACACGATGGGGGCTGAGTTGTTATACAATCAAGTAGTGGACCGCATCAAAGATATGAATAATCGTGACAAGAAACAACAACAGCAGCAGCAGGAAAAGTCAGAGGTAAATATTCATAATAGTGTTGCCAATGAAAGCTCGATCGTGAACAATGTTAATAGAAGTAACGAACGAATTCTGCTGCTCGACGTATGTTGTGGAACTGGGACAATTGGTATTACTTGCATGAAAGAAAATGTTGCTAATGTTTTACTCGGTGTAGATGTATCAGCCCCTGCTATCAATGACGCAAAAAAGAATTCAATTAGAAACGGACTGATAAATTCTACTGATTATGACAACAATGATATTAACATGAAAGTCAACTTTGTAGCTTCAAGGGCTGAGTTGGTGGTTGCAAAGGAAATCGAAACAGTGAAGGATCAGTTTAAAAAAGACAACGTCAACCTAATTGCCATAGTTGCCGTGGTTGATCCTGCAAGGGATGGACTTCACAATGACGTTGTGCGAGCTTTACGAGGAACGAAGGAAATTGATCGTTTGATTTATGTAAGCTGCAATCCTACCAAGTCTCTAGTCAGAGATGCAGGCGTTCTTTGTGCACCAGCCACAAAGAAATACCCGGGGGTTCCTTTTTGGCCATCAGGTGCAAGACCGGTCGATATGTTTCCAATGACAACGCATTGTGAAATGGTCATGGTTTTTGATCGTCTTCATTCAGAAACAGGAAGTGGTAACAAAAAGATGATTCATGAGAGTACATAAGCCTAATATGCAGAGTCTTAATATATCTTTTCTTTAAGTATTGCTGCCAAGGTTCGTTACTAGAATATAGTGTCATTCGATATCCTCTAAAACACGCGAATCGATAAGTCACTGCGATCGGTTCTCAACATTTCTTATGAAGAGAATGTGCTTGGTTTGTGTATGTTATTACCATTATCACGCAACGTAGTAGGATTGATCATAGATTCGCATCGGATGCAGGACGGAAATCATACGTATACTAGTAGAAAATCTTAAGCTATATTTTCGTTAACTCCATCGAAACACTATCCTATGTCACTTACTATGCGATGAACATATTGTCACTCATTTTTCATCGTTAAATAAACTATTTGTGGTAACTTCTCGCTAGCTCGGACCGTTGTTGTTGCCGACTTTTCGAATAACTCACTTTTTCCTTGAGTCAACCGAATCGTAGCGTCGAGCATCCGATTAAACCATCAACTTTCATTCCATAACGCTCAACGTCGTTATGGAGAGTAAGTTCTGTTCATTCGCCACTAGGACTACTTTAATTGTTATCATATACGCTTGTAACAGTAATAGATCGTATGTGGTTAAAGTGTGTATCAAGAGGATGAATTATTTTATTCGTTATCACGAGCACAAAGTATCTCAATAAAAAGAACTGCATCGGCAAAGATTTGAGTCAAGGGGTAGCGTTAAAGATTGAAAATTTTGTTGAAATGATCATTCATTAAAGTAACCCATACATGACTCAAATCGTTACCGTGATCAGTTCTCATTTTTGGGCCAAAAGCAGGTTGATTCGAGGCGTAATCGTCGCCACTGTTACTAGGAGTGTTATTCATATATCGGTCAATTATGCACAAGAAATGCTGTGCCTACATTGTCCGACGGGAGCTCACGAAACGCGTGCTTTGCTTCCAGATATTTCATATGTATTCTGATCCTACTCTAACCCAACAGTAATTTCAAACCCAAAACTCCAAAATGATTACGAACTTTCTAAAAATCAACTTAGGATCCAAGTTACGTTCGTCACCTTTGGATAATGAGACAGCCTGCCTTATTAAGAAACAAGGTAAATTTACGAAGGAAGTTTGATGTTGCTTTGGGGATTGTGGTCGACTTTCAGCACTTAAACATGTATTTATTTACTGTAAAGCTTGTTCAACTTGTGTATGTACTACTAAGATAATTATCCCAAGTATACTACCGGTATGCGATTTTGAGCCGGTGTTCCAAAGTTACCTTTCAGGCTCAAACTATCAATATTCAAATACCGCAAAACATTACTTCATTATACAATAAATCGAATCACATAAACACTCTCCGATCGGTAAGATCAGACATATCATCTAGAGTTAGATTATTAGATATCTTTTGTTAAGCCAATGATCGGCTACTCAACAATTTTTTTGTAACAGTGTTAGAGTTAGGGATAGGGTTAGGGTTAGGGTTAGAACTCGTGTTACGTGATCCCAAACACAAACCACAAACTCCCATCAGACATTTGTCTCTTGTCGCGTGCTCCCCTCCCCGTCACATATCACATATCATATCACAAATCATATACTAAGTATATTTTAATAAATCATAAATATCAAATATCACAAATCACATCAAAATCACATCAAAATCAAATACTTGAAAAGTATAAAACATATAACCTTTACGTCACAAATCAACATACCGGTACATCAAAAAACTCAAGGCATGAGATGAAACTTAACCTGTTATATAAATAATATACACCTCTCTCATAAAAGAAAACCTACGAAACAGCATGTCATATTCAAACAAAAGCAATCATCCATTCCTAAATTTCAAATATCTCACATTCACAGCCGGGACGATTTTATGTTTCTCCTTCTATTGCCATTCATTTTCAATTGGCAGCCGATCGAATATAAATCCGAATCACCGATTTGTATTTTCAAATCGAAATAAACCTGTTAGGAAACCGCATTTGCGATCGAATGAGGATTATGATTGTGACAGGCGTTGGATACAAATGTGTAGCAGATGCAGTACGTCATTATGTTCTCATAATCTCAAAGAGGATGGTGATGTGACCGGTGGCGGTGAGAATGATGATAGATCGCAGGGTGCGAACTCTATGATTGCAAAGGCGAAGGCGCTCCGTCGAGAAGCTAGTTTGGCCGAAACGGAATTGCGCGCTTCCAAGGATGCCAAGATTGTACAAAAGAATCGATCGGCTCGAACCTTTATTGATGAAATACGTTCCTTAGTGGACTTTAATAGCGGCGGTGTCGGCAGTGGCAAAAGCGAAGATGGCGTCGACGATACGAGTTCGAGCTCGACGTTGGTAGCATTTAAGGAAATCACGGAACGTGAAGAGGTACAATACAAGCAAACCGTTTATGAGTATCTCCACAATTTGAATAAACTCCCTTCTTTGGATTTGTTGCTGAATGTCTTAGAATTACTCTTTGAGCAACGACAAGAATCCCTTAAAAAATACCGTGAATGCGAAAAGGAATTGGCATCTTCGAACGATGGCGCTGCGAAAAATCCCACTAACAAGTTCAACATTGGTGACTTATTCAACCAGAAAGAAAATCGCATCGAATGGGCTAACTCCAAGCTCGTTCCGTACCAAACGGAAGCAATGCAATGTGCATTGTTGTGGGAATTTATTGTAAGCGGCATGGAACGTATAGCGAAAGAAGATGAGAAGGCATTCGGTACTAGCCTCGACAAGAGTCTTTTTCGTGTGGACGAGAAGGATTCGAATGTTAATGTATATCGAAGTCAAAGACCGGGTATGGATGTCGCCTCTATCACGCGAGAACTGCGTACACGAGAACGAGAGCTTACCATGCAATTCATGGCAGATGCAACTCGAAGAGTTTTTATGTCGATGAGCAATGATGATGCTGCTTCATCCTCCTCTACTAATAATCCAATGACAACGAGGGATGACGCTAACTCGGACTCTTCATACGAGCGATACATGCGAGAAACGTACGGCCTTGATACGAATATACCTAATCAAAGTAGAAGTGCCGAATTCAATGTTACACAGGAAGCATTGTTGGATTATATCGCATTACCTTATTGGGTTCCACGATCGCTGGGCGCGATTGGTGTGACGTCCGGAGAAGCTTTGCTGAAAAATGACCTAGCGACTGTACAAGATGTGCTGACCAATTCGAGTTTTTTTGTCACGTCGAGGGATGCAACAAAATTATTTGCCATATTTCGTGGAAATATTCTTCAAGAGAGAGAGATGAGGAAACATCACAATAATAGCACCAGCATGGACACTGATACTAGGTTAATTTCGGAACAAACTTTTAAGAACATACAACAAAATTTACGTAAATGTCCCAATTTATCCGATCGCGTACAATTATTTTTGGTCGAGGATTACTATGACCCTTCGAGTAAAACTGGGTTACCCGGCGTGTTTTCGAGGAATACTATATCGCCCCAAAAGGCTATAATCGTAACTTCGTCATCGGTTAAACCAGATCAGGGTGATAAACGTGAAGTTATTGAGCAAGTTATTGTGGTAAGTGTGTCTTCGAGGAGCTATCTCCCGGTGTATGGTATTGTTTACTCTCTACCTTTATTAATATATTCGTATGTAATCACTTTCTTTGAATTAGGTGCTATCGACTCTTGCAGCGATACTATTTACCATATCCTACGGCGTCGTATGTTATGCGCTTAACGAACAGATGTTTCAATCGACAATCAATGATGAAAGGCTCACATTTGTGGGCGATATATTTTCAATAGCGGGAGGAATAGGAGGACTTCAACTGATCCATGAATTTGCACATTGGATCGTTGCAAAGACGAAAAATATTCGTACTGGACTGCCAATTTTATTACCCTCTGCACAGTTGGGAATATTCGGTTGCATTACACCACTGAGATCTTTTCCAGATTCAAGGACTTGTTTGTTTGACTTTTCCGCCGCCGGTCCTTGTTTGACATTCATTGTATCAATAGCGCTATATATATTTGGTTTAATTCAGACGGTTGGAGCAACGACGGAAGCCTTGGCAACATTTCCGGTCTTGCCTGCGGTTTTGTTCAAGTCAAGCTTCTTGATCGGTACCTTATCAACTACCATTGCTCCTAAAATTATGATGCTCCCACCCGCTCAACCTGTGCCCATTCATCCGCTTTGTTGTATAGCACAAATTGGGCTTTATACTTCAGCACTAAATTTGCTTCCACTAGGGAGAACAGACGGTGGTCGGCTATCTACCAGTGTGTTTGGTCCAAAATCAGCAGCATTACTATCGAACGTGGTATTTGCACTCATGTGTGTCATTTGTTTGACGAAAAAGTCAGTATTGTTAATTTTTTGGGGTCTGCTTTCCCTTATTTGGCAAAGATCACCTGAAATACCAACTCGTGACAGTGTCACTGATGTAAATGATAGTCGAATACTTCTCTACGTTGCTGTAATCGTCGTGAGTATGCTGACGTTACTTCCATTTCCGGGAGGATCTGCTCTGTAATTTATTGATGATGATTGCTGATTTTATATATTATATATATGTATATGTATATCATTTATGGAAGATTTCTCAAGTTACGATAACTACTCAGCCAGAACAACAAGTGTAAGGACATATCGAAGAATAAAATGGAAATAAAATCATATGAGCATACAACAATTGTTACTACTCTTGTTCCTGATTGATGAAGAGGATGAGTTTTGACTATAGGATGGTTTTTGCTTTTACAAGGGTAGGCGTTATCAAAATAAGCATACAGCTGAAAACACAAATTATGCCATGCATGCTAGAACTATTACAAGAGTAGATGATAACGAAATAAGTATGCAGATGAATAAAATCAAGTGAGCTTATATGGACTTTATATCACATGCCATTTTGCCGATGTGTTGTTGAAAATGATGAAGTCCTCATATCCTACCGTCACGTCGTTCCTTATTCACACAGGAGTTCTAGCATTATTATCTTCAAACTACTATGAGTGACAACAAATTTTGTTACGAAATAGACTGTTCTATGACATCACAATTTTCACAATCGCACCAGTTTGTTTCGGTAGGAACTGACTGACTGTCCGTAACAACGCAATTGAAAATTTGAGCATTTTTACCCTTTCTATATGAACCGAATGTTGAACCCTTGAAGCATCACATCGTCCACATGGACTAAATCAAACACTTGGTAATCATGCGCACCGTAGATCGTACCCGGACCGACACCTGGTATTTAACACGTCAGCACAGCTCTCTTTGATAACTATTTTTGTAATCATTTGGAAGCTCTTATCTTATGATTATCATGCATGCTCAAAGAAGCTGTGATTTTGGACCGATGTAGTTTCATGTACTAGGTCAATGAGTAGGCCTTCAACGTATCTAAATAGGATCATCTCTATAGTTCATGAAGTGGTATTATAGAAAGTACCAATTTAGCTATCATGTACACTTCAATGTAGAGCTTTCTGCAAATAACTACAGGTAGATTTTACCCCGGAAATTGCTTTTACAATACCTTCAATTGATTAAAGCTAGACACTAGGGCTTCTGGCGATATAATATGCTTACTAACACTTTATAACGCACCCGAGCGTTAAAACCTTAAATAATGTTTCACAAAGCCAGAATCGTTGCTTTAAAATCATCATATAGAGCTTTTAAGCCATCTGCAATAACTTTAACGACCTATATATATTGTTTAGGTATTTAAAAGATATTTTTGAGTGATTATTAAATTTAACAATTTTAGGCTTTCGTTGCCTCGATTCATCTCAATATGTCTCAAAAGTAGCTTTTGAAGCTACGAATTGGTCCATCACGAAGAGAAATAATACACAGTTATTTTTCATCTACGATCAATTATTGAAACACAAAACACGAATGCTGACCTCATCCGTGTTGTACCAGAAAAGACGCTCCATGTTTCATATAATTGAAGCACCCTTTCTCGTTGTGGATATAATAGATCAGATCGAGATGCTCTTTTGAATACACATCACATCATATTTTTTTTAAATCTGTATCCTTTTATTTTATTAACTTCTACTTCGAAGTACTATTTTTTTAATATAAAATAGATACTTATAAGAAAGATAGTTCGTACATGACGTCATTTCGTTCACTGCAACTTCCACCTGGAACATCCTCAGGCTGATGACACATCATATACATGTATTCATCATCATCCAATATCTCTGATCCTCTGATCTCTGATCTCTGATCTCTCCTCCTCCTCGCGCTATCCGAAATTGAGAGAGCTTAAGACGATGATGACGACGGTACAAATGAACTCATGATACATGATATACTATTAGGAGCTGTGAGATACTAAATAGGGACATATTATTTATTTATATATATATATATATATATATTCATTTTCGAAACAGAATTCATCTTTGAATGGAAAGTGAATAAACCTAACCTGATATTCAATCGAACGAACTGTACAGAAAGCAAACAAACAAACAAACAAACAAACTAGCAAGTGGAGTGAAATCAAGGCGTTGAATATACATTAATCCTAGAGACTGGACAAGATTTATCAGCATCATCCATTGACTGTCATTATGAAATCTGTAGCATTATCTCTGCTTCTAAATTGGAACTTGGTCGGTGCCCTTTCGCCCTTTCCGCAAAGAAAGCAAAACTTCTTCATCGCCACTGCTGATGCTTTTGCTTTGGCTTTGGCTGGTACAAGTGTTTCTTCTTCTTCTTCTTCTTTTTCTCGTTTGAAATCGCACCAGGATCACAGCTACATTCATGAACACAGCAGCAGCAACAGCAGCAGCAGCAGCAGGAGTAACAGTAACAACAACAATTATTATTGTGACAAGAAGGAATGTGACAGTAGCAGTGACATGAAGGAAGGAAACTCATTCGAATTCGCCTTTAATCGACGAGAGGCACTTGCCAAGACGGCCATAACGATGATAAGTTCGACGACGGCACCGTTGGTTGCCAATGCTAAAGGAGCATCGAACGAAGATGATGCAGCGAAGAGGGCTTTGGCCTACCTTGTAGACTCTACTTTTCCGCCTACACTCATTCCGTATCAGAAACAGCGCGAGGCTGCGCTTTTGAAGCAGATTGGTGCGGGGTACGGAACATCGAAGGCACCGTTGACGAATGAAGAGTTGAATCTGAATAATATCATGAATAAAGGACTTAAATCTACTCTTGGATTGTTTGGACAGGAAATGGGCGAGCCACGCAGACAGTCGGGAACTTCCTTTGTTTTTTTGGGTGAAAATGATTTGAGTAGTGAGGAAGATTCTACGTTAACCGTACAAGTTCTGACCGATTTGTTCAAACCGCGACGTGATATGGCATCTGCGGTTGGTTTGGCGTTTGCTCCATTGTCCACACAGCCGGCTTTGGATAGCTTTCTACAAGGTGATTCGAATGGTGATTTGGGAACAGTTTGTAAAGCGTTGGTGGATGCCGGAGTTGATACCAGCATCGTTGATGCTCAAGTAACCGTTCTACAGTTTGCGCGAAGGAGTGGATTGCAGCTGATCGCATTGGCACCAGAGGCAAAGGATATTCAGATAGTTCGTGAAGAGGGTTTGCAGAACTTGTCGCAGGAACGGAGATCAGTTTACGTGATGGATCCGGAAGGTTTCATTGCAACCACACAAGATCCTAAATTTAAAGTATATACGGAAAAATCATTGCTCAAGAATTTTGTTGCACTTGATGAAAAGGATACAACTGCCAATTATTTTGCCGAGCAAATTTTGATTGATGAAGCAATAGCGTCAGCGGCAGCTAGATGGGCTATTCTCCGACCAAAATCGCTTGTTGCAATTATATCTCCTGCTAAGAATGTAAGGTTTATGGGAGGTGCAAATGGAAGGATAGAGCGTGTGTGTCATTTTCTTTCTCCAGACACTTTTGTTGACGAAGATTCAATAACAACCATTTTACTCAATCCTACTGCAGAGGGCACTCTATCACAGAGTAAGTTTTTGAGGCTCGAAATTGGTACCGCTCCAACGAATATAGCCTATCAAACAAAGCTTGCTGATTATCTCTGGTTTTCCAAAATGCCGAAGGTCAACATGTTACCGAGGATGATGAATGGATACTGAATCGAACTTTGAAATGATTTGTAACCACAAAAGTAATTTATAGTTTAACTTTAAATCGCGTCAAAAAAGCCTTTAGTTCCTGACCTTACTTTTCATAAATTAAGAATGGATGGATTGAAGCAATTTTGGTGAAAGTAGATATCTGGTGCTTGATAATCATAGATAAGTTGAAAGAGCATGGAAGAAAATAATCAAAATGTTCCAAAAAGTAGACAGAAAGAGGCAGATAGTGTTGTCCACATCTGGTGTTGAAAATAATTTTCAGTATATTTTTCCGAGCAGTGCGACGTAAATGAAATGTTTTATTTGGTGACGCGATGCTAAGCTATGTAAACCATTTAAGATGAAAGCGACGATGTTTCAAAGCCTTAACCTATGTTATCCCATTGTGTAAATATTGAGTACATTTTCTGAAGTCATTGACTAGTAAGTTGAATTTTTTCGTAATCTTCTCCATGTAGCTTTGTTGTCTTCATGGCGTCTTTAAGTCAATAAAAGCTCGGCAATTATTTTCGGTCCATACGGGTTTTCACTCCTTCTATAGTATAAAAATTTCATTGAAGCATGATTCTCTGACATAGTGCATCGCCTAGGTTTTATTTTAGTGGAAATACGAGTCATGTCAATACTATTTTTTATAGAATAATCGCCAATATTTATAATTGTTATGCATTACGCTTATTCTCATCTCTGCTTTCATCTACAACCATCTTTGATATTCCAAAGATGAATAGATTTGCAATAATCTCTTCATTTTGAAAATGCAAAGATATTTCAAAACATTCTTGTATTACGTCATTGCACTAATTGGTACGCTCGCAGTGCTACATTTTGTTACTAGAGCACTGGAACTCGAGAATGATAATGCATGTACAATGTACCCTTTATCTTATTTTATATCACTTGGATGTATATTATTTTGTCAACTTAACCCTTATCTTCCCCTGGGACGCATTTTTTCCCCAAAAATTTTGGCGATTTCACACAAAACAGCCAATATATTAGCATCCGATCTGATCGAACTACTCAATAAAATTCATTCAAATCACGCACAATAATTAAACAACACCCAACTTATAAGTAAATTAACTTTGAAAAGGCTCTGATGTTTTCTTCATCATTTTTATCCCCATCTACCGGAAATAGCCTAGATTTGTACGATAAAGCAGA
>Ga0115008_10005968_pt1 | contig 10049 bp, 13 predicted proteins | sample FraStrMetagenome_FD_87164 | JGI IMG/M metagenome (GOLD analysis project Ga0115008, IMG submission 87164) | Marine eukaryotic phytoplankton communities from Arctic Ocean - Fram Strait ARC3M Metagenome | ecosystem: Environmental > Aquatic > Marine > Oceanic | place: Fram Strait | collected...
ACGAGTAGGGACATGCTGCGCGTGCCGGGGCACTCCCCCCCCCCCCCCCCCCTGCCCCCCCCGGGTGCGCCCCCCCCCCCCCCCCCCCCGCCCACACCCCTCCCCTTCCCGCACTCCGCCCGCCCTCCGCCCGCGCCGCCCTCCTCCCCTCCCATGCTTCGCCTTGCCTGACGCATGCCCGACCCCTCCGCCGCAGGGCGCGCGCGAGGGGGCCGCCTTCGAGGAGCCGCCCCGCGGCTACTCGGAGCATCTCTTCACTGTTCCTCGCCGCCTCACAGAGGGGGGCTTCTGACTTGCAGGAGCCGCTGCGCGACTACATCAAGATGATCGGCGCAGCGAAAGGGGCCATCGGAGCGCGCGCGGCCGCGCTCTCCTCCCTCAACGGCGCCGCACGCTCGCTCACCGCCAAGCGTGAGAAGCTCGACAAGCTCAAAGGGCGATCCTCTAAGGAGGAGGCGGCGGCGCTGACGGCGCGCGAAGTGCGGGAGGCCGAGTCGCTCCACTCGATTGCGAAGCAGGAGTACGAGCAGGTCGCCGCGCGCGTCGACGGCGAGATGGCTCGTTTTCAGCGCGAGAAGCTCGCCGACTTCAAGGCGCGCGCCCCACCCCGGCGATGCCCGCCCCGGCTCGGCGGCCGCCCCAACTTAGCACCACGCCCCGCCGCCGCCTCCGCCGCGCGCGTGTGCGGCGGCGTGTGCCCGCGCAGCACTTGCTCACCAACCCACCCCTGCCCCCTCCCCCTTTCCCCCGCCCAGGCGATGCTCGTTGGCTTCGTGACGCTGCAGCTCGAGTACTCCAAGAGGATGCAGGTGCCTTCCGACACGTGTCCACGCGGGCTCCATTCTCGACACCCGCACGCTCTCTTGCTCTCGCTTACCGCCTTCGCCTTGCGCTTCCCTCCCAGCCTCACCTCTAACACTTGCCCTCCCCATCCCACCCTTCAGTCCGCGTGGCGCGACTTGCTGCCGCACCTCGAGGGCATCTCGGACGGGCCTCCTCCGTCGGCGGGCGGCTCGGGCGGCACCTGACGATGAGCGCCAGCCACTTTCAGCATTAGCCACCGATGTGTAGCGAGTATGAACACACCTCCTGCGTCCTCGCCGTAATTTGGGGCCCGGGGGCAATGAGGAAGATAGTAGAGGAGAGGCCCGGTGTCTCCTCACTCTTGTGACTTGTCGGTTTTGAGCGAGGGGGGCGTCGGCGTGCTGTGTCGCCCTCAAGCTGTCAAGCCAAAATAAACGATAATACCGACACATTCACGACTCCTCTTCCTCGTCCCCATCGCCATCCTCCGCCTCGCCCCCCGCCTCGCCCGTGCCTGCGTCCTCGCCGCCGCCCCCTTCCGCTTCGTCTTGCTCCAGGTCTCCTTCGTCGCCACCCCCGTCACCATCATCGCCGTCGTCGCCATCGCCGTCGTCAACATCCTCGCCGTCCTCGCCGTCCTCACCGTCCTCGCCGTCCTCCTCCCCAGCCTCCCCCTCTTCGCCTCCACCTTCGCCCTCGTCGAATTCATAAAGATCGGTTGCTCTCTCATTCCGCGAACCCCTTGAAGCTGTGCTCATGACGGGAGGGGGCACTGCTGCCGCGGCGACCCGAACTCCCTTAGGAATGGCGGTTGAGGCCCCCTTGGCGCTGCTCACGAGAGGTGCAGCAACTTCGAGAGGCGGCAGCCGCAGCGCTGACTCGAACTGGTTGTACTCATAAGTCACGACTGTAACAAACTTGTCATTCTTGGAGCCTCCAACAAAGGTGAGATCCTGCAGCCTCAGCCCAAAGTGCTCCGCTCTGAACTGACTTTCAGGCGCGCATTCTGAGCCCAGGTACATACGTAGACCTTCCCGGTCTGTCACGCCGTGACGATCCACAATGAGCCGGCGCACCGTCTCCAGCGTCTCGGTTGTATTCAAAAGAGCGGTGAACCGCATCGTGCACCATCGGTTATTGCGTACTTCCACGTGCGCCCACTTCTCCCTGTCTGCCGTCGCCCAGTCGAACCCGCCCTTGGAGCCCTTCTTGGAGCCCTTCTTCGCCTTCTTTGGCATCGCGGCGCGAGCCTTGCAGCGAGCAGCAGCCGTTTCACTTCAAGAGAACCAAAAGAAATGGCCGTCGACTGCTGCCGTTTCACCGCAAGTCTGCGTTCGTCCGAATTCAGCCAATGGAGCGCCACCCGGAGTTCAGCCTTGCCCTCAAAGGGCTCCGCGTAGACCTTCACGCTGCTATGCAGGACATGATGGTCCCCAACTCCCTACGCACGGCTGTCGATCAGATCCTTGACCACGCCGCCGCCTCACTTACTGCGGCTGCCGACCTGGCGCTTGCCGCGGAGTCTCGGAAGAGAGTTGAGCTGCAGCGGGAGTGCAATGCACGCGTCGAGGCGACCCGCCGTGCCGGGGAGACACGACTACGCGACGCACTCGCCTTGGCCAGGCGGGAAGAAGCCGAGGTGGTGGAGACTCTGCAGCGGGAGGTTGCGGTGGCACAGCAGCAGCAGAAGAGTGCTCAAGCAGAAGAGCTTAAGGCTTCGGTTGCTGTGGCAGCTGCTGCGGCAGCGGCAACGGACGAATCTCTCATTGCAGCTCAGCAACGCCACACGTTGCTCCTGGAGGAGCTCGACGAGGTGCGGCAGCGTGAGGCCACGCAGGCCGCTCAGCTCAGTGCCTCAGAAGAGTCGCGGGAGGCGGCAGAGGAGCAGATGGGCCGTGTACTCAAGGAGAAGGAGGAGCTGGGGAGGCGGGTGGATGAAGTGCAGCGGCTGCACGGGGAGGCCTCACTGCGTGAGGCCGTCACACAGCGTAGCTTGGCGGGTGTCCGTCTCGAGCTGCAGCAGCTGAAGGTGCGCCGTAACAAGAGCCAGGCCATCGAGGCGAGCACTCAGACGGGCGAGAGGTCTCGCACGAAGGGAATGAGGCGAGAGGGTTCACGGGACGAAAGCTCACAGAACGGCCCAACTCCAGCCCAGGACGCTCCATCTTTCGTTGCGCCGGCCCTCCAAGCCGGCACCGCGGCAGGGACTGCCTGCCAGTCCGCCGTATGCGCGTCTTCATCAGGAGAGGGCGGTGGACCGTCGTCTTCCGCTTCTTGCAGCAGCGCCAGAGGCCCGCTACCGTCCCCACCATCGACTCCAGGCCTCAGGGCCGCCGCCACGGAGGATTGCAGCCACGCAATAGAGGACCTGAGTCTCCCCATCGGAGGCTCCCCCTCCCACTCCGCGAACTCGGCCAAGTCCTCGCCCTCCACGAGAAGGGCAGATGCAGGTGTTCGACGGGGGACGGAAATGCCAAACAGTGACCCGCTGCGGGCGGGCTCTGCCCCGCCGGTGTCTCCTGGGCGTGGGCGTGGGCGTGGTCGCGGAGCTGCACGCCGCAACACGTGCCCGGTGGGAGGTGGAGGGCTCGTGACGCCGGCGGGGCGGTTGACGCCGCCTCACTCAGTCGCCGCCCGTCCCGCCGACGGCGCAGGGCTCTCGGTCTCACCGCCGCCGGCACGGGGTGCCACGCCGTTGACCGCTTTGCACACTCAACGCGGAGAGGAGGTTGCTGAGGCGCCGAAAAGCAGCCGCGGCGTGCGCAAAAGCAGCGACACCGCGCCGACTACGCCGAGGCCTGCCCCAGGTAGCTTGAATGCCGCCTTTTTTGCGACGGGCGGGGGCCGGGGCGCACAGGCCACGGCCTACGACACGCTCGCGAGCGCCGGGGAGGGACCCCCGCCGGCGCTGGCTCGTGAACTGCGAGCGCGCGCGGAGGCACTACAGGAGCTCATAGCCTTTCGGGCAGCCACTGAGCCGTGCTCATGACAGGGAGTAATAATGAGGGCGGTCGCGTAGAGCGTAAACAACAGAAGCGACCCAATTTCACGTGTGAAGTTGGGACAGAGGAAGTGCAAAACACGTGGTGCGTGTACGCAACGAACCAGATAAGAGCAAGCTGCAAGGGTAAGTCGTAAGAGTTTCTGGCCAAAACGAACAAATCTTAGCACAAAACTCCCTCGCACAACGCAGGGCACGGGACTGGCACGCATTGGCACGGATACACCGCAAAAATAAACATTTTCGTCACAAAACTCCCTCGCAATGGAGGAAGAATGGAAAAAGAAAAAGTTATGCGCCAAAGAACTTGCGCAGCGTCCGTCCACCGTTGCGACATTTTCGCTCGTCGCGACGACCGAGGCGTGGACGCCGCGCCTGTTGCAACAGCGGCTTGCCTGCCCTTGAATGCCTGCCTCTCAGACCCTGATCGTCGGCGCCGGCGGTGCTGTCGGGAAGCGCCTCACCGCAGCCCTCGCCGCTCGCGGCTCCCGGGTCATTGCCGCTGACCGGATGCCGCAGCTCCCTGACTCCATCACAAGCATTGCCTCGGTGCAGCTCACACCTCTTCCGCAGCCTCGACGAGTCTCGCAGGCCTTCACCTGCGGCCACACTTCGTTCGTAGGTCTGCGTCGGCGGCGTGGACGTGCGCGATCAGGAGGCGCTCGTGAAGCTTTTCAAGGAGCACTCATCAGCCTGCCTAGGGTCGTCAGGATTTGATTATTTGACGGTGAGTCACCTACCGCTAGTAGGAGCACGCCGACGCCGACACCACGGTGTGGAACCTGGCGGCGCCGCTCTCGGTGGAGACGGCTCTGGACCCGGCTGTTGCCGAGGCGGTCACGATGGGCGGCATGTCAAAGGTGCTCACGGCGATGCGCGAGGTTGGCGCGAGGCGGATCTGCTTTACCGATTCCATCGGCTCCTTTGGGGCGGAAGCCCCGCGGAGCGGCGCGACGGCGCGTTGGCTGACGGAAAATCCCACCCAGGACCCAGGATCCGACTATGGCAGGCAGAAGCGCGGCTGCCGGGAGCTAATGGCGGAGTTCGCGTCTGCAGCGGGTGGCGACCCACGGTTTGCGGTGCGCTTGAGCATCGCGTGGCGCGCCGCCAACAGTCTTCGGGTGGGAGCAACGTCATTGCCTAATAGGTGCTACCCGGCGTGCTGCACAGCGAGGCGATCTGGGGCAACGGTACCACCGAGTACGCTCTTGATGCGCTCCTCGCGGCGTCCAAGGGGGAGCAGTACGAGTGCCCGGTCGAGCCCGACGTCACCTTGCCGATGATTTTTGTCGATGACTTGGTGCGGCCGACAGGGTTTGAGGCGGGTGCGTTTTCCATCGAGCTCACGGGATGTGTGTCTTCCCCGCCGCGCGCAGATGCGAGGGCTGCTAGCGCTGCAGGACGCAGAGGAGTCCGCGCTGCACGAGCCCGAGAATGGGTACGCCATGCCGGGGCTCTCCTTCTCGGCGGAGGAGCTCTTCGAGGAGATCCGCCGCCACGTCCCCGATTTTGTGCCGACGACAAAGCTGGATGATAACATGGCCAAGTTTGCACGGCTTTGGCCAGACACCCTCTCGACGACCGAGCCTCTCCGCGACCTCGGCTACGCGCCACAGGTGGCTGTGCCCAAGATGGTGGAGACCTGCCTGGAGGCGCACGCGTATCGCAAGATGCGCGCTGAGGCTTTCTTTCGTGCCATCGACGCCGACCGGAACGGCCTCCTCGACAAAACCGAGATCAGCCACTTTATGGTGACGCATCTGATCAAGGGGCGCGAGGAACGGGGATGGCTCATCCAGCGCGAGGATCTGGTTGAGGAGATGGCCAGTAAGGTGATCACCGAGATGGATCTGAATGGCGACAGCCTGGTCTCGTCCGAAGAGCTTTTCGAGTGGTGCCGAAGGAACACATTCAATGGGCTAGTGGAGCAGTTTGTCCAGGAGAGGGCGTAGCGCGTAGCAAGATGCGCTCTGCTGCAACAGATCAACATCAACCCCGCTCCATGCGCCAATCGCAGGAGAGAGCCGCCTCGGACTGGGACACTGCGTCTTCGCTGCACAAATATGCGCAGCCTTGACCATTCAATCCGCGGGTGCAACCGATGCGAGTCGGTCTCATGGAGACTTCAAATCCGCCTTACCGCTCTCCCGACAGCGACACCCGACAGCGACACGCGACACCTGAAAGTGACTGTGACTCCTGAGGCTCCCGCGTCCCGGGCGCGGGCCAGAGTACTCTGGTGTCTAGAGGGTCGATGCAAAATGTTTTTGAACAAAAGTTCAAAATGCAGCCCAGGCGCAGCGCGCAGGGGGACTGCATGGCAGTTCGACGATCCACACACCTAGACAACATATCGTAACAAGGGGAACAGCGGTGACTAGACGGTAGACTTCGCGACACCGTGCCCCCACCCCCCCCCGCTCCCCTCCGCACCCACCCTTTCCCCCCTTCTTGCTCCGCGCCACCGCCTGCTAGTCGAGTTCGATCGTGCTGCTCTGCGCCTGGACCGCCGCCGTGCTGACGTCGCTCTCGCGGTCGATGGAGATGTCGGTGTAAGGGGTCGAGCTGGCGCCAGAGGAGACGTGGGAGGGCGGGGCGGAGGGGGCGGCGCTGGGCGCCGGGCGCGCCGCCATGACACCGGACCCCGCCCGCTGCGCACTAGCCTGGTCCTCGCGGTCGATGGAGATGTCGGTGTACGGGGTCGAGCTGGCGCCGGAGGAGACGTGGGAGGAGACACGGGAGGAGCAGGAGGGGGCGGCGGAGGCGGCGCCGCCCGGCGCTTGGTGTGCCGCGGTGACACCGAGGAAGTGGTGGCCGAGCTTCAGCTCGAGCTCACTGCGCTCTTGGCGGAGCAGGGCGATCTCGTCCGCCTGCCGCCTCCTCTCCGCCGTCACTTCGGCGAGCTGCGCGACCATCGAGTCGATCTCCTCCGCCTGCTGGATCGCGGCGACCTTGATGGCGGCTCGAGTCGCGTCGAGTACCTCCGCCTTCTCCTCCTCGGCCTCGAGGCGCATCCGCTCCTCCGCAGCGGTCACGGCCGCCTCCTGCTGGTGCCGCCCGTGCTCGTGCGCCTGTCCGGAGGAGGGGGGGGAGGGGTCTCAGAGAGGGGACGGGGCAAGGGGTTGGGCGCGCACCGCTCGCGCAGCTCGCGAGTCCGCTCTCGCCCCCTCGCCCCTCCCCCCCTCACTGCCTGCTGGAGCAGCTCCTTGATTTGCAGCTGCTGCTCGTCCGCCGCCTCCTTGTACGTCTGGTGCACCTGCGCCAGCTGGCGAGCGTTCCGGTCCTCGACTGCGGTGACCGCCGCGCGGATCTGCTTCTGCACGGCCGCCGGCTGCGACGCGACGTCCTGCGCGAGCTCCTTGATCCGATTCTCGACCTGCGACGCCTGCATCCGCTCCATCTCCCTCGCGCGCTCCTCGGCCCTCCGGATCGCCGCCTCCACCTCCTCCTGCTTCTGCAGCGCCGGCTTGATGCGCGCCATCGTGTGAACCACCGCCTCCTCCACCGCCACGCGCACCGCCGCAGCCGTCCTCTTCGCCTCCTCCGCCCGACCGCGCGCCTCCGCCGACGCAACCTCCCGCGCGCGCGTCACCTCGGTGGGAAATGAGCCGAGATGAGCCGAGGAGCCGAGACGCTAATTATCAACTTAGACAACAGAGCACGGCCACCTGGGCAGCGCGCTCCGCGTCGCCAACGGCGGACGAGACGGCGCGCTGCACCGCCCGCTCCTCGGCGGCCTTGCGCTGTGCGAGCGCCTCCGTCACGGCGGCGCTCACCGCCCTTTTCTGCGACGCCGCGTGCCGGACCTCCGCGGCATCGAGCTCGCGGCTTAGCTTCGCCTCCGCCGCCTCGCGCACGCTCCGTGCCGCGTCGGCGCTCTGCCCCACGAGCGCTTGCATGGCGCTCGCCTCCACCGTCCTCACCTGCCGAGTGGGGAGGGGGTGGCGAGTGGGGACGGGGTGGCTCAGCGGCGGCGGTGAGTCGAAAAGTCACGGCGCTCGCGGCTCCGAGTGAGCGACGCAAGCTAGAGCACGCACCCGCTGCCGCTCGTGAGCTTCGAGGGCCTCGGCGATGGCAGCGCGCCTCGCCTCCGCCTCGCGCGCCCTTACCGCCTCCACCGCCGCCTTGACCGCCGCGTCCGCCTTCCCTTGCTGCGCGGCGCGCTCGTCGAGGCGCGCAGTCGCCACCGCCGCCTCGACCGCCTGCCGCATGCGCAGCGCGTGCTTTCGCCGCTCGTCGGCGAGCGCCTCGCGGACCGCGCCGTCCCTCTGCCGCGCCGCCTCCGCCTTCGCCCTCTCCCTCTCCGCGTCCCTCTCCGCCGCGTGCTCGAGCGCCGCGCGCTGCTTCTCCGACTCCACCGCCGCCTTCACGGCGCCCTCCGCCGCCGAGCGGTGGAGGGGCGCCGCCAGCGCGATGGCTTTCGCCGCCGCCTTGCTCGTGCCTTCGCGGACGGCGCCGAGGCGCAGCTCCGTCGCCTGCAGCCGCTCCTCAGCCTCCCGCCTCGCCGCCCGCTCGCGGCCCAGCTCATCGGCGACCTACGCGATCCGCCGCACACCAGCGGCGCATGAGTCAGCGGTGCCCTCGCCCTCGCCCTACCCGCGCGACCCCTTCGCGAGCGGCCTGCGCGCGCACTCGCTGGTCGGCCGCCCGCATCGCCGCCTCCATCACCCCACGCTCCGCCACCACCGCGCGGCTCTGGCTCATCCGCTGCTCGGCTGCTTTGACGGCCTGCTGGATGGCGAGCGCCTTGTCCTCTGCAGCCTGCGGGGCGGCTCAGAAAAGGCTGAGAGAGAACAGGCAAGGTGGCGTCGGAACGCCCTGCTCGCCGCCGCCTCTTCGGCCAACCTCTCGGATGCCTCCTTGAGCGCGCTCGCGACCGCCTGTGAATAGGGGGGAGGGGCGGGCAGGGAGAGACGCGGAGCTGAGAGGGGAAGCCGCTTCAGGCCGCAACGACCGACCGACCGCGCGCGCCTCCCGCTTCTCAGCCTCGGCGCGCTCGGCGGCCAAATCGAGCGCCGACTGGGTCTGCAGGGAGAAACAGTGGCCGCCAGTGATCGGCGGGGCCGCGGGGCAGCGCGGGAGGGCGTCGAGAGGGTCGCGCCCACTCAACTCTCTCCACGCTCTATTGCGGCCACGGCCCCACATCTTCAAGGCTCCACACATCTTCAATCTCTCGGCTAGACCTCGGCGCCTCCTCGGCGCGCTGCCGATCCGTTGCCTCTCTCGCCTCCTCCACCGCCTCGTGCAGCAGGATGTGCATCTTCTCCTACTCCCCGACATCTACCCGAGATAGAGCCGGGAGGGAGGGAGGGCCGGGCAGGGCGGGTCTGTGTCTGTCTCCTTTTGCTGCTCCAGTCTGGCCTCCGCTGCCCGCTCCACCTCTCGCCTCGCAACCGCCACAGCGCGAGCCTGCGCGGCGGACGCCACACGCACCACCTCCGCCTTCGCCTCTGCGAGCAACGCCGCGTCGCGCGCGTCGCCGCCTCCGCCTCCGCCGGCAGCAGCCCTAGCAGTGAGCCGTTCCCACACTCCGACGAGGAGCTCGTCGAGCCCCTCCACCTCCGCCACGCCACGCGCGTCTGCCGACGGCGCGTTGCTGCCCTCGCCGCCGGCGCCGTCGCTGTGTCCCGCCCGGCGCGGCTTCGCGGCTGCCTGCTGCTGCTCTGCGCGCGCCGCCGCCGCTCGCTCGCGCGCCGCGTGCTGCTGGCGCATCTTCTCGAGGTGCACCGCCTCCTCCACCTAGCCGCGGGGGCGAGCGGGCCCGCTGGGCAAGAGCACACGCCGCGCGGACTTGTCAGTGTGCATGCCGCTGCGTGCACCGGCTAGATTGCTACGGGAGCCCGCCCGTGACTATGAAGTGCGTATGCCTGCCGGTGCAAGCCTGCCTGCCTGACGCGCCCGCGACTCGTCGTGTTTCGCATCTAGACTGTCCGGTGCCATCGTCTCGAGCGCCTTGTCGACGAGCAGTCGCTGGCTCTGCACGCTCGCGTCCAAATCGGCGCAAGCGACCTGCGACGTCATCGCACGCGACGCCTCGACGGCACGCTCGACGGCAGGCGCCAGCAGCTCCTCGGCCACGTCTCCTGCACGACACATGCGCCGGACGTGTCATGGACATGCCATGCTGCAGCCGGAGCTAGGCCCTCCGCGACGTCGCCGACAAACGCGGGCGGGGGACAGACGGCCGACGCGCCGCCGCCGCCTCCCGCGACGCCGCCGCTCTCGCGCTCCTGCCTCTCCCGCG
>Ga0115008_10005969_pt1 | contig 10049 bp, 11 predicted proteins | sample FraStrMetagenome_FD_87164 | JGI IMG/M metagenome (GOLD analysis project Ga0115008, IMG submission 87164) | Marine eukaryotic phytoplankton communities from Arctic Ocean - Fram Strait ARC3M Metagenome | ecosystem: Environmental > Aquatic > Marine > Oceanic | place: Fram Strait | collected...
CATTTTATCGAACTCTAGGATGCTCTTTAATGTCCTTTGTATTTTAATACATTTTGTTCATCTATAGCAATCATCAAAAAAAATATTTAGCCAATATCGGTAAGTATTTATGTCATTAATTTTTGTATATTTTTTTGCTTTAATTTCACTTTCACAGCCTAAAAAGTATTCAACATCTCAACTTCAAATTCAGGTTTGTTAAATATTTAATGAACCTTTTTTGAGTTTCCAAATTCTTCTGTATAAATTCATACAGAATTTATTGTTTAGCCATTGTTTTTCTATAAATACTTTACGATCCTCTTTATCTTTTATAGAAATATTTATACTTCCTTATATCTTCAGCACTAAACTTATTCAATTTTATCAGCTTGAATTAAAAACTTTTAATAGAATACTTGGGATTAAATAAATAAATTTCCGAAATTTCATTTCACGCTTGAGTGAGTAATTTAGCATTCAGTTCCGACTTCCATAATCATAGTAAAAATCTACTTTAAATGTTATTCTAAATTTGAGTAAATTTTAATATTTTACTTCTTAAAAATCAATTTTTATAAATTCCTGTTTTTTGATTCACAATGTGTACTACCGATGAATGACCAATGTTTTGTTTATGATAAGATGTATGTTTTCATTACTAAAGTTAGCAAATAAATCACAGACATAAAATAGCTGTTACAATGGCTTTTTTTTAAGAAAAGTAAAACTTAATTAAATACAAAACGGTTTGGATTAAAAACCAAACCGCTATTGTTTTTATACCTTGTTAAAGATAGTTGTTATTTCTTTTTTCTTTGGTAATAAGTTACAATGCTAGCCTTAGCCAAAGTGTTATTCCATAAGTAATACCCCACTACAGCAGGATTTGTGCTTTTATTTAATCCAAGTTTGTCTGTTTTTAGAGCGTACACTGTAATTATATATTGATGTAAACCGTGACCCTCTGGAGGGCAGGGGCCACCATAACCATTAGCGCCATAATCTGTTATACTCTGAATAACTCCTTCAGCTGTTAAATTTAGTTCTGTATTTCCAGCTCCAGATACTAATTCGTTAGCGCTTACTGGAATATCAAATACTACCCAATGCCACCATCCACTTCCAGTTGGTGCGTCTGGGTCATACATAGTTACTGCAAAACTTTTAGTTCCTTCAGGGGCATTTTTCCAAGATAATTGTGGCGATTGGTTTTCTCCAGTACAGCCAAAACCATTAAATTCTTCGTTAATTGTAGCTTCTCCTCCTAAATCATTACTTGATAGCGTAAAAGTTTGTTGTCCGAAAACTGAGCTTGAAAAAGCGATTAATACTGTTAATATTTGAATTGATTTTACCATTATGTTTGTTTTAATTATTATTTATGCTGCAAATTTACGCATAGCTATAGGTTTTTTGTTCATTAGAAAGGTTCAAAAAGTATTGGTAAAAGTTCAATTTGATTGGTATTTTTTTGGCGTAACTCCAAATTTTATTTTAAAGGCTTGAATAAAGTTTGAGAGGCTCTCATATCCAATTTCCTCAAAAATATCTGAAGCTCTCTTAGATGAGCTTTTTAATAAAAAAGCAGAGTGCTCAAGTCTCTTATCCTGAAACCACTTACTTGGTGAACTATGAAAATTTTTCTCAAACTCTCTTTTGAAACTAGACACACTCATATTAGATAAAAATGATAGTTCTTTTATGGTTAGTTTATTTAGTCTGTTGCTTTCAATTGTCTGGATAAATTTCTGATTATGATTCTGATTGTTGCTAATTAAGGAATAAAGAAAATCGACACCTTTTAGCTCTATTAGATATAGCATTATCTCTTCAAACTTTGAGTTTAGAATGTTTTCTTGAATGGATTTTGAGAGCTTTGATATATCTAGTAGGCTATCCACGAATCTTTTTATAAATGAGTCGTAATTAAATGAATAGGTTGAGTATAACGTTTTGGAGTTCGATGTTTCTAAACCAAACTTTCTTACAAACTTCAATACATCTTCGTTAGAAAAGAAAAATAGAATGCTTCGATAATATTTTGAGTCACTAGAAAGCTTTTCTGTCATTAGACAATTTCCAGATTTCATCAACAGAAATTGAGAATTATCTATTGCGTATGTGGAGTTATCAAAAAATACTTCTTTGGTTCCTTCTTGAAGAAAGCTAAACGTATTTTTATTTAATAAGATTTGTTGTTTCGATATTTCAGTAATGCTTTCATAGTCATAAACCAAAATAGACTTCGAAGAACTCAAATTTAATTCTTCTGGTAATGTAATTGTCTTCATAGCTTTCTAATTGTCTCTAACGGATAGTATATGAGCAGTAGCAGATTAACAGCTACTCCTTTTCAGTAGGGAAAGATACTTAATAAAAACAAATCTTTTTACGATTCCCATTTCACCGTTAATAACACAACCAAAATACAAGCCAGCTGTAAACTGATGCTGTGCTTCATATTTTTAATTTCAGTACGATTTCTTTTTGCATCACACCCAACGTATTTCTTTCGTTTGTATTAAATATCTTTAGACATAAAAAGAGGAGAACTATGACGTGTTTTAGATTTTAAAAACAGCACCAATATTAAAACTCATATAAAAATTCTTTCCACTTCTTTGTTCGGTAGTTTTCGTTAGTCCAATTAGATTAGAATTTTCAAATACCATTAGAAATTTAGGCGATATTTTGAATTTATATCCAATTCCTCCGTTAATTTCAAATTGAGTTGAATTAGCCACGTTGTTTGTGTCAATAAATCCATTTCTGCCATTGTAACTAGCTCTAGCATTAGTCAAAAATCCGACACCTATTCCATAATTTACGTACCAGTTCCGTTTTGTTCCGAAATGATAATTCAAAGTCAATGGAACAGTAATGTAATTTGTTCTTTCGGAATATTCGTTGGTAAAAATTGAAAAGTCTACATTGTTAGTTCCCATTTTTTGATATAACAAGCCTGTACGTAAACTCCATCGATTGTTAAAAAAATAATTCCCATAAATTCCTAATTGAATACTAGAAACTGATGATGATCCAAAAAGAAAAGAATCTAATTGGTAAGAAGCACTATATCCAACTATCGGTGTTAATTCGATATTCCCTTTTTCTCTAGTTTGACCGCTACATAAAAAACTACTCATTAATAGTCCAAAGCAGATTAAATAGTTCATACTTTATTTTTAGGTTTTTAAATGTATGTTCTTCGTCTTCAATTGCTGGCAACGTATTGTTGTATGATATCGTTGCGGTGTTTAAGTATTAAATTTAGCAAATAAAACACAGATAGAAAATCCACGAGAATTTTCGTAAGTAGGTACTAAATAGTAACTAATTATAAAAGGTGTTGGCAACTGTAATTTATAATCTTGATGTTGTTATTACTCGTTGGTTTTTGTAATTTTGTTCCCAATTGAGAATTATATATGAAGTCAACTTTTCCTTTTTTAATATTATTTCTTCCTCACTTTTTTGATAGTAAATTTTATTTTTAAACTCATTTCTTATTTTTTCATTAAAGTTCTTTTTAGCATTTTCATTTTGTGGAATAATTTCTTTTATTTTAAATTCAGAGTCTAAATGAACTTTATAAAGAAAAATTCCATTTACAGATTTTTCAAAAAGATTGTGGTTAATTTCTCCTTTCGCAATTTGGCGAAGATTTGAACTTATATTTTGTTCAATTTTGTTCTTACTTAATTTTCTTAATATTGATAGATTTTCCTTGTTTGGATTTCCTTGTGCTAAACAAAAAGAAATCATAGTTTTTCCGCCATTTTCTTTATAACCTAAAATCAAATATTCACTATTCTTTTCAGGCAAGAAGCTACAAGAGCTTCCTTTCATACTGTTAATATAAATTTTTTCTTTTCTATTCCCTTTGTATAATTCTTTAACTATATAAGTTGATTCGTAAATACTTTCACTTTTTTCAATCTCATTCAAAGTTTGGAATTCTACAGTTCCAATAAATTCAAAATTTGAGTAAGCATTCACAATTTTTATTCGAGTACAACTACAAGCAAATGAATAAAATGATGTTATTAAAAGTAAAAAAGTTAAAATGTTTTTTCTAATTTTCATTCGTTCGTTTTATAGTTGCCAACGTCTCTGTGCATGATTAGTAGGGGATTTCGACTCACATACCTAAGGTTTTGCACTGATCTTCATTTTATATTTATACTTTCGTTTAATCATTTAAGCAGCTATTGCTTATTGACCGTGTTGGCAATAGTTATTTTTTTAAACACATTTTTTGATTTATAAATACTACTTTGCCTTATTAGAATAATTTATACGAGAATTTAATTCCAATTGCTGGATAAATACTACCGTTTGAAAAATCTAAATCTCTTGCATAACCAATACCAGTGTGAAAATTAAACAACCAATTCCCACCAAGTGAACGTTGAATTCCCCAATGTATTTCATTTAATAAAGCATTTTCTAATGGTAATTCAGTTTTACTTAATGAAAATCTTTTCGTATTATATTTGGTTTGAAAGGCAATATAATTTCCAGAATTATTAAGATTGTTTTTTCCTTTCCTCTCTCTCTTTTCTCTATTATAATAATATTTAAACTCAGATTTCAAGTAAGCTGCGACAGATGAATTTATAACCCATTCAGCAGTAAAACCATTTCCTATTCTATAACCACCTCCAACTCCAGAACTTAAATCTACAGTCCATTTTTCAGATAAAGGAATTTCATATGATAAACCAATTCCTAAAAAGTTAAAATCTGTTTTAAATTGTTTTTGAAGTTTACTTTCTTGTGAAAATAAATTACCTATTGAAATTAATGCCACTAATAAAAATACTTTTTTCATCCTGATTGTTTTAAATTCTGTTCTTATGATTTATAAACAAATTCTGTGCCATTTTTTGGTTAATTATTGCCAACGGTTTTGTATCGGTATTTGAAGTTAAATAGTAAGCGAAAATTAAAATAAATGAAAAAAAAAAGCTTAAAACAGAAGTTTAAGCTTAGCATACTAATAACTAAAATTTATGAAGAAAAGCTTTGTTTTTTAGCTCAGTTCGTTGTTGTGAGTAGTTTTTACTTCAACTTTTCTAATAATAGTTCGGCAACTAATTCCGAAGATGCAGGATTTTGTCCAGTTATTAATAAACCATCTTCAACTGCATAAGGATTCCAATCTGCTTTTTTAGAGTAAATTCCACCATTACTTTTTAGCATATCTTCTACTAAAAATGGAACAACAGAAGTTAGTTGAACAGCTTCTTCTTCTCCGTTTGTAAATCCAGTTACTTTTTTGCCATGAACCAAAGATGTTCCGTCTGTGTTTTTTGTATGCTTAAAAATTGCTGGAGCGTGACAAACAGCAGCAACAGGTTTATTGTTTTGATAAAAACCTTCTATTAAAGCGATTGAATTTTTATCTTCGGCTAAATCCCATAAAGGTCCGTGACCACCGGGATAAAAAACAGCATCATACTCTGCTTGATTTACAGTTTCTAATTTAATTGTTTTAGATAAAATTTCTTGGGTTTCTTTATCTTCATTAAATCTAACTGTTGCAGGAGTTTGAAAGTCTGGAGAAGCACTTTTTGGATCAATTGGTGGTTGTCCGCCTTTTGGAGATGCTATAGTAATTTCAATTCCGTTGTCTTTCATCACATAATAGGGCGCTGCAAACTCTTCTATCCAAAATCCTGTTTTTTCTCCAGTATTCCCTAAATCTTCGTGACTTGTTAATACAAATAATACTTTTTTCATTTTTTCTATTTTAATTATTGATGATTTTTTTGTTTGTTGTTTCTTTTCAGTTTTATTATTACAAGATATAAGTGCAATAATTACTGCAAGTGATAATAATAAGGTCTTCATAATTTTATATTTAATTACGATTCACTTAAACTTATATTTAACAAAAGTATTTAGATATAATGAAGAAAAACTTGATGTATGGTAAGAAATTATTTTTGAGTTATTTCTTTTCTTACTCTGCTCAAACTTTCTGTTGTAATTCCCAAATATGATGCAACGTGATAGTTTTTTACACTCTGTTCTATGTTTGGGTAAGTATAAATAAAAGAAGTATACCTATCTTTTGCTGATTGAGATAAATTGCTAAGTATTCTTTTTTGAAAACTGGAGAAAGCACCTTCCATTTTTTTTCTAAAAAAAGTTTCTAATTGAGGGATTTCAAGATACAGACTATCAATGGCCTCTCTTGAAATTTTATAAACCGTTGCATTCTGAATACATTCAATACTCATTATGGATTTTGTATTTGTGAAATAAGCTGTATAGTCACTTATCCACCAATCTTTAATAGCAAACTGTAATGTGTGTTCTTTACCAGAGTTATCAATAAAATAAGTTCTTAAACAACCATCACAAACGTAGTATTGATTGTAAACTACATTACTTGCTTTTAAAAGAATATCTCCTTTTTTTAAGTCAATTTTTTCAAATTTACTTTCAATACTATTTCTTTCTTTCTGTGTGAAGGAAATGTCTTTAAAAATTTCTGATATTATGGAGTTTTCGATGCTCATTTAAATTATTTACAACGTGCTTGTACAAGATTAGTTGCTGTGGTTAAGCGATAAAGTTAATAAATAAGGACTAAATAGAAAGTCCGCGAGGACTTTCGTAAATTTGATAAAACCAGCAATAAAGTTTATACGGTGTTAGCAAAAGTTTATCTTTCGAATTTTTGTTTCTTATTTGTTGAATGTGAATAATTCGTTCCTTTCCTTGTTTCATTCGTTGTTGTTATTACAATCCAAGAATTTTCTAATTCTGAATTATCGGTATATGGAATTTCGAATGTCATTCCTGATAAATCAATTGAATTATTAAAAGAATTGATTGTCAAGTCAAGTACTTTTTTTTGGCTTCTATTAAAAGTTTCCCAAGTTCCTTTATCTTTATCGACATATTTTCCTAAACTCATATAAATATCTCCAACTGTGTATTTAGGATTAACAAATTTAGGATTAATTTTAATGTTTCCTTTTTTGATTTTTACTTTCAGTTTTTTTTCATAAACTTTTATTTTTCCAAAACCATCAATATTTGTGGCTAAACAGCAGTTTTCAAAATTTAATTTTATATTTCTATATTTTACTTTTCCATTTTCAAATTTTGTAGAAGAACAACTTGATATTAATAAAGTTATAATTATATAGAATAGAGATTTTTTCAGTGTATTTAGTTTCTTCATTTTAATTTTTGCTAACGGTTAGTATATGAAAAGTAAGCGATCTCCTAGCACTTTATTTTGGATAAGTACAGAGCTTGATATGAACTAAAACTTTTGAAAACACTACTGTTTCGCCTGTTTTTTATATACATTGTTGGCAAATGTTATTACTCAATTGTTTTGCCTGTTTCGTCAATAGTTATATGCTTATAATAGCCGCTAAGTAAAGTCCCAATATCTACTTTTGCTTTACGATTTATAAAAACAGGATATTCTTTAAAGGATTTTTTACATTGTTTTTTTCCTGATTTATCAATGATGTTGTATCTGTTAGCTGAACCAACTATTGCATACCCTTTTTTGTTAAAAGGGAAAGTTTTTACAAACCTCTTTTTGAATAAAAAATCACCTGAAGGCAGAATATATTTGTAATGATCTTCATGTGATTGCCAAGTATAACTTCCGGCAGTACCAGTTTGTACCATAGAAACGCCATTTACAAAAGGTTCAGAGATAATAAACTTTTTTTTTCCTTCAATAGCAACTTTACCTTTTTTGTTTAGGTAAGCTCCATAGGGATAGGAAGAATGTAATATAGCTGCTAAACCTTTAGAAAAATAGGAAGCTTTTGAAAACTGGTACGGAATTATTAATTTGCCACTTTCTTCAATATATCCCCAAAGTTTTGTTTCTTTGTCTTGAACAGCTGCTAAACCTTCTGAAAATTGTGCTGCAGTGGAAAATTGTGCAGGGATTATAATTTCACCTTCAATATTTATATATCCATATAATAGATTACCATCTTTCATTTTTCCAAAACGGGCTAGACCATTTCCAAATTGATTTTCATCATCCTCATAACAGTGGTTAATCCTAGTAAGGTGTGAGAAAGATCTCCATAAAGATTTTTCAAAATTATCAATTTTAAAAACTTCTTCTCCATCTTGATTGACAAAGAATATATGGTTGTCAATAGTTATTCCCTTTAAACCATTGCGTAATTCCCATTCAAAATCTGGATAACGATGATTATGTTTGGTAAAGTAAGCTTTTTCTTTCTTTTTTAGAGTTTCGAGGTCATTTAGAGTTGTTTCAAAAGCTTTTTTTATTTGACTGTTATAGCTATCTAGAGCATGGGCTTTTTTGAGTATCGCTGTTTTTTCATAAATATTCATTTCTTTAGTTAATACTGATTCGTATAGCCATTTTGCATTATTTGGGTTTGCATCAATAGCTAATTCTAGTTGATAACCAGCAGCTCTTTTCATATATTCATTAGAGCTGTTTTTTTTCCTTATATAGGCATTGTAAAAATCGTTTGCACTAGGTTTTGGATTTCTTGTAGGTTTTTTCGAACTAGGCTTTGAGCAATCATTGTAACCCGATAAAATAGAATAAGCGTTATCTATTAAGCATTCATTATAGGTGTACAACTCTGTATAATATTCTTCTTCGTTGGGGTATACCGATTTTATAGCGAGTTCAAAATAGTGCTTGAAACTTGGTAATATTTTTTCGATAAAACGATTTTGTAACGCTTCTTCAGAATTCCTTTGTTCTTGTCGTAATTCTTTTTGTGCTTCACGCCTTTGTTTTTCTATAGAATTTTGTGATAACATTTGTGCTAAACCAGTAATTGAATTGCTTAATTTTAATTCTGATTGTGTTTTAGTTTTATTGGCATAATAATTTCCTTGATTTGCAATTCTATTTCTCTCACTTATCTTTCGTTGTGCATATTGTGAATCAATATTTCTACTTTTCCGCTTTACTTCAGCAATAATTGAATTAATGGATTTACTCTCAATTCTTTTTAAAGTATTCATTGTTTTATTAAATTCACTTTGTTTAGCCCAGCTATTAAAGGTTTCTTCTAATTGCCTATCTAATTCTTTTGATAGGTTTGCACTTGCCTTTTCTAATTGAGCTTGTCTTTCTTTGTTTCTTATCATTTGCTGATTAGCTTCGTTTTGAGCTATTCCGCTTGCTCTTTGTTTTGAATTCTTTAATTCAGCAGCTTCTCTTTGTCTTTTTTGATAAATAGATTCTGTATAAGAATTAGATGAGTTACCTTTTTTACTATCCTTTAATTCATCTTTTTTATTTATTGCACTACACTTTTTATAGTTAGTTACAAATTTTTTAAGATCAACATTCAAATAGATGATATTAACACCTGAATTTGTACTATTAGAAAAGCCACCTTTTGGAGCGAGTCCTCCAGTAGTACCCAATCCAATTGCTCTTAGAACTTTCTTTTGCTCTTCATCTATCGAAGCCAAAAGTTGTTTATATGTTTTGTCATTATGTAATGCATTTAATATTGCTAGTTTCATTTTAGGCCAAACAGTATCATCGTGATCTTTTGGAATGCATCGTTTTTCTGGAAAAGTATATAAAGCAATCCATCGGTAGTTTGTTGTGTTGTAATCTTTATCATATAGCTGAAATTGTTCAGTGAGAGCTCCAACTTCCATCGGTCTACTATCCGAGGTGCAAATGCAATCATCAATGTTTTGTGCTGTTAAATTAAAAGAGTTTATGATTAGAAGTAAAAATAGTGCCTTTTTCATTTCATTTTTTGTTTTTAATTTTTAAACATATAGCTTTGAGTTGATTTAAACAATACCTAAATGTAGGTATATTTCGGTCTAATGTTTGCCAACGGTCTTGTGTATGATTTCGTTGCGTATTTAAGCAACTAAATTAGCAAATACAAACCTAATAGAAAATCCGCGAGGATTTTCGTAAGTAAGCGAGTACCAGCAATGAATTATACACGGCTTAAGTTTGTCTTTTAATACATTTGATAAATAATCAGAAAGAATAAAAGAGAGAATTAAGGTTACTATACACGGTGAAGCTTAGACTTCGACAACATTGATAA
>Ga0115008_10005970_pt1 | contig 10047 bp, 8 predicted proteins | sample FraStrMetagenome_FD_87164 | JGI IMG/M metagenome (GOLD analysis project Ga0115008, IMG submission 87164) | Marine eukaryotic phytoplankton communities from Arctic Ocean - Fram Strait ARC3M Metagenome | ecosystem: Environmental > Aquatic > Marine > Oceanic | place: Fram Strait | collected 2012-06-18
CGTTATGTAGTGTTGTTTGCTCAGGAAAGTAAATTGTCTGTTTATGATTTGTGGCTAATAGTAATTTGTCTATATAATAGGGTCATTTTGGATGACTTCATTCCAGAATTTTGCAATTTTGAGATAGGTCATTCCAGAATTTTGCAATTTTCTCATGAGGATAGCGAATATGAAAACTTACTTAAGGTAAATTTGATAAATGAACTCCGAAGAAAAATGTCAGCTCAAAACCAACCAGAACGTGGATTTTGCATCAAAAATAAACCAGAACGTGGATTTTCTCAATACCAACGCGTGGCGTGGTGTCAGGAAGGCATCAGCGAAACTCCTGCCTTTATGTGTTTGTTCGTGCTTGCTAATTTCAAATATATACTTTACTATAAATAAAGATATAGGATCGCTTCTTAATGGTCATTTACGACGAGTTGATTGATATTTGATATTTGATATTTGAGATATTTGATATTTGATATCAGATATCGATAAAGTTCAAAAATATACATAACAAAATTTTGTCTCTCTCGCTCTATCTCTCTTTATGGAGGAAGAGATTGACCAATATATCCCCATCATTCATGCCAATAACAGACGCCACAGGGAATTTAAGGTTACTAGTTTTCGTACCTCGTCGAATGAGAAAAGTGAGGTAAATGAATTAAGAAATTAACCATGTTACGCAATCGAGGATCCACAACAGGTTCTTCCTCCTCATTATCTTCCTCGAACGAAAACGGAGTACCTTCCAAAAGTAGAAGTAGTAGTAACAGCAGTAGCGTGCACCGATCTTTCTCGGTAGGAAAGGGACGTTATCAATCAACAAAGGTTTTCATACTTGTCGTTTTGTTTATGTTGAATATCATCCGTATCATCATCATCACCTTCTCCACTTCTAACGTTACCTTTCTCACCGGTAACAACAACAGAACCGTTATCTGTGATTGAACGATTATTTTGTTCGGTACCTTTTCCAACTGCCTTTTATTCTTTGTACATGTACCTGTACTTTGGTATGGATAACAATAATAATAATAACACACGGCTGTTATTTGTGGATGGAAAAGGTACCGAACAAAATAATCGTTCAATCACAGATAACGGTTCTGTTGTTGTTACCGGTGAGAAAGGTAACGTTAGAAGTGGAGAAGGTGATGATGATGATACGGATGATATTCACATTGTTTTCTCGACGGATTGTTCTGGTTACCAGCATTGGCAAAGTTACCTATTGTTTTTTTCTGCCTATCGAATCAAACAACCTGGAAAGATTACTCGTATTGCATCAGGATGCAGTGATGAAAGTAAAAGGATGGAAGAGGCTTGGCATGATGAACACGTCAAAAAAATGTCAGAGGATTACAATATACACTTCACTCCTCAGTTTTCAGCAGTGAAAGATAAACATGGAAATACCAAGGGGGACTACAAGTTTTTCAATAAACCTATGGGGTTATTGCATTGGCTTGAGCATGGCAATGAACAGGTCATTAACACGAGCACTGGTGAGATAAAGAATGAAAACGCTTTAATTGCGCTTATTGATCCAGATATGATTTTTCTGAAACATTTAACGCGGGAATTTAGCGGGAAGAAGATGGTTATTAGGCATGCAGCTGAGTCTGAGCTGAAAAATTTTAGAGTGGACCATGGAGTGGTAAGAATAAAATGTCGTTTCATAGGATTTTAGACAGAATCATAATCATTACCTTTTATTAAGCCATTTGCTCAGACGTACGCACTCGGAACACAATGGCGACGATTTCATCTAGATATCATCACCAGCGATGTATCATCGCACGCAAAGACAGTGGGACATTACGAGGCTGAGAGGCATTATGCAGGTGAGTTTGAATTGACATTTCTTGTGTCTTCCACATGCTTGATACTGTGGTGAAATATTTACTAATTATTCAAACCCAGTCGGCCCCCCTTATCTTGCTACTATTAGAGACATGTATGAAATAGCAAAAAATTGGGTTAAGTTCGTACCAATGGTTCATGCTGAGTATCCACATCTTTATGCTGAAATGTATGTTTTTTGTATTGCTGCAGCTCATCTTAACCTTCCTCATGAGCTTGTCGAGCACTTGGTGGTTTCAGATTCTTTCATTGGAGGTGATGGATGGCCATCTGGCGTTGCCGGCGGAGAAGGATGGCCATTCATTGACAATTTATTGAAAAATACTGGTAAAGAGAACATCTGCGGAACAATGATGAACGAGAGTATTGATTACCTTCATTCTCCGTCTTCAGTTGTTCCGTTGCCTACGCTAATTCATTTCTGCCAGCGATATATTGTCGGGGAATGGTTTTTCGGGTGAGTGCTCATCCATTTTATCCCTATTTTTGGACATGAATTGTAGTCATTTTTAAATGGTTCTTCTAATGGTACCTACTTGCAGGAAAAGGAGCGTTCCTAAAAACATTTTTACATGCGACTATCCCCTACTTGAAGTTCCCCCGCTCGATTTAGACAGCTACGATTATAAGGTACCAGTAGGAAAGGTCAAATCTAGAGAGAAAGTAGGTAAGACTACAGCAAAACGCGATGCATTTATTATTTGCACGGTTACCCGCGTGATGAATGAAGCTTCGATGTATTTTAAAAGAGGTTGTCCGAAGAAAGGCACTATTGCAGTCGACAAGTCCATGAATATGCACCGGGATTTGTTTGGATAAGATATTTCTGTGTGGAAACAGGCTCAATTCATACAAACTTTGTGAGAAGCTATCGTTGGTGCCAGATTGATGGTATCTTAATATCATAGGTGTGTCGTTACGGGGAATGTCGTCGACGTTCCTCGACTATACTGAATATTCTCGCGATAAATTATGATTTCGCAGGAACAATTCTAAAATTGCCTTAATTCGCATGATATATCAACGATTGACTCTTCAAGGAATAATGACGATAATATTGACGTCCTAAGGCTACCAGAATGATGGTACTTTTATTTCATACCACCGTCGTCACGGGAAATATCATCAACATTCCCCCAATAAAAAGACTACTTTCTTGATAAAATATGATTCATTGGTGTTGGAAGATTTCACGGGGCAGAAGTATCAACGCTCCTCCATCACTGAGTCGTTTTTCTGAGTAAAGGATTGAAAATATACATGAGATCGTCTCTAACCAATACTTGGAAATTGTTTTTTGTATTAATCAAACACCGTGCTGTGATGAAGTTTTTGAATGACTTCCGAAATTTGCAGCGACAACATGCCCAAAAAGTTTACATCTTTGAAGTAAGTTTTAAAATTTTGACTATTGTTTTAGTACCTTATCTTCAAACGCCTTCAGTATCCCCTGTCAGATGGTCAAAGAACAGAAATGACGGGGTTGACACACTCCTCTTCATATTATTTGATTTGGTTATATTTTGTTCGTCAGTAATATGAGATGTTTCCGGAGCACTATCATACGAGCAATACGAAAGTTGATCATCTTGGCTTTCGCTTTCCGAACTGCAATACACGTCATTCGTATAACCCATACTTCGATCATAAGATGAGTGACGACGATTCTTACAATTTCGATTAAAGGAGGCTGGCATTCTGTTCCTCCGTTGGAAACGCTCCCAATTCTCCATAGTTCTTGTGTTCGAACGTCTTTGAATTTCACCAAAAATGATATCCCTAGAATTCAATACGCCATCATTTCCAGCATCTAGACGATCAAAAACTCCCATAATAGCTTGTACATCGTCCATGCTTACTTTACCTAATCTAACAAACATAGCGATAAGGAACTCTTCCCTAGTACATGAAAGAGGATCTAATTTTGTACCCTCAATATCCTTAGATTGTTGTCCTCGTGCTCGTTTCTTATCTAACTTGCGTTCAGCTTCACTTTTTAGGGATTCACGGATCTCTCTAATTAGGTCACCCGACGTAAGTTCTCGAAAGCTTGCCTCATCCAAGTGAGCACCAAACTGTTTCAATATTGCTGCTTCAGTTCGTTGTCTACGAAGGTCCAATGGGATCATACTAATTCTCTTTGAGAACATTAAAGTTTTAGTTGACATGCGACTCTCTCACGAGTTTATATGGGGCAACTTACTGACATTTCACCGAGTAATAAAGTTCCACCAAGAAGTACATATGCAGTTGCGAACAATTTTCCGTTATTCGTTTTCGGAACAATATCTCCATATCTGTAAAGTTGAAGGCAAACGTAAATTATTACTTGATTATTTTGAGTTCAAAAAGGTTTTGCCTTACCCGACAGTCGTCAATAGGACAATCGTGAAATAAAATGAATCTATCACTGTGAAAGATTCTTCGATAAGGTAAAATCCAAATGCACCAACAAAGATTACTACTAAGCTGTTCATTGTCGCGTTTCGAATCGTTTGAAAGATTTCAATGCCTTTTGATTCGTGTGAAAGGAGAGGATCATATGAAAAGTAGCTTGAAAATGAACTAAAAGCAAGGTGACTAGTTGTGAGATCGAAAGATAGAATCCAGAAGGTCAATATGATTAATTCCCATACCTGCTTCCGGAACTCGAATCATCGCCATCCGGAACAGTGTGTTTTGTAGAATTGACCTCTACGTTACGTGAATGAAAGTTATTGATAATGTAGAACATCAGATATTAAATTCTTCTAGTTATAAATGAGATAGACTTACTATGCACTGACGTCCAATTAAAGTCACCCCCTACTTCACTCATATGGCGTACATGACCACGAATTGGAAGCGGGACGTCATCTACATCAAACTCACTGATACGCCTCTTATGACGCTTTGAGAAAAAACTTGTGGGTCTCGATTACCTCGAAATGAATATAAAAAAATTAAGGACTTACCGCATCATGAGGTGGAGACTTCTCCGGTTCTTCTTGTACACTTTCCATTGATCCAAACCTTCGGGTATCTAAATGAGCACCTCTTTCGCTGTTCCACTTAAAGCTGACCAATAAGCAATGCATAGTAGCGCAATGAGTTATTTATTCATGTAAAATTGAAAGATATACTCCTCTCAAAAAAGTGGACATACCTTTGCACACCTAAATCAGGCGTAAATGTATTATCCGTTCGAGAGGTTCCATAGTGATTACCATAATGCACACCTATCTCTTTTACTTGCATATGTGCCCTTATTCTCTTGCAGTTGGGGCAATTTTGTTCGTTTGCAATTTTGGCCTTCTCGTGGCTTATATCATCCATTGAACTAGCGAGAAGTCCTCCGAGTAACAAACCAATCATTGCAACACCGATATAAATGAAAACGATCGCAAATAGTTTACTTGAATCAGTTGTTGGAGTAAAATCTCCCAATCCAGCAGTTGTGAGGGTGATGACAGAGAAATAAACGCAATCAAGCGGGTCCCATCCTTCCTGCAAAGATAAATCATGATGATAAGATATAGCTAAAAATCTCATCTCTTCTAGATTTCAACAAGTACAAGTATGCTTACCTCGTTCCCAAACACATAAATAGAAACAAGCATATATGCACTGAGGTAAAGTGTGCCAATGATTAACGGATTAGTGCTATAAGAGTCGTGACCAACATAGGTATTAATGCTTGAATAAATTTCACAACATTATAATAGATTAGAAAACATGGAGGAGTTGAGATTTAAAACCATAGTGTTAACTCACCTAAAGAACTCTCTTTGGACAGTCTTACAACGTGGACAAGTGTACGTTTGAAAATTTACATCTTCTTTCAAGTTAACCACAGTCGGATCAAACTTAAGTAGGTCGAAGTGCTTCCTTTGCTTTGCTGCAAAATTTCTTAAGCTTCTCATGCTTTTCGAAAAGCTAAAGCTACCCCAACTTGATTCCGCTTTCTTCAAACTTCTACGACTTCCATATGCAACTCGACCAAGATCGTCATTAGAGAGACGAACGGAAGAGATATTATTGTTGCTACCAAAATGACCGGAATAATTCTTCGATTGCAAGGGTTCGCGCATTTGCATAAGTTCGCCATCGTATATATATTGATGTTCATCATCAAAAATTTCTTCCACACTCTCCACATCATAGTAATTGTGTGCACCATTTTCATCTTCTCCTCCTTCTCCTTCTTCCAGACCGCCATGAGTGCTACTGTTCGGTGCACTGCTACTGATCCAACTAAATTTACTTGAAGATGAAGCTGGTGTGACAGCTGGAGACATATAGTTCATCGCTTCCTCCTCATCCGAAGTACCATTCGCCGGACTTCGAGTCCCATAAGACATTCCATTAAGATTGTTATTATTATTATTTATCAATTGATCGCTGCTGCTCGAGACGTTGATCCTAAGTCGTCGATTCGTCCTGTTTCCAATATTGTAAACATCTCTATTACTATCTCCTTCCATCGTATTAATTCATTCGAGTGTGTACATATATAAGTGTTTGTAGATGAAGAAAAAAAATTATAACATGCCAATTTTACAAAAAAAAAGTACGAGTCTTTTTCATTTTTGTGCGGCTTCAACCTTTGCGGGTTTTAGTAAGTTGACAGGATTTGTGTGAGGCGAAAAAGGATCTCGAATGTATGTGATAATTGATTTTGAAATGTGATTTAAGATGATAATTAAAAAAGTATCCTATTAGTTGATTGTCTACGTCAGCCAATCAAAACGAGAGAAAGCATGACATATTCAACATGTATTGGATATGTATACATATAAGATAATAAAACTTGCACGGATAAGTAACAACCAATTTTCTGGTAAGTATGTTAAGTACATATATAACATATATATAAGATAGCACATGCAGAGGCAGTACATATAGAATATAATCTGTCGAAATAAAATGTACTTGTTCGCGATTGTACACATGTACCCGATATCTTGATATCTTTCAACCAACCATCGACCATCCCATTCATTCAAATCGTAATAATCTTTTCAGAATGTTTCACTCATCACTTCGCAAACCCCTCTCGCCGCCATTAAGTAAGGCTCCCGAAGGACGGGAACCTTGCCTTCCTTGTTTGTTTTTCGGAGTCTCAGATTTTTTTGTGGAGGAATGCGGTGATGTGCTTCGTTGCGATTTGGTGTTTAGTACAAATGCCAAGGTCGTTCATCCACTTTTGTCCGGAGAAAAATCGTTACAACTTCTAGTACTCAACTTTCTCTGTTCGAAAGATGTGCTTAGTATATCTTACGCATTGGAAGGTGGGAGCAAAATTGTGTCAGACTCGGATATCATCAATCAAGGCAATAATTTGAAAGACTTTGTACAGACAACGGCATTGGGAAAGTATCGTGGTGTTATTTGTACTGATGAATGGTTTGATGTAGATCCCGAATATGCATCTCTAAGTGAGGATGTGATTGCTTCAATGAAAAGTATGTACGATATGGGTTGCTCTGTTATCTTTGCTGCAGTCATGGGGGTGTTTGCGGCACCTCGACAGATAAGCAAACTATTCGAGATTCAAACAGATTGGGAGTTAACTGCGTACACGAAGCGTAGCGTTTCTTTGACTCAAAAAGGGAAAAGTATACTTGGAGATTCGTTTCCCTTCGAAAACGCTTACTTGAAATCTAACTTTTTGTCAGCTCCAAAAGAAGAACTCCTTTTTATTGAATACATAGACCCAGGTGATTATGAGGACCCAGACTATGAGGATTACTCAGTTCCAGAGCCAAGCCCAGATTCTCCAGTTGTAATTCATTTTAGCCCCAGTGGAGGCTGTGTATCATACTTTGGCTTTGTAAACCCCCTCGATGTTTCTTATGGCGCCATTTTATTGAAGCTGCTAAATGCTTCTATTCCAGGTGTTTGAATTGTACTTTAATTGTATTTCTTTTGGAACTTATAAACGGCATAATTTAGGTTTCGTCCTCTTCATCAGTGTCAAGGAGTCATAAAACGAATAGAAGTTTTCATATGATCGTAGCGCCATCATTTTAGGTTTCGATGCCAAAGCATTTCTCAAGATACTAGCAAATCTGCTTGCGTAAGAATTTACATAGTAATGGTTTTCACCGAGTATCGCTAATCTTCGGTCTACGAAAAGATGCATGAGAGGTTCTAGAATCCCTGCAAGTGATGTGTCGATTTGATTTTGGTGGGAGGAGGTGCAGGTCTTGTTGTTGGAAGAGAGATCGGTAGTCAAACACACTGCGGCTGAAAAGAAGTGGGAATTGTTCAGCATTTTGTCCACTACCTCTCATATGCCCGAAATAAATTGTAACACTTAACTATCCTTTTTATATCTTATCTTAATTACGTGCCTTATTGAAACAACACAAAATGTCGCATAGAATTGTCCATATTTTAATGATGAGAGCGAGCAGAGTCCGTAGGAATTCACAATATCAATTTGGTCCTCTGGTCTAATACTGGTAGTTTGAATATACCGACTGTTGTTGATGACCATGGGGAACGACAGCGCCATAACCGTTCGATGGTGGTTGTTGCTGTACATATTGCTGATTAACTTGTTGATGTTGCCCCATCCCAGCCGCAGCATTGCGTTTACATTGCTGCATTGATTGTCGAAGGGCTTCAACTTCCGACTCATTTTGAGACGCAAAGCAAGCAGCAATGGTAGGACCAAACTCCATAATCCTCTCCAACTTAAACTGGTGATATAAAGGTTTATTCCTCCCATACTTCTTCCTAGTAGTATGTGTCATCCTATACTCGCGCACATCTTGAGGCAATATATCAGCAATAAAATCGACCTTAAGTTTCACCAGATAATCCCGCTCTTTCTGTGCATGATAAGGATTTTTAAGCCAATCCTGATAGTCAGCCACACTCCGAAAGATATACATCGTATTTGGTCCGTACTGAATCCAGTAACCCTGCTTCCATTTCTTCATCAAAATTGTACGAAAGGAAACTCGCGTCAAAATGAATCCACTCGCAACAACCTTTTCCGGTCGAGGGAGAGGCGAAGCTGGATTTTCATAGGCCAACTCCAACTCCGACTTCGGACGCGACGATACCATACTACTATTTTGAGTCCTCACAACTGGTGCCGTCATGGTACTTTGCTGACCAATGCTGGCTACACTCATACCGGAACTTACAACAGCCGTTTCTGGATGACTGCCTTTCGTAGGACTAGCATTACTACCAACACCAAAACTGCTTTGCCTAGTTGTCTGAACCGGAGCCGATACATACGACCGATTATCAAAGTCCAGCAGCTGCTGCTGCTGCTGTTGTTGTTGCTGCTGCTGTTGATACTGCTGTGGTGGAGGATAATATGGCTGCTGCTGCTGAGGAGGAGGGTACGGTTGTTGCATAAACGTTGCTGGTGCAGGAGCAGGAGGAGATGGATGGATGAGTAAATCAAATGGATTTTGTTCCTGTGTGTTACCGCTCATCTTCTTCTTCTTCTTCTTCTTCTTCTCTTTCCTGAAACGACTTTATAAAAATCTTTGTCTCTCTCTCTGTCGATTTCAAATAATATATCTCACTTCAAAAACAAATTTCTTCCCTTTTTACAAACACCACCCAGTGTGTCAAAATAATTCTCTGTCTCTCTCTCTACTCAATCTTTCTAGCTAGAGACAGGCACACGGTTCAAAAACTTTTACGATTGAATTTTTGATGTTTGGAGAGAGAGAGAGAGAGAGGTTCAATGGTGATAAATGAAGAGTGGGTGTGAAGCTATGTACGATTGGATGATGAACTTGTAACTTGTCCAATGATGAATATATAATATCCCCAATGCTTGAAACTCTCTGTTTTTATATCGCGTCGCGCGTAGCATAGGCATAGGCTATTATCTTTCACACACATCTTTTACTCTCTCTATAGTATACCGGTACAATAAACGACGAATCTTACGTGCACGTACACATCGTATGCAAAAGGACGAGGAGTCGCTCACAATTTTGGAATGTCGTTGGTGTGTATATGACTCATGCTGATTCGCTATTTTGATAGCTATGAGACATTTGGAATTTGCGTATTGCTATATATATTTGCAATATTTAAGAGAACTTCTATACGTCTTCAATGTTGGATCGTAACATAAATGATAGATGGATGCACTTGTCAAGAATTATAACACGTGGAATTTCTGTATATTTTTTGTGATTTGGACAATTCTCTATATTCGACATATATGTA
>Ga0115008_10005971_pt1 | contig 10046 bp, 5 predicted proteins | sample FraStrMetagenome_FD_87164 | JGI IMG/M metagenome (GOLD analysis project Ga0115008, IMG submission 87164) | Marine eukaryotic phytoplankton communities from Arctic Ocean - Fram Strait ARC3M Metagenome | ecosystem: Environmental > Aquatic > Marine > Oceanic | place: Fram Strait | collected 2012-06-18
CGGCCACCATCGGAGGCAGTCACGGTGCTGTACGGCCGCGAGGACGGCAAGCTCAAGGGCGTCGATGAGGCGCTCCTTCTCGATCCGCCCGTCGCGCTGGTCGACCCGCACTTCCGGCTGCGTGAGCGCGATCACGAACCGACGCTGCGCCACATCCGCGCGGAGAATGCGTACGCGGATTCTGTCCTCGAGGCGATGCCCGGTTTTTCTACAACGCGCGAGGGGATCTTTGCGCGTCTGCGGGCCTCAATGCCGCCGCCCTCGCCGCTGCTCTGGTGGCGCGGCGCCGACGCTGGCGGGTGGGAGTACTCGACACGGCCGTCGCCAGCAGGCCCGCACCCGCTCTATCTGCGCCGCCGTGCCAACGCCGCCGCCGTTGAGCTGATCCTTGACGCCAACGCGGCGCCCGCGCGCCTGCCGTCTGCTCACGACCCACGGATGAGCTACCTCGGGTCTGTCAAGGGCGTCTCGGCCTTCGTGCCCTCGCCGAGCGGCCGTTACGCGGCGTACACTGTGGACGTGACGGGCGAGGAGCGGTTTGGGCTCATGGTGGTCGAGCTCGCGCCGGTGCCCTTCTTGGAAGGTGCTGGTGGTGAGTCGGAGCGGCCGTCTGAGATGGTGGCGCACGTGGCGGACGTCGACGTGGACGTTGCGTGGGGATCTGACGACAGCGAGCTCTACTACGCGAGCATGGACGAGACCGGCCGTCCGTGGCGGCTGCACCGGCTACGCCTTCCGTCGGCGACACGCGCAGATAGGAAGGAGGAGGTGGTGGAGGAGCGAGCGGCGTCGGTGGCGTCGGCGGCGGGTGGGTTTGGTGGTGGGTTTGGTGGCGGCAAACGGAAGGGCGGCAAGAGCGGCAAGGGCGGTAAGATGGGTAAGAGCGGAAAGGCCGGAAAGGCCTCTTCCGCCGCCTCCTCCGCCGCCGCCTCCGCCGCCGCCACCGCCACTTCCTCTACCGTCTTCGAGGAACGCGACGCTCGCTTCCGGTTGTCGTTTCGGCGGGCGGCCGAGGGCTCGCGGCTGCTGCTGCACCTAGCCTCGCGAGATGCCAGCGAGGTCTGGGCGCTGCCATTCATGGCAGCTGCCGGCGACGATCTCGCGCCTGAGACCGAGCGGCGGCGTTGGGCGAGCGGCGAGGCGAGCGGCGGAGCGTGGCATTGCCTAGCTGCAAGAGAGGCGCGGCTGGTTTACACGGCGGATTATGGCGTCCGACCGCGAGTGCGCCGCAGCGGCGGCGGCGGCGCGGGCGGCGGTGCGGGCGGCGCGGGGCAATACGTCATTGTTAGCAACGACGGTGGGGCGGCGGCTGAAGGCGCTGTGAGGACGCTGAGCGAGGCGGCGGCGGCGAGGGGGTTGGGACGATCGGCATGGGTGGCAGAAGGGTTGCTGGAGGAGGGCGACGGGGCGGCGGGCGGACGGACACTCGAGGGCGTTCAGTGCGTTGATGGGGCGGTGGCTCTGGAGGGTCGGCGGGACGGCGCGAGCGCCGTCTTCGTCTGGCTCTGGGGGGGCAGAGGCGGGCAGGCTAGCGGCGAGGAGGAGGGCGGAGAGGAGCAAGAGGAGGCGGTCGTAGTGGTCGATGGAGGGCTCTTAGCGGCGGCCATCGGCGGTGGCGCCGGCGGCGATGGCGGCGACGGCGGCGATGGCGGCGGCGGCGGCGGCGGCGGCGCTGGCGGCGGCGGCGGCGGTGTTGGCAGCTTGCTGGCGTCGTCGTGTCAGAGCTCCGTGCGCCTATGCTCACCCGACGAGCAGCAGTACGCCTCGGGCGCCCTTCGCATCGAGTACTCGACACCGCTCATGCCGCCGCGCGTGGTGCGATGCGACCCCAGGGCGGTCGGGGCCGCGGCGGGCGGCAGCGTAGGCAGCGGAGGTGGTCTGACGGAGCTGTGGGCACAGCCGCCGCCTCGAGGTTTCGACCCGTCTCGCTACGAGGTCGGCCGCGTATGGGCGACGGCTGAGGATGGCGCCCGCGTTCCCATCTCCGTGCTTCGACTCAAGGCAGCTACCACCGAGCTTGCCGCCGCCACCGCTGCCACTGCCGCCACCGCCGCCGCCACCGCCTCAACCGCCGCCGCCGCCGCCGCCGCCGCCGCCGCCGCCGCCGCCGCCGCCGCCGCCGCCGTCGCTTCGCCGAACGACGAGCCCTGGCCACCGCCGCTGCCCGCGCTCTTGTACGGCTATGGCGCGTACGGCGCGTGCACGGAGGCAGGATGGGACGCAGAGCGATTGGCGGTGGTCGACAGCGGGCTGCTGCACGCGATATGTCACGTGCGCGGCGGCGGCGAGATGGGGCGTGCGTGGCACGAGGCGGGGCGGCGCGAGCGCAAGCCCACGACGTTCACCGACGTGGTCGCGTGCGCGCGCACGCTGGTCGCTTCGGGCCTCGTCCGTGCGGATTCGCTGGCGCTCGAGGGGCGGTCGGCGGGAGGGCTGCTGGTGGGGGCGACCCTCAATCGCGCTCCGGAGCTCTTTGCATGCGCGCTCGCGTCGGTTCCGTTCCTCGATGCCGCGGGCACGCTGCAGGACGGCGCGCTCCCGCTCACGGCTAACGAGTGGGAGGAGTTTGGTAACCCCAACGAGGTAGGCGGCCACGCGGCCGTCCTCGGATTCTCGCCCGTGCACAACGTCGTGCCGCGCGCGCGCTACCCTGCATGCTTGTTGCTGCCGGCCCTCAACGACGCGCGCACGGGATTTTGGGAGGCCCACAAGTTTGCGATTGCGATCCGCTCCAACGGCGCTGGCGTCGAGGGCGGCGCGGCGGCGGAGAAGGAGGAGAAGGAGGATGCGGTGGCAGCGCCGCGACCCGTCCTGGTGAGCACGGACGAATTCGGCGGGCACTTCCGGCCTGCGGACCCGGAGGAGCGGGCGAGGCAGCGCGCCAAGGAGCTCGCGTTCATCGTGTGCAGCCTAGTGGGACCGCCGCGTAGGCCGGCGGAGGCTGGGTCGGTATGAAGAAATTGTAAAAAACGAAGTCCCTTTGCTCAACATTGGGCGTGTCTGTTTTCTTTCTTTCTTTCTTTCAACATTGGGCACGGGACACTGGCGCGCACACACTGGCACTAACACCGTACACTGGCACTAACACAAAAAAATGCGTGGGAAAAGGGGTTGTGTATGGCTGTCGACCCCGCTTCACACTACTCCTCTCGGCTCGTCCTCCTCTCCTCTCCCGCCGGCCAGCGGCTGGCGGCCTCCCTCACTGTCACAGGCGGCTCGCGGCTCCGCACGCTCCTCTCTCTCTTCGAGGCGCAAGAGGAGCAGAGCTGGTGTGGCTACGCTGCCCTCCGGGTGGCACTTCGCGCGTGCGGCGCCGCGGCTGTGCTCAGCCAGAGCGAGCTGCACGGGCTACGCAGCACCTTGGCAGAACAGGAGGCGGAGGACGTGCGCGGCGGCGCGAGCAGCCTCGCCGGTGGCGGGCTCTCCATCGCTCAGCTGGCGCGCTTGGCACGGCCCTTGCTGGAGGCGAGCGCACTCAACCTGGAGCAGCAGCACGGCGACCCGGCGAGCCCGCCCGCCTTTGGCTCGCAGCTCGCAGCCGCCGTGTCTCACGCCTCCGACAGCGACAGCGGGTCGATCGTCCTGCTCAACTTTCTCCGCCAGCTGGACGGGTGGAGGGGCGGCCACTGGGTGGTTGCGGGCGGGCTCGCTCACGACGCGGAGGGCACGGCCTTCGTGCTGCTGCTCGACGTGGCCGCCCACCGCATTGGGCCTCACTGGCTTCCGCTAGGCCTGCTGGCCGCTCTCTGCTCGACCGTCAACGTGCACGGCGTCCCACGCGGCTTTGTGAGGATCTGCTCGCGTGGCAGCGGCGCGAGCGGGGATGGCGCAGTGCCTCTTGTCCCGAAACAAGACAGTGCCTCTCACTGCTAACCCTTCTTGGCCGCATGTGACCGGCGTGCGGCTCTAATCCGTGGAGAGATATGCATCGTGGCATTTCGTACCGCAATGGCCTTCCGCAAAATGGCAAAAATGAAAAAAGGACCTCGCGCTCGGTCTTCCGCGGGCCGCTCTCTCTACTCTCTCTCTCTCTCCACTTTTTTAAGTCTTATTCCAAAAGTGCCAACTCCAAAGATCCAGATCCCAGTACAAAGAGACGGCACTGCGTCCTGTATGGGACATCGTGCACGTGGACGCCCCGTGTGTTCTGTGTCTTCTGACCTGTTCTGACTTCTGTGTAAAATTCTCTGACGTTCGCCACACGGGCCACGGCGGTTGTATTTTGCCACCTGGACCGCTGGTTCTAAATAAGTAAAAAAAAACCGACACCTCTACTGTGAGATGGGTAAAAAGGAACAGGTGCCCGCCCGCTGGTGCTCCTATCGACTATCGTGTTTCAAGTCCTCAAAATCGTTTCATCAGAGCCGAAACGAAAAAGCAAAAAGGACCATCGATGTGGAAAGAAGCATGCGTTGTGCGGCGTGCACACTCACACTCACACTCCGCTGCACGCGTCCCAAGGCTGCGCCAGCTATAGTGCTCTCGATCCACCGGTTCACCACGTAGCACGACCTTCTCCATCGTAGCACCGGTTTATTGAATAAGCACTCAAGCGCTCGCGGTGAGGTCGTCCGCAAAGTAGAGGTGCAGCGTTGGCACGTAGAAATCGTCGGGAATGGAGAGAGAGTCAAAGGTGCGGTCCTCGTCCGGCACCCCGTTCGCCTCGAGCGTGCGCCTCATGTCGAGGAAGCGGCTGCCGCGTGCGTCTGTCCGCTTCCAGGCGTAGGAGCCCGAGTGCGCGTTGTGGTCGAGGTAACGCTGCTGGATCTCATCGAGCGTCTCCTCAGCGCATACCTCGAGCGCGGTCTCCTGTTGCGTTAGCATGTTCAGCAGCCGGACCGACCGCGTCTTGCGAGTGAGCGCGCCGACGACAAGGCTGTCGTCCAACCACCACGGCACCTCCGCCGCCGGATCAAACTCCGCACCAGAGCCCGCAGGCGGGCAGTGGATAAACCTCCCCAGTGGCACGAAGGGCGCCAGTGTGCCGGTCTTGGGGTCAATGTGCCGCCGCAGGCCATGCGTGGCTGGGTCAAACCAGTGCGTGATGTCAGTTCCCGCCGCCTCAATCAGAGGCTGGGCGAGCGGACCGGCGTGCAGGAACACCAGGTCGCTCAGGTCGACGACCTGCAATACACAGTGAGTGCGCTGCTCAGGCCGGCGCCAATCAGAGACAGATGTGTGCAGAGCGATGCGCCTTGTGGAAGAGAGATACCCACAGGTCGTCGGCACGGTCATGGGCCGCCACATCCGCGGGAGTGTAGTACTTTTTCCGCCGAGCGCCGCCCGAAAGCTGATGCCGCGCCTCGCGCCCCCTGTATACCGACTGCACCATTTTTGCAGACGTCGCTCGCTCCTCCTGCTCCTTGCGCACCTGCCTACCCTTGATGTGCGCCTGGAGCGCCACGGCGCTGGCCTGCTCCGCATCCACCGTGCCGGCTGAACCGGCAGCACCTGGCGGATCCCAGCTGGTCTCGCCTGTGCTAGCATTCCTCCAATACGCCCGGCCCACCGTGTAGTTGTACTCTTGAACCCAGCTCGCCATGGTCGCACTCCGGAGCGTAACGAAGACGACGAAGGCAAGTGGGATGCAGTCGACGACCGTTTCGTCCACCCTTGCCCTTCCTCCCCCGCCACGCACCTTCGTGCCAACAATTCACCTACAATACCTAACCCTGCAACCGTAAATTAAACAAAACGCCGGATTCAAATCTCGGTGGATCGCTCATTGTTGGACGGTTCCCTGGAAATCACCGGAAAGACAAAGTGACGAAGTCCGCGATCGGTGCGACTGGACGAGTGCGACTGGACGACAGGGGGGAGCCGCGGGAGCCTACCTCTTGAGGTCCCGGAGTGGGCGAGCGGCCCGCCCTGACCGCACAATGGCTTCCATCGTTCGCGAGGCCCACGTCCTCGCGTGCGCGCCCGCGATGCTGCGCGAGGTGCCGTTGCCGCCGGACGAGGACGCTGGACAGGAGTGGAGCTCGCTGGTCTGGGGGAGCCCGGCCCTGCTGGATGGGGAGGCAGAGCTTTTGTGCGCGCCAATGTCCGAGCAGGAGGACGAGGCAGGATGGAGTGAGGTGTTTGAGGCGCCGGATATCGACCCCGGGCCAGCACCAGTTCCAGTGCTGTGCAATGAGATAGCTGTGCTCGAGCTCGATCAGGCCAAGCTCCGACAGCGGCTGCAGGTGCTGCAGGCACAGCACGCATCGGCCATGCGAGAGCACGCGAGGGTCAAGGCGGAGCACGCGAAGGAGAAGGCCCTCCTCTGCAACGAACTCCGGGTGCTGGCCGAGTACGCCTTCGCCAGCCAGCCATCCGCGTCGCCGAGCAGAGCGGCCACGCGCTACCAGTCGCGTCCGCAATGCCCCAGCAACAAGCCCGACTCGGAGGAGATGGGCTGCCGGCGGCAGGCGCAGGGGACGCTGAGGGCAGGCGGGGCGAGGCTGTACGTTACTACCTCGCCGCCGGCGGGAGGGTTCTGTGATACATTTGTCTGTTTCCAGATGTGGTCCTGCGTGCGCACGTTGTCGCCCTGCTAAACGCAGTTGCCAGGTGTCTCTGAAAGGCCGCATCTCATTTTGTACGGGAAATGTCGTTTCTTTACGGGCTGTGCGCTCGGCACCAACACTCCGCGCCACCGCGCACGAACAGCACGCGCTGCTGGCGACGGAAAACTTTGCACACACCTTCCGCCGCGCGCGCGCGCACGGGTCCACCGCGATGCGCGCGAACTGCCACCAGACCAGCCTGCCAGACCACCTCGCTCGCTCTCTCTCGCACAGCAGAGAGGGAGAGCCTGCCGATCGATCCGTCATCCGGAGCCAGGGCGGAGCATCCAGCAGACTGGCAGCATGACCGCCCATTTCGTCGTGGCGGCGGCGGCGGCGGCGACGATGAGCCAGTCGGGCGCCGCGTCGAGGGACGGTGCGGCCGCGGCGTGCATGTGAAGCGCATTCTCGACGATGTCACAGCACGCGCCGAACGTTGCGAGCGCCTGCAGCCGGCGCCGGATTTTCCCGGCCGGCAGCAGCGCCGCGGCGCGGTGCACCAGCAGCGCCCCGTAAAGAACCGGATACCACGCGTCGAGGAGAAAGTGCGCCCGGAAGTGCCAGAGCTCGCCGCCGGGCCGCCAGCCAGCGACGGCCGCGCGGAAGCGCGACGGCGAGAAGCAGAGCTGCAGCCGGAGCAGGTCCGGCCCGACCGGGCCGAGCAGCAGTAGGATGCCGGCCTGGGTGGCGCAGCACGCGGCAAAGAGCCGGCGGGGCTGCGCGGCCAGCACATCCTCAGTGCGGAGCAGCGGCGGGCGCGACGCCGACGCGAGGAGGGGGGCGACGCGCGGCGCGACGGCGGCGGCGAGCTGCAGCCGGTCGATCTTCGAGTTGTGCCGCAGGTCCATCGGCAGCGAGGGCAGCGGGAGGACCAGCTGGACAACCCCCTCCCACCGCGTCCCCGCCGCTCGCGCGAGCAGCTTCTGCGCGCGGTCCTCGCCCCACGGGCCGTAACGCGGCTCGTAGTCCGCCGCGAGTACCACGCACAGGACGGGAGCGACCTCGGTGCCGCGGCCTCCACCCTCACCGCCGCCCGCATCCCTGCCTCCGCCGCCACCGCGCGGGCTGCCGATGCCGACGAGCGCCGCAGCCTCGACGCCCGGCTCGTCGAGGAAGAGCAGCTCCGCGCACAGCGGCAAGACAAGCCCGTGCTGCGGCGTGCGAAAAGCGTGCGAGAGGCGGCCGCAGAACCAGAGCCGGCCGGCCGCGTCGACGTAGCCGAGATCGCCCATGCGGTGCCACAGCGCCGCCTCGTCCCCGCCGCCGGCCGCTCCCAAGTAGCGTGCCACCAGCGGGCCGGCGACACACAGCTCGCCGAGCTCGCCGGCGGGAAGCTCCTGTGTGCAAGACTCGGCGGCGTCAGGGGGGCGGGGAACGCAGTGGCGGCGCCCTCGCCGCAGGGAGTCGCCTCCGCCTCCGCCTCCGACGGCCCTGCGGCCGTTCGCACCACGCGCACCTTTGCGCCGGGTGCGACGTGGCCCACGCAGAGGCCGTGGCCGCGGCGCGCCCGTCCCGCAACCTCGGCGGAGAGGGCTTCGGCGGCGGTGAGGGTGGCGACAGGCAATGCCTCCGTCGCGCCGTAGCCGACGAGCAGCGGCGGAGCGGTGGGCAGCGCCGCGCGAAGCCGCTCGAGCATCGCCGGACTGACGGCCGCCTAGAGCGCGAGCGGTCGGTCTCGCGCGGGCGGGATGCGCTCGCGCAGCGCTGCGGTCGGCGGCGCCGAGGTGGTGATGAGCAGCTGCACCCCGGGCGGCAGCGAGAGGGCCTCGCCGCGCGCCTCAGCCAGCCGCGCCACCTTGCCCCACACGGCGACCGAGGCGGAGACGGCGGCAGGCTTGAGCGCCGCGACGGCAGCCAGCAGCGCTTCGGCCGAGGCGGCCGCTGGCCGGGTGACGGGGACGTGCGGGAAGGCGACGCTCAGGCCTGCGGGGCGGCGGGCGAGGGGAGATAGGCGTGCGCCGAATACGGACGCCGCCACGGTCAAGGGGTCCGGCGCCGCGCCTGCGAGCAGCCAGAGCATCGTGTACTGCAGCAGCGTCTCGACGATCAGCGCGCCGCGCCCGAGGCCGCCGTCGGCCGCGGCCGCGTCCACCTCTGCACGGATGCCGGCGAGGCGCGCGCGCAGCCCGCGGTGGGTCATCACCACGCCCTTGGGCGGGCCGGTGGAGCCCGACGTGAAGACGATCGCCGCCGCCGTGTCGGCGGCGACGGGCGCGCTCCGGACGGCGACGCGGCGGGCGGCGACGTGGCGGGCTCCTTCTGCCTCGAAGGCACGGAGCGTCGGGCCGACACCGACGCCGAGGGCGCCGTCCACGAGGCGGAGCCCGACGCTGCCGCGCGCGGCCGCGACGGCCGCGAAGAGCCCGAGGTGAACCGGGAGCGGTGCGGCGACCACCGCCGGCGCCACCCGCCGCACCGCGGCCGCCACGCTGACGAGCCGCATCGACGGGTCGACAAAGACCGGGACGAGGGCGGCGCGGATGGCGCCGAGCACGAGCGGGAAGAGGGTGGCGCACGGCCGCATGAGAAGCTGCACGCGCGCGCCTGCGGCCAGCTGTCGCGAGGAAAAGGCGGCGCAGAAGGCTGCGGTGCGCGCCTCGACCTCGGCGTAGGTGAGCGGCTCCCAGCCGCCACCGCCAGCAGGCCAGAGGAGCGCGATCGTGTCCGGCTGCGAGCGAGCGTGCTCGACGAGGAGTGAGGTGATGTCCGCGTCGTCCGGCATCGAAGAGGAAGGCAAAGACATAGGATTCCTACACATCTGTCACGCACACGACTTCACACTTGAGCACTTGAGCACTTGATAGGGTCGATTCCGCATGGTACGGGACCACTTCACACTTGTTATTGAGAAGAAAATACGTGCTATGGCGCTGTGCGGTGGTCTGTGAGAGGTTGAGGTGCGAGCCCTGCCTGGAGGCCCTGGGGATGGGGGGAGACTACAGACAGATGATACTCGAGTAGATCTAGGTTGATACTAGGTTGATAAGAATTTTACAACAACAGGCGGTCGCACAGCACGATTGACGCAAGACAAGGCGCGGGCGACGGATTCCTCAGTCCTCAGAAGCCGGAAGCCGTCGCCCCACCACAGGAGCAGTCACACGACGCGACATCCCTTCTTTCTCTCTCTCTCTTAGCGAGGCGAATGACATTTTCGACACCCTCGACGACCATCTCGGCTAGGTTCCGACTCCGGCTTCGGCTCTGCACAAGCTGCCGAGCCCAAGTCACACTGATCACTGTCAGTGCCATATAAATATCGAAAATAAATAAATAAAACGGACACCTCCACTGTGAGATGGGTAAAAAGGAACAGGTCCCCGCCCTTGCCATCTTTGTGCAGGGTTCTTTGTGGGTGTGGTCGGCGACTAGCCGGGGTCGTCCTCCCGATGGGGGACTAGCACTAGCCGTCTTCCACATGGTCCCTCGGGTCCCTGCTGCTCCTAATATCTTCGTACATCCTCCTGCTGATCTCCGCAAAGTCCTGCTCCCTCCCTC
>Ga0115008_10005972_pt1 | contig 10045 bp, 7 predicted proteins | sample FraStrMetagenome_FD_87164 | JGI IMG/M metagenome (GOLD analysis project Ga0115008, IMG submission 87164) | Marine eukaryotic phytoplankton communities from Arctic Ocean - Fram Strait ARC3M Metagenome | ecosystem: Environmental > Aquatic > Marine > Oceanic | place: Fram Strait | collected 2012-06-18
ATTTTCATCCAAAAGCTTGATTTTAGCATCTAAGGCGTATCTCATTCCTTCTACAAAACATTGGGTCTTCAAGGCGTGCTTAGGTCCCATGATGAATGATGTACGCCCACTGTGTTGGAATGAAAAAGCTGTACCATCGGCTCCTTCCGGGCGTACAGTAACGTGTCCTCCAAGACGAGCAGTCCAACCAGAAGTGTCACCAAGCTTTGAACACAATCCGAATAATAATGCGTATTCGTGAGAAATCGCATAATTTGAACAAAAACTTCAGCTTAAGCAACTTGAACTTACCTCAGCATCACCATTTGTAACAAGGTCATTACAGTCAGCATAAACAAAATCATCACCTTCAGCATGGATATTAGCAACAGATATGGGCTGAAATTCCCTCACGCTGACATCATCAATGATAATATCAATATCTGGAGGTGGACGTTCGAAGTAGAAGGATCCACTTGTTGACAATGCAATTGTTTCGTCAAGATGGAAATATGCTTTGTACTCGTTGTATCCTGCTGCAACCCATTCAGCATTTTCTTCATTACTAGCATACTTAAAACTGCTCTGTCCTGAGCTTTGTGTTTCTAATGTCAAAATGGGACATTGTGAAAACCTTCCTGCAAAGGCATCGCAAAAATATGGAGATTGGTCGGTGGAGTTTACTAACTTGATGAATGCACGAATTTCTAACACGCTTCCAGCGACAAAACAATTTGTATTTATTGCGTGTTTCGGACCATCTTGAAAGTTTGTGCGCCCTGTAACCTTCAAGGCATATAGTTGGCTACCGTTGCCTTCGCTCGAAGTGTCATGAGTGGTTATGTTTCCACCTGTATTGGATGTCCATGATGCGAGATCAGCAATACCATTCTGAATGCGAAAAGAGGTGAGTAAATAATATAAATAACATTTTGAAAAAAACATAAAAAATTGTTCATGTTTATCTTTCTCACCTCAAAATCTCCATTATCAAACCCAATATCGCAAGTTACTCCAGGAGTAGGTGCTACAGAAGGTGCAATGGAAATGGACGGGAAAATTGAGATGGTTGGACTGTTGGAAGGGGCACTAGAAGATGATGGGGAAACCGAGGCGTCAATTGATGGAGCTAAACTTCCCTCGATCGACGGAGAGCCTGAGGCTAAATGCGATGGTGCCGATGATGCAAGTGGAGTAGGTTGAATACTTATCGCATTAGCCACAGTGAATACTGGGTCACTTAAGAAGACATCAATGTTTGAAGCTGGTCCCCTAATCATAAAATAAATATTTTGCGCAGTAGTCATCTCTGCAGTAACAGTGAAAGATGTTGTGTATTCATTCCTGAATGTATCATAAAAATAATATTTGAATTAGGATGTGCTTATTTTCATCTCAAAATATATAGCCAGAAAAGACTGCACTTACCAGCTGTTAGCTTGCCATCCTCCGGTGGCTGATGATAAGTCACAGTAAAACGTTTCGAAAGTTTAGATGTATAAACAAAAAAAGATGAAACGTAAAGTAAATAAGAATATGAGTTGAATCTTACCAGGTAGATTTGCCTGGTTCCAAGAGTTCAACCAAGCCGATGATCCATCAGCTTGTTCAACTCTAAGACTCAACAAAGGACAGGTATTTGGTTGATTCCAAGCAGATGTGCTGCATGCGAAGCCGGTACCACTTGAATCTTCGAGCTTCATTCTCATTGTAAAGGTTGCAGTCAAACCTTGAGTGAAGCAGTTCATTACTTGAGGGGTTAAATATTGCATAGGGCCTGAATTCAAATCAATGCGATCGGTTGACTTAAGTGCTTGGGAACCTGCTTGCCAACCTGCTTCTAGATTTGTTAGAGTACTTCTAGATCCTACCCATGGAGTGAGGTCAAGTCCATCAGAGTTCTGAATGTAGTTGCCACCACATCCTTGCAAGTTTCTATCAACAGATGATTGGAGGTCAAAAGAATTATCACTTCCGTTTGAAGCCAGAGTTCCTTGGCTAGAAAACAAGGCTAGAACTGCGCTGAGCGCTTTCCCCAGGTTCTTCATAGAAAAAATCTGTTTTGATTGAACACGCTTTCGAGTTGAAGCTTTGGTACGATAGATGATGAACCGAATTACGAAGTAAAATGTGCGAGTCAAACAGATTTGATTTCTATGATTTTCATTTGTTTACTACCAAGACGACAGCCTTTGCTTGAGTCACAGATCTTGGTTGAAACATAGATGACTTTCCGCTGGTCACTATGTTTATTTTTTCAGTTATAATTGCTGTACTTATGACCACGAAAAATATTACTTAAACAAATTGAACAAAAAGCCTAGGTTTTAAGTTACTTTTTAATTTTTTTCCTTAGGAGTAGTTTTGAAGTGGTCATGGATACGACATTATTCGAATAATATAATGTAGAGTCATTGACTCTTCGTTACAAAAATTCATTCTTGAAAACGTTGGAAGGTCTTAATTTGTTGTATCTCAAAATATTGCGCCTTAAGATTTTTTGAAGTGTGAGTAGTAGTAGGTCATGTTCTCAATAAATACAAACAATAAATAGATCAAATTTCCTTTTATTCTCAGAAGATACACAGTCACGTGACTCAACTTCAAAGGTGATAATGAAGTGACAAATGCTAATTTTGCCTTCTGACTACTTAATGAAGTGACAAATGCTAATTTTGCCTTCTGACTACTCATGCAATCCTGTTGGAAAAGGATTCGTGATTATAAACGAACTTTGATGGCGACAAAAAACAAAATGTGAAAAAGCATCGTGGTGTTTTTAAATATAACTTTTGCCGGCAAAAAAGCCCCCCCAAAATGTCAAGACTTTCCGCATTCGTTCGATGCAATTTTATATGTGTGGACGATATGTGTTGAATAGGTCAACAAGATAAACCATAGCAAAATTTACAGCAGGGGAGTATTACTCACTATCTACATTTATTGTCCTATCTTGGAAGTAATTATATTTTTTTACAATCGATTGAGTTATAGAAATCCTAAATTTCGATACGTTTGTTCTAAATTGAATTGTTATTCATGGCACTTATAAGTATGTCGAAATATAATGTACAAAGAAGAGGTTGCATCATATTTTAGCTGTTGTGGATAGGAAATTTGCTCCTCATCCCGAACCATAGTTGAAAACGTGTGAAATGAATAAGCACAATTCTCTAGCTTATAAAAAATCGTTCAGATTTCAAAAATGATTGTTTTTTTATGATTTAGGAAAGAAATGCAAGTTTAAATAAATTGGATGCCGCTTTGGTAATCCTTATCAACCATCAACCACGGTACATATTCCTATCTGCTGGATAGAGTGAATCACAATCTGCTGAACCAAAGTAATGAATGATTGTCATGACGTAAAAATAAATGAGAGTACGTCACCTGCTGTCAATATGGTCTAAATCTTATTCTACATCTTTCTACGCTGCTGTATGAGTTTATTGTGGTGAATCGTAGATTCGAGGCGCGGTATTATTTATACCTTTCTTCTCGATTTTCATAAAAATGTTGTCAAGAAATTTTGAATTTTTTTATGTATAGTACATAGATATACTATTGGTACGCTTAAATTGAACCATACAATTTTTCATATTTTTCATTTCTGTGAAGAACACCGTACCTGCGTAAAATTGGTTTGGAATTGAATGGCTTTGAGGAGTTAATCTTTTGTTCTCACCTTGGAAGACGTCAAAACAATTCCATTTAGAAACAGAACTATTTTTGTGCTAGCAGAGGCCTTTTGCAAGATAGAAGTATGTGTGGAATTATAGGATTGCTCCTTGCAAATGAAGAGAGCCAAGTAAGTACTTTTTGTTTTAAAGATACATTTATTGAATTTTACCCTTATATCCGTTGATTCTGATTCGTGATCACCTCATTCAAAACATAGGTAAATCAAATGCTGTTTGATGGTCTCACTGTTCTGCAACATCGAGGTCAAGATGCGGCAGGAATTGTAACAGCAGAACGGCGTCGTTTGCACCTTCGAAAGGATAACGGGCTTGTAAAAGATGTTTTCCAAACTCATCATATGATGGAGCTCCGGGGAAATGTGGGACTAGGCCATGTACGCTACCCTACGGCAGGAAGCAGTTCCTGCGCAGAAGCCCAGCCACTTTATACAAATCATCCATACGGAATATGTGTGGCTCATAACGGAAATTTGACAAATACTGATGCCTTAACCCCTCTTGTCAGAGACAAATTACAGGTAAGAGCAATAATGATGTTCTTTAAATTGATGTGTGTGCTTTGGGAGCTAATTTTCAAATTTTTTCTTACGATTTGTATCATAATTTTCTCGCTTTTTCTTTTATTTAGCGACATGTCAATACTGATTCAGACTCTGAGCTTCTTCTGAATATTTTCGCCGAAAGTCTTGCTTCTAAATGCGGTGGAGGAACACCGGAGGGTGATGATATGGTGGATACTATTTTTTCATCTATTGAAGAAGTAATGGCAAAATGTGAAGGTGGTTATGCTGGTATGTATCTCATCAATGGTGTTGGTTTGGTGGGATTTAGAGATCCACACGGTATCAGACCTATTGTTTTCGGAAGTAGGCCTGCACAGAGTAATGTTCAACTGTCAGCTGTTCCAAATACTCCCGCAAAAATGAATAAATCTCAAGGAAAGTTGGATTACGCATTTTCCAGTGAATCTGTAGCAGTTGATACTCTTGGATTTAATCTTGTGCGGGATATCAAAGCAGGAGAAGCAATGTTCATCGACTTTAATGGAAACTGTCATGTGAGACAATGCCATCGTGACTCCAGTCTTTCCCCATGTATCTTTGAATACGTTTATTTTGCAAGGCCTGATTCAATCATGGACGGAATCAGTGTCTACGAATCTCGTTTAAAGATGGGTGAAAAACTTGCGTATAACATCATGAACAGATATCCTAACCACGACATTGATGTTGTCATCCCTATCCCTGACACATCAAGAACATCAGCATTGCAGGCCGCTTACATTCTTGGAAGGCCTTATAGAGAAGGTTTCATTAAGAATCGTTACATTGCAAGGACTTTTATCATGCCAGGACAGGAAACACGGAAAAAGAGTGTCAGGCTCAAGTTGAATACAATCAAAAGTGAATTTTATGGTAAGATCTTTATTCCACACATATTATTTCCATTTGAGTTTTGAGAAAAAAGTTTCTAAATTTAATGCACATATTTTATTTAAGGTCGCAATGTATTACTTGTTGATGACTCTATAGTTCGTGGAACCACTTCCAAAGAAATCGTACAAATGGCTCGTGAGGCTGGAGCCAAAAAAGTGTACTTTACAAGTGCTGCGCCTCCCATCCGTTACCCTAATATTTATGGTATTGACATTCCTACCAGAAAAGAGCTTGTAGCATTTGAGCGAACTGATGATGAGATTTCAAATCACATTGGTTGCGATTGGATCGTGTAAGTTACTTTGATTCAGTATCCTCCATTATTATCAAAACATAAACTTTTAGACACTAACTTGTTTTGATTGGACACAGGTATCAAGATCTTGGTGATCTTGTCGACTCTATTAGTGAGTCATGTTCTCCGGATAAGTTTATTAAAGGTAAGAGAATAGAATGGTAAATTTTGAACTGTAGCTCTTTTCTGCATACAGAATTGTTTGATCACGACATTTTCTTTTGTATCATTTTTAAAGATTTCGACACCAGTTGCTTTAGTGGTAAATATGTAACAGGAGAGAGTATAGGCAGTGCCTATTTTACAAGGCTACATGAGCTTAGAAATGATTCTGCTCAGGCTTCTCGAAGATTGCCAGCGTCGAAACAAGTTGAAACACAAAATTCAATGGCCAAAGCTAGCAATCATGGTTGTGAATCAATGAGCAATGATCGAAATGAGGGAGCATTAAATGGTGGTGCAGGTTGTGAATCTATTTCCAATCAATAGGTATGATATTATCGTACCTAAATACCTATATATTTTCCTTTCATGTAAAGAATCGACGAATCCACTTTAATAAAAGAATTGTAAGAGCTGTTTAAAAGCTCACTTTAACCCTTAAATAGAATTAAGCTGTATCAAAGCTTTTTATTCACAAAATCAATAAGGAATTTATACAATCTTTTTTTCAAATATAACTTTCATGTGTCCAACATTGATCAATTAAAAAATTAAACTTACTAGAACTTAAAAAAAGAAAGAAATATCTAATTATCAACACATTCCTAATGCATTACAACAAGCACTTCAAAAGTTCAAATTGAAACTGATCATAAGATGCACGCAATCGATTTGTCCATGGGCTCTAAACTTAACAACTTGGTAAAATGGAAAAACAATTTCTGAAACGAAAAAATAATATCTATTTTAAAGTGAACAATTATACCTCAACAAAACCACGCAATCTCCTCATTCTTGTTTTTTGTCTAGTTCTCATGAATGGATGTAAGATGTGCTTATCTTCGGAATAATTTGTTTCAGGGGAAAATGTAACAGTTTTTTTACTTTGTGGAACTTTTTTATCTTCGGTTGGATTAATAGGTTGCATTTGGGACATGGTGTCCAAGATGTGCCCAACATGACTTTTTTCATTGTTGCAAGTAGCAGTATTCGTGGAAGGATCAATTATGGCCACAATTGATCCATTTGTGGAGTCATGATTCAGTAGTGTTGTTGGATGTTTTCTTTTCTGTATTTCTGAGAAATTTTGCTCTATAGGTTCGGAGACATCTGAACAAACAGAACCATCAGAACAAATCATATTTGGAAAATGTTGTTTTCCTTCCGAACGATATGTAAAATCGTCTTGTCTTTGATCCTCTTGTCTTTCAAAAATACTAAATGGCACAAAATGACAAGAAGGAAGGATGGCATTGTCATCAACATGCTTGGTTTCTGATCTTTCATCAACTTTCCTAACCAAAGGAATCGTGGTACCAATGATATTCAAAAGTTCTGTTGTGTCATTATGAGTTCCTTCACTCCCATCTACACGTGTATTTGATGATTCAAATTCTTTTGATCTGATTGGAATGTTTTCAACTTTTGGATAAAGTTGACAGACTTGTTTTGCTGGATTAAGTGGACTTTTTAGCGTTGTGTCCGGATAAAAGTTACTGCTCGCTACTTTGGGCTCTCTATAGGATTGTTGTCTCTTTGTCTCCTTGGATCGATTCCGAAGAAATATGTTGTATTTTCTTCTTGATTCCCTTGTGGATTCACTGAATGGCAATGGAGCTCTGACGTTTAGTATAGAATCAACTTCTTCTGAAGACACAGTAGAAGCAGTGGATTCAGATTTGATAGTCAATGTGTGCACGATTTCTTCTTGTCTTTGTTTTTGTTTTTGCTGAAGTTGTTCTCTGTTCCCGACTTTTCTTGGAAAGAGTGGAATAACTTTCGCAAAATCTTTTAAATCGCTTATACTGATTCCAGGATTAATTTCATTTGGTACACAGGCGATTTTTGCCACTTTAGGGATTGCTTGTAATTGTCTCAATTGCTGATGTGAGTCATTTATTGATTTAGATACTTTTTCTGAGAAAATTTTTGTTTCTGATTTCATTTCGCGTCCACACTCAATAAATGAGTTCAATACAATAGCGTCGACCTTGTCTTCGAGTGGGGGCATCTCAATTTCATTCAAATCGTAATCTGGATTAACACAATTTAGACGTGATAAAGCAGACTTCTTTTCAGTTTTTGTACTGGCTCTCTTCGGCTTTGTTGATTCTCTCAAATCATCGTCATTTAAGTGCTTGTATTGACGATTACTTCTTCTTATCCTGCGGTCTCGTTGAGATATTCTTCTTCTCGATTGCTCCGTCATTTCCAGATAGTTTTATGGAAATTTCTTTTTCGTTTGTTCCCTAGGTGAGGCACAACAAGAATCAATTTAATCCTGTAACTTATTCACGATCATTGAAAACATGAATGAAATCTTCACGATTGTGATTTTATCAATTCAAGTGCTTTCATCAGTCGTGTGTTGAAGTTGACTCCTAAACCATATTGTTTTTTGTATTTATGTCCTTTATTATGACGGTTGAGTACGTTGAAACACCAATATTACTGTATCCCCTCTAAGTAACATGTGTAATTAACATTTATTAGAGTTACACAAGCTATTAATTACAAGATGAACAGGTGAACTAGGATTCCGGATCGCTAATTGTCTAAGTAAATTTAATAAATGAAAAGAACAAGTAACTTTTAAGCAGTATGAATCGTAAATGATTTTTTTACGTAATAAATGGACAAATTTTTGAATGTATGATTTGGATATATTTTGTGGTACAACAATTTGTGTTGGAAGCTACGGTACGTAAAGAGGTAAAGGCATAAAATTGATAAATTCATGAGCCTAAGGGTGTCTTGTGTTTCACGGTTCCATTCCTGTCCAGTCCATTTCTATCTTTATGCATTCGTAATTTCAAATGAAGAAAATGAGCCTATCCTCAATAAAAATAATAATCCAAACGCATTTAAAGTCAAATAATATGTTCGATGACCATAATTATCGTTTTAACATTGCATGTATTTCAGCAGCAGAGTCTGAAGAGGAAGATTAAAATGATATGACACATTATTTCAAGAGATACAAAAGAGTTTAGTATTTTTTTGGCAATTTCACAAAAATTATTTTACAAGGCCCTGACAAATATTTTACATAAAACTTAAGACCATTGTCCAAATTGATTCAATAAACAACATTCAGATCTGGTGGCAGCTGAGTTTTTTGAAAAAAGCAGCTTCAAATACTACCATTACAATATAGTAGAAAATGCAGTCATTGCTACAAAGCTGGATTCACAAATGGCCTTAATTTCAAGGCAGATTGTATGGGACATTGTCACTTGTTCTTCATCATCTATAAAGACTGAAAACCAAGTACTATTTCTAAAGTACTACTAGTAAAATATGCATAAGAAAGGTCAAATGTCAGATGATCACAACGTAAAAATGAAGCTACTCTCCTCTTATATCCTATTGATTTTATAGACTTTTCTTTACTATACAACTTTCATTGAATCATTTCTGAAATATTTTGCAGCAACCAATCATGATAATTAAGGAAGTAAAATTCATATTTTAAGTGCTAATGATTAATTTGCAAGCAGGGAATAATCACACCGCCAGTCTTCAAATTAAGACTCATTACGATTACATAGATACGGATCTTCATAAATTAAATTTGTTTTGCTTTCATTTCTTGATTTTTTTAGTCCCTTAAATGTACCTTTGAATCGCACAGAGATTGTTCCAATGTTGACCATCCCACATTGCACTGCTCAATCAGTTGTAATTCCTTCTACGAGTTTCCGTATGTATGACAATTTTTTGTTGACTGCTTCTTATTGGTTTACTATCATAATTTGGATATTTCATGGTTTTTGAAGTCTTAAGATTGTTCCTCATAAAATAATGTTTTTTAGCATGCGAAACAGATTAGTCGTCAAAATTTCTCTTCTTCTTCTTTATGTTTTTTCTTTATCTTTAATCACATGTTGAACTTTGACTGTATCTTTTTCCTTTTTTGCATTTTCGATGGTGACGGTCTCTTCGCTGTATTTATTTCTTATAATGCATGAGGTTTGTTTGGGTTCTCTTTGTTGTTTGAGATAACTATTGGGTACAATCCTACATTTTTTTCCTTAACCAATTTCTGTATTGAAATACAGCTCTACCTTGATGGTTGTCAAAACTCTCCATTTTTGTATTCAAAGTCATGCTAGCGGTGTTTTGTGATTGTCATTTTATCTTAATTTGCTCGTTTCCCGCCCCATTTCTTAATAGTTCTTTCCTTTTGTTGATCTTCTTTGTTTGATCATTTTTTGAGTGCGAGATTTGCTGTTCCCATTTTTTCTTTGACTATGACTTTATGTTGAGAAGTTGAAAGGTTCGTCCTCATTTTTCAAATTTGTTGATGTTTACTTTTGCTTTTTGAAAAGGTATTGTTCAAGGTCGTCTCCAACACCTTTCGATTTCTCAGAACTCATTTTAAGGACTATCTTACTCCTATTTCGCCACATTTTCACTGTAGTTATGGATGCTTTTTGGAAAAATTTAGCTGTCCTCTTTAATAAATGTTG
>Ga0115008_10005974_pt1 | contig 10044 bp, 10 predicted proteins | sample FraStrMetagenome_FD_87164 | JGI IMG/M metagenome (GOLD analysis project Ga0115008, IMG submission 87164) | Marine eukaryotic phytoplankton communities from Arctic Ocean - Fram Strait ARC3M Metagenome | ecosystem: Environmental > Aquatic > Marine > Oceanic | place: Fram Strait | collected...
CACAAAACAGAACAACTGGTCTCATGACTGACACAGATTCTGTTAGTTCATCTGTCCAAAACCCTGCATTAACTGGACAACGAGACGTCGCTATTAAACAATCCCAAGGACAATTACAGATTTCAAGATCCTTAAATCCACAAAAAACAATGACCGCCTTAGGATTTATAGACCCAACAGCGCGGTTTAAGTCCGGTCCACCACGAAATCCTAATTTGGCACCAAGTCCTTACAATTCAATAATGAGTTTATTTCAATAAATTTGTTTTATTTATTAATACAAATTTATTTTTTTTTGAATATATATATATATAATGGCTATGATTAAACACTTTGTTATTGTTCTTCATGGAGAACAAAGTCCTGGGATAAGTGATACGCCGGTGGGGGTATTATCAACCGCTTTAGGACAAATACCAATATCACAAAGTTTTTTGGCAACAACACAAGGCAATCCCAGGCCGTCGCTTACACCAAATTTTATGATGCTTTCGAACCTCCAAGATCAAATTTTTGCTCGTAATGATGGTAATACAATCGTGATTGATGAGATGTCTGCGCCAGGTGGAGTTTTTTTATCAACAGGTGAAACAAACCAAAAATTAAGGGATGATTGTCTTAAAAACCCAATTTGGAAAAAAATCGTAGCAGCCGCTGCCGGAAGGCAACGTCCGATTGCAACACCACGAGGGTTTGTTGAAACCGGTGAGTCTAAGACCGATGCTTCCTTTAAAGGAGCAGGGTTATTAGGGACTCAAATCCATGAATATTCTGCTAGAGGAACTAACTGGTTTTTTGATCATTTAGTCCAAACTGATTATGGTGATCCAACTTCAGGAAAGGGCGAGGTTCAAGATGCATTGAATGATTTCGGTGTCTTTTCAATGCCGCTAATTCCATTGGATCCTATCGAACAAAAAAAGCAACAGCAACAACAATGGACAAAAATAATGGGAGCGAACGATGGCTTTTTATTAACAAATGGACATGCTAGACAAATAAGAATTTCCGATTTGATGTTATACCTAATTCACAACTCACCAGAAAGACGATCAATAAATACTAATGTGCAATATCAATTCTCTTTTGTGATATGTAATCCACCCATTACTCATTCTGGGGCGTATATCGAGCGTCAAGTAATAACACAGAGATTAGCGAAGATTAACGGAGAATGGACAAGATTCACACTTGGTACATTTGTTGAGGAGCATCAAAAATACTGGTTAATGGTATTTTACACAGATTTTTTAAGATTTTATTTATATAACTTAGGAAAACAGCATTTTCTACTAGAAAATGCCAATCTTGGAGATTTCAATATTGAGGAATTTGCGAATTTTTCCGAAGCTCCTTGCGCGCTTCATACTACTGGCCGTTTTGCTGTGATGGATGATGAAGAGAGACAGGAATTTATTATCAATATTGGGAATTATCTCCAATTTTATCCAATATGGTTAAAATACCAAGCGGAATTCCCGAGTGATCCATTATACCAAACTGATATTAAAGGTATAATGAAATATATTCTAAAAGTATCAACAGCATCAATATTTGAAACAACTAACGACGGAGCTTGGGGTATTTCTCAATTAACAAGTTATCCGGAGGGATATACTGCGACCCTTTCTAAACACATTTTCCCAAAAATATTAACTAGAATAAATCAATCTGTTAAAGAAGAAGAATATTTACTATTCTCAAGGCTGACACAATACGTAAATGAAAAAAACTACCCGGGTGGTAATTTTACAAGTATTTTCCCAGGAGGCCCGTCAGTAGAAGCTCTTGAAAGACTCAAGAAAAAAGAGAAGGGAAATTTTTGGGCAGATTTAGGAGGCGGAAAAAAACACAAATCGCATAAAAAAAGGAAAAAAACAAAACGACGAAAAAAAAAGTCAAATAAAAAATCCCGTAGAAAAAAGAAAACGCGAAAACACAGAAGAAAAAGAAAGAAAACTAAATTAATATATCGACGATAAATATGCTAAATATAATAAACTACACAATTTAATTGATATTCCAATAACTGAATACCATCCCTCTTTATGCTCCAAAGCTATACAAATTTGTGTAGGTAATTTTAATAATAAAGTAATTGATAATAGTAAAGGAAAAATGGCTATCATTTTTTTTTTCTTACTTTTAATATTGTAACCTTGTATATAAATAGCATATAAGGTTACAAAAATCGAGAACGAAGAGAGAATTCCCATTAAATTATACATTTTATCTGAACATTTCATATAATATAATGTGTTATATTTATCTTGCAAATAACATACCAACTCTTCCCGAACGAATATCTACCATATTATATCTCTCTTCCCAAACACATAAATCGAAATTATATGAATTTAATTTCCATATATCTTTTCTTAACCCAATAATTTCTCCAGACGGATCACATAAAACATCAACGCTTTGTTGGGCTGTAAAACACTCATTGGGAGGAGGTTGAATTGTTGAAAATTCTAATTTGACATATTTAAATTTGTCTGTGTTTTGTGCACCGGATGGTTGATATATACTTCTATGTGTATCTATACAAAAATTATAAAAATATAACCCTGATTTGGCAAACCCTGAAGTTCTTAACCATTTTTCTATATAATTATAAACGCCAGCATCATGCATGTTTTCCCGATATTCCCCTCCCATTAGCACACCCAATTCTAATAAGATATTTTTAATATTTTTTTGCGTTCTACAACCTGTTACATAATAACCAGGGATATTCAATGGATTAGCTCCATATAAAGGATTAATTGGATTTAAAAAATGAGGATCATTGCCGGTTTTGCCACCCCATCCCTTAAGGTTTGATGGTAATGTATTTTCATACATCCAATTGGTATAATTAGACCATTCATTTCTTAGATTTACGTCGCTTCTTCTAAATCTAAACATATAACTTGAAACCATATTTCTGCTTGGAAGATCTACACGCCTTGACCCGGTGACATTATTAAAATTATATTCATGAACTTCCTTAACAAGATATTGATGATCCGATGATGCAAATTGCCTTCTCTCTTCTTGTCCTAAAAATACATAAGTGGATATCAAATGGATATCTGTATTCCATTGGTTATTTTTTAATGGATAATTTTGTGGATAAACGCCGATATAGGGTTTATCTGTTATAGATTGTCCTTCGCTTCCGGAACTCCCGAAAATAGAAGGATCGGGGGGCGGTTGAGTAAAAACCCACATTTGATCAGTGGCAGATGCTGAATTAGGCGAGTGCCTTTCGCCTGTACCATCACTATTTATTCCGTTAATTTGAGGACATACGTATGGTATATCATTTAGCGGTTGCTGAACATTTAAAATAGTAAATAATTCCCTAATTGGTCTCATTTCGACCCTTATAAATAAGTCTTGGTATTGCAAAGCTATTAATGGCAATGCCAGTTTTGAACTATAACAAAACCATGCTAAAAGTGGTATATATAATTTTTTACCCCTTATTGAAGGCTCTATTCCCAATACCCTTCTATTAGCATTACACAAAGGATCAAATGCTGCATTTGGATAAATATTTTGTCTACCAAATGCATTGGCTGGATCGTTCATGTCTGGTGTATTTCCTATCATTTCACTAGATAGAATTCGTTTACCTCCTTCATCCCTTTGTAGTATATTTTGCATATATTCTCCAGTATATTCAGCTAAAATATTACCTCCAGCATGAATCGTAACTTTTCGTATCATTTGAAATCCTAGATTTTTTATCCATTTAAATTCATAAGGAACATATGAAACGTTTGACAAATCAATAGTTGGGGGGTTAGCTGATATATCAGGTCTAGGATAAAAGGGACTCCAAATATCTGGCATATTTACAACTAAATATGTATCCCATGCGAGTTCAGCATATCTTTTGATTTTGAATTCAAATTTTGTATCAGCTGACCAATCTAAATTTCGTTGTCCATCAAAATTTAGTCTGAAACGTTGTAAGCCAAAATTGGTATATTTCTTATATACAGCTTTAAAGAATGTTTTTTTTGGGTTTCCATTTAATATTACGTTAGATGCACCATATGCTACAATATTAATTAATCCACCTGGCATTTAAAATAATATAATATAATTATTTTAAAATGTTATTTTCATATATAATTAATTTAGACAACTTTAAAGTTTGCCAAAATAATATATATATATTATAAATGAGTGAATCATATAACAAAATGATGAATGCAATAAATAAATCTCAGGCATTTGTAATTAAATATGTCTGGGTTGCAATAATTTTACTTATATTATTCGTAACATGGTATTATAGGAAACAATTAAATAAAAAAGAAGATAATAACACTGCAATGGAAATTATATACAATAAACCTGATTTTTTCCCTAAGATTTCTAGTATACAAAAGAACGATGCTCAATTTATATTTAATAATAAAAAAGGTACAGGACATGTAAGAGATTACTATATCGCCAGTAGTTATAATTCATGTTGCGGTGGTGATTTCCAAGATGATTATGTTTCTCTTACTCCTTTAAAAGAAGTAATTTTTCATGGAGCCCGCCTTTTGGATTTTGAAGTTTATTCCGTGAACGATGAATTAGTTGTTGCTGCATCCGGTTCCGCTTCACCATATCTAAAAGGTACATATAATAGTATACCATTGGGGGGAGATAGTGGTGTTTTTCAGACAATCGCATCCCATGCGTTTTCGAATGGTACTTGTTCCAATCCACTAGATCCTCTTTTTATTCATTTAAGAGTAAAAACTAACAAAGATCATTGGGAGTCTTTAACAGATAGTGTCAAAAAACACTTTGGGGAATATTTACTGGATGCAACATGGGGATACGAAGGAAGACAAGATACAAAAAGTGGAGGAAAAAGTATTGCTAATGCTCCTTTATTAGATTTTGCTGGAGATTATAATGGAAAAAAGGCCAAAATAATAATAATTTGTGATCAATCTAATAAAAATTATAGAGGAACAACATTTGAAGAACTAATAAATATTTCCAGTGATTCAGCATTTTTACAAGAAATGAGAAATAAAGATATATTACATACACAATTTCCAAAAGTATTGGAAGATAATAATAAACTAAATTTAACATTAACAATGCCTGATTTAAGTTCATTAAATGATAATGTGTCTTCTTCGTTACATTTTAGCTATGGATGTCAAATGGTTTGTATGAATTATCAAAACATGGATAAAAATATGAAAATATATTTTAAAAAATTTAATGATGCTGGACATGCGTACATTTTAAAACCCGAAAACCTTCGTTTAATGAATGCCCCACAACTTAAGACACCACCAAAAGCACCTAAGGAATTATCTTTCGCACCAAAAACGATAAGTACTGCTATGTATACAACATCAATCTAATTTTTTTTTCGCATTTAATATTAAGTATGAATTGCAAAAAAATGTCATTTGAAGAATGTGAATTGGGTATATTAAGACAGGCTATCGATAAAGCTGAAAACAAAGAAGGTAGAAAAAAAATTAATAATCCAGAAGTTGCGGAAATTATTAAAATAGTAGAAGATTTTTTAAAAATGAAAAAGAGAATTTGTTATGGAGGAACAGCTATTAATAATATTTTACCAGAACAAGATCAGTTTTATGATAAGGAAGTTGAACTACCCGATTATGACTTTTTTTCTCCTAATCCGATGGAAGACGCAAAACTTTTAGCAGATATATATTTTAAAAAAGGCTTTACCGAAGTTGAAGCAAAATCAGGCACTCACGCAGGAACATTTAAAGTTTTTGTAAATTTTATACCTGTAGCGGATATAACATATTTAGTACCTGAATTATATAAATCAATTATGAAAAAAGCCATCAGTGTTGGTGGTATTTATTATTCGCCACCAAATTATTTAAGAATGTTAATGTATTTAGAGTTGTCGCGACCTTCCGGAGATATCAGCAGATGGGAAAAAGTTTTAAAACGAATTATTCTATTAAATAAAAATTTTCCTTTAAGAGGCAAAGATTGCGATTTTATTGAAATTCAAAGAATAATAGATCCAAAATCCAAATTAACTAAGAGAGATCAAACGAAAATTTTTGATATTGCAAAAGATTCGTTTATATCTCAAGGACTGATTTTTTTTGGTGCTATGGCAAATGAAATGTATTTAAAATATCTTAAAAGTTTCAAACGTAATTTATTGCCAAAAATTCCCGATTTTGATGTTTTATCAACCGATCCCTTCCAAGCCGCAACTATTTTAAAAGAACGTTTAAAAGCAGAAGGTATACAAAAAATTACGATAAAAAAACACAAGGGTATAGGAGATATTATTGCCCCTCATTATGAAATTAAAGTCCAAGGAGAAACAATTGCTTTTATTTACGAGCCGCTAGCATGTCATAGTTACAACACCATATTTATAAACAAAAAAAAAATCAAAGTCGCGACGATTGACACGATGTTAAGTTTCTATTTAGCATTTTTATATGTTAATAGACCATATTATGATCCAAATAGGGTAATTTGTATGGCTGAATTTTTATTCAAAGTTCAACAACAAAATAGATTAGAACAAAAAGGATTACTGAGAAGATTTAGTGTTAATTGTTATGGTACACAATTGACAATGGAAAAAATGCGTGAAGAAAAAGCAAGTAAGTATAAAGAATTAAAAAAACATCGCGGTTCAAAAGAATGGAACTGGTATTTTTTGAAATATGTTCCAGCTGATATTGAAATGGAAAAATATAATAAAAAAGAAAAAAAGAAAAAAAAGACAAAAAAAAATCGACATACTGGTAAAAAAAAAAAGACCAGAAAAAGGAAAAAATCACGTATCAGAAAATTCCTTGGATTATAATTTATAAAAATTGAAATTAATTTAATAATATATTATTAAATTAATCATAACAAATATGTCAGGTCCGTGGTATGAACAAGAACAACCAGATGCAGATTATGTTAGAAAACACCAACTTGGTCTTTGGAAATTAAAGGTTGGAAGGAATCAATTATCAGAATCTACTATTGAATTGATAGAACATATTTTATTGATATATATTCCCGATGGAACAACCGGATTTGGTTCTTATAGGGGATACGCTTCGTTTGGTCTTGACAAATGTTTGTCTGAGAGTATTTACCGCGCTTTAACTTCAAAACTTCATGCACGAACACTAGCAATGAAAAAACTTCGTCTCTATTTTGCACCTTTGGTTGTTCATCATCTTTATAAACCCCAGGGGATTAGTTATAAAAATGTAAAAAAAAATACAAATATTGGAAAAGAAAAATTATCTAAAAAATTGATCTGACTATTAACATACTAAATCTCATTTAATATTCAAACCAAGATTCAAATATATTACTCATGAAAAGATCACATACTTATACTTTAAATACTATTAAGCAGATGCTTCAAACAATTGAGGATGCTCGGAAGTGGCCAAATAATTTCAATAGTGATTCACAATTAAAAATGATAGAAAGATTTAAATATTTATTAAATATGTCAGACAAACTTAATTTACAAACAGAATCCCAAAAAAGAACAATTATCCAAGACAAGGAAATTGTTTCTGAATGTCTTCGGAAACAACAGCCAAAAGATTAAAATAGAAGAAGTTAGCAAATAACTAATTAAAAAAGTTATAAATACCAAGTTTTACCATCTTTTGTTAAATATTTTTTATAATTTTTTATTATTTCCTTCGGGGTTTTGTTTTTCACTCTTTTATATAATGATTCATAGACATCTGATGATTCTGTTGAAGTAATGATAGCCTTTATATTATTATCTTCTTCTAACTCTCTATATTTATTACCTAATGCAGGGTGTGTTTTGGGTAATTTATAAGTACCTTTTTCACCATTTTTTTTTACTAATATTACCTCACGACCAGATGCTAATTTTCTCCAAAATTTCTCTAATTTTTTGTTCTTACCCCAAACATTTTCCCCTAAAAAAACACCCCTTCGGCGCCTAGTTCTTTTTTTTCGGTTCTTTCTTTTTCTATGCTTTTTTGTTTTCATTATATTATATAAATATTTTTTTTAGATTTACGCGAAATGACTATGTCCTGTTGCAGGTTTATTAAATACATAATTAAAATCTCTCTAGTATTTAATGAATAAAATACAAAAACGAGTTTTGACTTTTTTTTTTGGATGTTTAGTTGCTCGTTTATTTTTGGTAATTCTAGCATATAATACACCAAAAAATTATTTGCCACTTTTGGGTTATCTTGCTATGATACCCGCTATTGGTTTTTTATATAATTATTTATATTCTACACGAGCAAAAGGATTTACAGGAGGAAAAATATGGTGGAATAATTTGCGACCAATTCATTCCTTTTTATACGCGTCATTTGCATTTTATGCAATACAAAAAAATACAGGATCTTTCAAAATATTATTATTAGACTTGATTATTGGCAAAGTTGCTATGATATTTCATTATCTTCAACCAAAATACCTTAATCAAATTATTTAACAATGACCGCAAATCCATATTATAGAATCATTTCCATTTATCAAGATCTGTCCAATATTTATGTCATGAATATGGAAAACTTTTTTTTTTGCTTTTTCCGCAACAAATTCCAAATTTATTTTATTTAAAGATTTAATCAAATGACTCTTCACATAATCAACAATTTCTTCAAGAGAATCATAATAATCTAAATCAATAATAATCTCAAAACCAGAAAATAAATCATCTGATATACAACATTTTCGAGGGTTTGGCATTTATTCATATATCACAAAAATCCCTTATATTAAAATAAGAGATAATGAAAAAATTTTATAAATTTATAATTATTCAAATGATTAAAATATAAATTTTAATCTTCCCATTCAGCAGATGTTATTTTATTAGTAATTTTATTATATATACCAACAAGCGCTGCTTTAGTATCTAAAATAATAACGTCCGTGTCTAGCGCATCTTCGTAGCCAGACTGGTCAGGCGACATAATAAAATATTTGTTGCCGTGTATCATAATTTTTTTTAAAATTGGACCATCTTCATCGCCGCATTCGATGTTTTCATCTGGAAACCATCCTTCTACAATTCCTTTTTCTTTCAATACTATTTTTTTAATTTCATTTGATTCTTTTTTAAGAGCGGCTATTTGTTTTGCGATTATTAAAAGTCTCTGATTTGCATTTTGTATTTGTTCCTTTTTTTTTTCAGCTATTAATTCTTCTGCGCTTTGTTGAATCCTTTCAATTAATCTATGATTTGTGTATTGTCGAGATTCACCATCTTCGAAATTAATTGTAATTTTTAATTCACCAATATAATTGTCTATTTTTAACGCATCAAATCTATTTTTTCCCATTGGTGCTCTAAATATAAGTCTATATCCATTGCCTCCTCGATGCTGGTGTAAATAAATTCTCCTGACCCATCCTCTATAAAATTTGAGTTTTCCAGATGACATTGTAAATGATAGTAAAACCTCTTGATTTTTATCAAAACTACATTTATCTAGTTTTAATTGTTTCCTTTCTTCCATAAATAAGGAAGCCGCTTTTTTTTCATTTTCCCTTTTTCTTTTTTTTTTATTATAAGATCGACGATCTACATAGAATTTTGAAAGACATTTAACTTTTATAGGAGATTTCATTTTAGGTAAATATGTTTCTTTTGCATATTCAGGATGCGATGTTTCAAATTTCGAAATATTTTTTAACCATTTTGAAACAGGATCTTTTCCTGACCATTTCTCAATAGACCTCCCACTTATTCTGAATGTAACAACCGCGTGTTTATCTTTAATATTCCAATTGACTAGATTTGAAAAGGAACATAGTTCATTTCTTCTAGTTACTGGACTCCATAGCTTCATTTCTCCAGAAACTTCTGGTCTAGTAGCACCCCATAATTTTTTACAACACCACTGCTCCCTCTCAAGGTATCGATTCAGTTTTAAATTTTTTCTATTAAATCCTCCTTTTAGAAATTGTTGGTTTAATTTATTCCAAGATAATCTTTTATCAATGCAGAATTCGAAAATATGTTGAACGAGTTCAGTTGGTAAATTAAACATTATTGAGATTGTAATG
>Ga0115008_10005975_pt1 | contig 10044 bp, 7 predicted proteins | sample FraStrMetagenome_FD_87164 | JGI IMG/M metagenome (GOLD analysis project Ga0115008, IMG submission 87164) | Marine eukaryotic phytoplankton communities from Arctic Ocean - Fram Strait ARC3M Metagenome | ecosystem: Environmental > Aquatic > Marine > Oceanic | place: Fram Strait | collected 2012-06-18
CACACACACACACACACACACACACACACACACACACACACACACACACACACACACAAGACGAAACAAGAGAGAAAGTTAGGCAAACATAAAAAAACTAAGACCTAAAAGGAATCACACAAAAACAGTTACATATAAACGCAATGAGAAGATCTAAACGCCATACTAAGAGCCATTTTACCCGTTCCAATGCATCGAAGAAACGTAAAATTGAAAAAGATGATGAGATTTATGGTCAGGTGCGTATGTGACTATATACATATATTTTATTGAGTTTCGATAAGGTTTGTTCTTTTTGTTCTCTCACGAATTTTATGTGTTTTAAAAAAAAATCTCTTTTGTTTTTGATTAGGACTATGGTATACTGCCATCGGACTGATCTTACGTCGCGGCCTCGGCCATACCGGAACGAGTGCCGTTAGGGTTTGTGTGCGGGTATCCCGTTGGAACGGGTGGGGAACTGTATGGAGGTGAGAAATATATATACATGTCTATGTATGTATATATATTATTGTATTGTATAGAGTCTACTGTTTGCATTCCTGGGAATTTACAATTGGTTTACATTTTATCGTGTGTTATGAAAATAGGAGAAATGTTCATTAAGTCGGCTGCGAGCGACACGTTACAAGGAAAAGCCATTGCTAATGTGCATAGAAAATGGGCTGCTGCCTTTGATGAAGGACAGGCGGATCATAAGAATGGGGCGCATATAGGTATACCAGTGTGCAAAAAGAAGTACACGCCATTCACAATTCAAAAGGACGAATCGAAGGGAAGTGGGTATAGAGTTGAACGTATGTTTGGATGTCATTGTCACTCAAACTTAAGGAAGAAGGTAATTGAGACGCAAGGAGAGCGAAATGGATGGGAACCATTTGGACAGTGGAGTTTGGAAAAAGCGCGCATGAGCGCGATTGCCTCATTAGATAAAGGTGATGAGCGACCGAAAGTATCATGTAATAATGGTTTATGCGTTTGGAAGAAAAGAGGAAAACTGGATGATATTGCGAATGAACTAGCTGCCAAAAGTTCTTAATGGTTCGGTGCGTGTTGCCTCAAAGTTCGAGTGAATGACTGGAATAAATCAATGTTTAATATTGTTCCATGATGTATTCGGACTTCTGGGTATTCCGTATAAAGTAATTTCGCAAAATTGCCAAACGTTTTTATCAATTTTGTTGTAGTTCAGTACCCAGTGAATGATTTACGATAATCTACAAACTACTTAGTATGTATTTCCGTTGCATCATGAAATCATGAGTGTTGTATGAAAGGGAAAATACTAATTGATTTGATTCGGGTGTAGGTTGTGTGGCCTATTGATAAAGTCAAACTTATCAACATACAATTTTGCAAATTAGAACTTTCGTGTCATCAAAATATGTCATCGTTATCAAATATATTACAATCCTAATCTTTTGGGTAAATGTTTAATAAAAAGAAATGCACATTTCTTGTCGCGATGTATTGGAAAATGAACAAAACGATCATAAAACCGTATAAAAATTAATGCCAAAAAAGATTTTATTTTCTTTCATTTTATGCCATTTCAGATAATAATTATCCTTTTTGTAATCTTTGTCCCCACTGTATACGTTCATTGTGAACAACTATTCTATATATTAACACGAATTTTCTTTAAGTTTTGATATGAAAAATAACCACGGTTACATTTTACTTTTGCATAAATTTTGTGGAAATATTGATTTTCTCCGATAAATCGCGGGTTTCATTACTCAGAAATAAACCTCCCCCAAAAGAAACATGAAATAAATCTAAGCTATAAGCTCATATTCGATCGCAATCTAATTGCAATCACTTTTCTTTTTCTCCCACTGGGCAGGAGTCCATGCATGTATCGTCAGCGCATGAATCTTGTTTCCATCCTTTAACTCATCTTCAAACAATTTATTAATCATCCGATGCCGTGCCAGTGGCATTTTACCTTGAAACTGATCACTCACTACAGTCAGTACGAGTTTTGCTCCACCAGAACAAGAACCTAACTCAGGGTTTGTACAAGTGCAATGAATAGCATCCAAATGTGTTCGGCACTGTTTTACATGTAAAAATTAAAAATTAATACGTCATTTGAATTTTTTTAAATACAAATATTTTTGGTCAATGTAAAAATGTTTCGACAAACTATTAAATTGGATGGGCCTGGCCTGGAGACATGGATATATGATATATTCATACGAGTTTGTTACCTTTTCGGAGACGAACTCTGCAATGTTTTCCGATTCACTCATGTTATATTATTTCAAATATAATAATGTAATGATACGATGATAGCTCTTGTTAGTTATATTCTTTTATGAAATATATATTTGATCCGGTAGAGAGTAGAGACTCTATCGTCTGTTTTGGTTTCGTTCTACACGAGAGAGTTCAGCCTTCCTCTTTTTGTCCGGATGTGAGTTTAGTAAGATACCGTTACTATAGAAAGAATACATCCATGAACATTCGCATTGGACTTCGGGCACATTCACTTCCACGAGCTCTTCCACGTGGACATAGAAGTGGATCTACGTCACATCATCGGTCGACGAACACCCTTCGTACGTCGTGCGAGAAAACATCTTAACTTTTGAAAGTCCGAATTGTTAGTTGTAGTAGCCAACTCCACCAAAGACAACAGTCTATATAGATAAATATCCAATTACCATGAAGCTTGCTATTATCCCAACCCTCGCTGCTACTACTGCTGCCTTTGCCCCTAGCAGCTCTGTCCTTTCCAAGGTTGGTAGAATCAATTTTGTGTCTTGTTTTGGTTAAGTGTTCTTAACCCCCTTTTTGTTGAAACGTTAAAACTGATGTACATAGAGTGCCCTTTCGGCCAAACCTGCAAACAAGGAAGTTGGAGTTCTTCCCCCAATTGGATTCTTCGAGTAAGTAATGTTAGATGTGAACTGATCACTAAGCATAATGATAACTTTTGGAAACCATCCATTTATTTGAACTTTGAAAACAGTCCTCTCGGTCTAATTAACAATGGTCCCTATGGATCTCCTGAGGAGAACTTTAAACATTACCGTGGTGTAGAAGTGAAGCATGGACGTATTGCAATGGCTGCTACAGTGGGTACGATTGTACAGGAGACTACTCAGTATCAGGGATTCCTCAGTCCTAGTGAGGGACTTAAGTTCAGTGACGTACCAAATGGTCTTGCTGCTCTTGATGTTGTACCACTTGCCGGATGGGTACAGATTGCCCTCCTTGTTGGAGCTCACGAGCTGTTGGTCAAAGAAGTGAAAGGTGTTGATAAGGCCCCTGGTAACTTCGGCACTGGATATTTCGGATTTGCACTTGACGACCAGAGTGCCGCTCAATTGAGAGGTTTGAATGTTGAGATTCAGAATGGCCGTTTGGCTATGTTAGGAATTCTTGGTATGTGGGCAAGTGAAATTATTCACAAAACCACATTCTACGAATTCTCGGCTTTCAAATAAATAGATGTTCTTGAATATTTAGAAACAATTTAGCGAGTGAAAGGGTATGCCTCACAGTCAAATGAAAGATGATGTGATGAAGCATTCGTATGCTAATGTTCCAGGGGCGAATCGTTCATACAAATCTATTTTTAAAGAATTACTTCGTTAGATCTAGGTAGTTTTTCATGCAAAACTATTAAGTTCGTGTCAGATGCAAGGATATGTATTAATAGCATTTGGAGGAAGACTTAATAAGACTATCATATGCTTGCGTTCCAGGTGCGAGTCTTTCGTATAATCCCATTTTTTGAGGAAGTTGTCCGTAGAATCTAGGAAGTCTTCCACACAGAATTCTTCTCAAGTCCGTGTTTAGTGAATCCCTATCTGTTAATTTTCTGTAGTCTACAGTGTATTCAGTTTTCTCCGAGCCAAGATTCATTTTGCATTTCGATTTCTTGGTTCTTCCTAGGCGTCGACGACAAATATCGTATAGAGCGCTCCAATCAATATGTGGTGGATCAACAACATCGATTGTATCTCTAATTAACTGCGTCTTTATCTGATTATCTAAATCACTTGTCCCTCGATCAAGCGATGGACTAGAGTTGATTTCAATTAGCCACGGTTTCAAAGATTCGTCAAAGATTATATCGTAACCAAAAAGCTCAAAACAATTCGGCTTTTCAATTTATAATAAGAAATTAATCGAACGTAAATAATTTCAAATCAAATAGAAAGGAAAGGTGTTACATGCTTACCTGATTTGGAATATGGTGTTGAGAACATATTAGTGACTTCACACAAACCTCATCGATTTTTGATTGAAGGCTTTTAATATTAACTCCTTTACTTGCAAGAGATGTCCACAACCATTCTAAGGATACTTTGTTCCCACCTCCCATATATTTTGCTCGCTTGACTGGATGATCAAGGTTCAGATTATACTTTATTTGGATACTAGAATTTGTCAAATGTATTTGTTCATTTTCTATATCGATTGCGCTTGAAGAATATGGTTTTGTTGCAAACCTGGCAAACCCTTGACGATAAATAAAAGCTTCCAATGGACTAAATGATGTTACTAAAATATACAATCTAAGGTCGAATTTGTATCCGTCAAATAAGTATGGCTTACTGAGATACTTCTGAACAACAACGGGTTCAGAATACGAAACTGCACAGATATCATTGACAATTTTTATTCCTCGCCCTCTCGACAGTCCTACAGGTTTTATGATCCAAAAGTTAGTCATACGATCAGTTTTTTGACACGTTAGGAACGATTTAGTGAAAGAAACGTATTCCTTAGGCAGTACAAAAGTTTCAGTCATAATATGAAAATCTAGTTCTGAAGCGCTTTCCTGAGAAGAGGTCCGTCCAGTTCTAAATCTCGCATTCCGTGCTCGTTCGATATTGCGCTTTAAACAGTCTTTCCTTGTCAAAAACCTAGATGCTTCAAAATGATTATATTTTTGAAAGATCAACGTAGGAAAATGGTCTATTTTTGTCCGTGACCATGTCCATAATAAATTCCAGTTAAAACTCAGCGTTAAGGCCTCCTCCCAATCGGTACGGTCTTCCAAACTATCAAAGACGATTGATGCAACTTCTGGTTTGCTTGGCGATTGGACGTGAAAATAACGATCCATTCCGGACATTTTGACATTATCTAATAACAAGAATGGTTTCAACGAAGTTTCTAGTTGCTCCAGTCGATCGACAAATTGTCTATTTGAAAAATCCGATAAAATACCTCTTTTGGATTCTTTTTCTCTAGTTGAAGAATGTTGTCGATAATATGAAACAAAGATACAAAAAAAATTTGGGAATCTTTTTACAAATATACATTCATGACAGGTACGGGACGTCTTCTTGCACGGCTTTTGAACAATCTTGTTGCACGCATGGCTTTTACGAAATTGGTATTCATTAGTTTCTCGATACTCATTACTCGTTTTATCATGACGAAAAAAAGGAATTTCATCTTCGTATTCATGTTGTTCTAAATCGGTTTTGTCCTTTTGATCAGGCGTTGCCAATTTCGTGTCGTCTCCATAACATGTGATCATTTTACAATTCTTGAAAGTTTCAACGTCTCTATCTTGGTCTGAAAGTGAGAGTAAATTATGAGATGAGGTTAAAGTGTTATCATTCACGGGAGAATGAGAAATTCTTTCAATTATCACCGACACTTCGTCTTTATCACACCTTGGATTCTCGTTTAATGAATGTGACGAGTACAAGTATTCATCAGATGCATAGGAAGATACAGACAAATCACGAGTATTCATAACATCGTTATTTGAATCGTTGCCATGAATTTCTTGATCATCGATGTTGTTTTCGTTCAAAGAATGTGTCGAATCAAAGTATTCATCAGACACAGATGATGATGCATACGAAGAGCTAGCATTCATGAAATCGTCATTTGAATCGTTGATATTAATTACTCGGTCGCCGGTGTCGCTTTCATCATTGTTTACATGTACTTTGTCCTTTTTGCTGCTCTCATCTTCATCTTCATCCTTATTTGCATCATTTTGTTCGTCGTTCATAACTTTTTCATATTCACATTCATAATCATTATCGTCGTCGTCGTCGTTGCCATCCTCTATCCCAAGCATACCTGGAGACATTTCTTTTGTTTTATTCATGACTGCAGACGCTACAATGTGGGCAATATTCTTCCTATCTGTATCCAATCCTCCGGCCTCTTTTGTGGCAATCGTTGCAGCACTACGCACATTACTATATCATATCATAATCACAATTATATCATATGCATGTACAACTCACCATTTCTTCATATCTTCACAAAGAATATGTTCTTGTTTCACATGTTTACCTTCTTTTATCTTCTTCTTTCGTTTAATTGATTGTTTACGTTTCAATTCCATTTCTTGAATGCGCTTTTGTGCTTTCATCCTTCGTTCATTTGTATTTTGAATTCTTCGTTTCATATTCTGTGCGTTTTGAAAATCATATGATTTTCTCTTTAAAGACAAAACCGCCTTCTTTGCTCGTGTGCGGAGACAATTTCTTCGTAATCTCCTGTTGTTGCTACTGCCGGGCGGTATCTCATGACGTGATGATGATGACGAGGATGATAGTTTATACGTGCTAATGGAAGTTACAGGAGAAGCTGAAGTATCATGATCATTAGCATTATCATGATCATGAGCAGACGATAAGGATGAAGGTAACGGCACACGAACATAAGAACTACGTTGTTGTTGTTTCAGTTGGGATTGAACTTTAAGTAGATGAGTACCTATGACATGAATTAATTTCGTAGCATAGTTCACCAAAGCAGATGACGGCGATGACGCGGTATGAGCAGAATCCTCTTCTTCCTCCTTCAAAATTAGGTTTCGTAAATCACGTTCGCAACGCCGAAGATCCTCCGATGATGTGGATGGAACTTGATCTATGCGTATCAGTGGATATATGTCTTGATCCATTGTAATATTTCGTTCGTTATGTTAAAAAATCCCGTTAGGATGTTAAAGTTGATTATGATGGTAATGTTGACGTTTCATAAAGATGTTGAAGTTCGAGTTAATGGGATATTCGAATTGTGTCGATATCATTTTTGAATACTTTTTGTACATTTGCGATATAAGTTTTTCAAAAATATACAAATGTCTTAGGACTACTCCTTTTGTGTATGTATATCGGCTCTTAAAAAATGAGAATGATTGAGACAATCCCTACATTTGTTATGATGCATCTGTATACTGAATACAGTCGTCGTTATTTATGTTGCGAGATATTTAGAAGTTACGAAACGAGAATGCAGTGAAGGTTGCAGTTTTCACCGAATCGAAAACAACAGCTAAGACGATCGTGAATCACTGAATTTCATCCTATTTAATAACTCTTCTTTAATCTGTCTTTAGCTTCAAAATGGCTGTTATACGATATGTCTCTACTACGTTTATATTTCAATTTTTATGTCGTAATATCTGAAAGGAATCGTTGTCAGAAAGGCCATGCTACGATATCACCTGGTACCATATCGACGCTCTTCCTTAACAACCAATTGTGTAAAATCTTGCCATGAGTCGTAGTAAGGATATTGTGAGAGGGCCAATAGGTAGCTTAGACCAATGATTAAGTTATATCTTTAACCATTTTTTAATGGTTTATTTGTTTCTAATATAAAGTGGTTGTCATAAAAAACTGCGTCTTATGTTGTAATAGGATGGACTTCTAAATGAATATAGGTGTATTTTACTCGGTACCGCACTGATAACAATTTGTCTTAAACTAAGGCTTATTACGGCAATATAAAATGAAATCAATTTTTCTTTGAACATTATTCATTTTTGTTAATGTAAATAAATATCAAATACTTACTTGAACTTTGGAAAATGGCACCTAACAGTAACTCAATAATCCAAAACAGAATTCACAATATGCCTTATTCGTAGACTTGCATCAAATATATATTTTGAAAGGAGCTTCATTGCCACGAAATTATGAAAATTGATGAACGAAATGTTATCATGTACTCCTTTCATCAACATTCTAGATGCTTCACAAAAATGGAGAGTTTACGTGTTTAGCATCTTTCTAAAGATCTGTTCATTCGCAACTTCAATCAGAACAAATATATAATTAACGTCCTTTACCAAGGCTAATGACGGTACCCAAAATGAAATCAGAAATAAATACTTTTTTTGGCAAACCAATATCAAAAACTACCTTAAATTTTGGAATATAATTGCGAATAACAGTGACTCAACAATCCATAATTAACTTTATTCACTTTCCTTGACGAATGTTAACAATGGCTCGTATACTTGCATCAAAAATATTTTGAAAGCAAATTCATTGGCATAAAAAGATAAAAATTGATGAACGACAGGGGTTTCATGTACTTCTATCATCACTATTCTTGATGTTTAACAAAAAGAGAGAATTTACTGGCTAAGCAATTTTTGCAAGATATGTCTATACTTTCCCATTGCCTATGGATCATTTCATGGATGGGATCCAAGTGTATCTAGTCAAAAAGGTGAGAGGTAACAGATAGAAAATCTATTACCTACGACAAATGCGAATTTACTTAAGGACCTTGTCGCAATTTCGATAATCGACGTCCCAAACGTTTTTTCCCTTTGCCAATGGCACGATTGAGTTTCTGAAACAAAAGGTGCAACAAAATTTTGCACATAGAACGTAAATTTTCACGTTCTGCCTGAAACTGGTACATATGCTGTTCTACCTGAAACACTTCCTGTTGTAAATCGCGCACCTCCCCTTCCCTTCTTAATATCATATCCTCCAACTCTCCCCTAATTTTAGTTTGTTCTTTAGTTGCATCCGTTCTAGTTGCAATAAGCTGCCGAGTCATTTCCTCTCTTACTTTCAACAACTTATTTGACTCCTCATCTCGCAACCGCCGTTCTTTGGAGTATTGCCGACCAAGATCCGTCAATTCATCCCGGAGCATCGAAATTAATTCATCCTTTTCAAGTACTTGCTTATTTAACGATCGTGCTGCCCCTTCTAATTTGGCTATATATTCATACTGTTGCTCTTGCATCTGATGATCCTCCAATTGACGATCGTCCTCACCACCACCACCACTGCTACTGCTACTGCTACTCCTTAAACACGTGGATGAGAATGCCGATGATGATGACATCCCTACATTTCTACGACAGGTCCAATGAGATTCCATGCAGTAATAACCATCATGTGCATGTATCACGGGACGATGAAACATCGGTAGACTGGTAAAAGCCAATGCTACGATGGATGCTTCCACCATTATTATCACTAATAGCATCATCATCATCAGTGATGATAATAACGATAATCTTATCAACGGTCGCATCATTGGATTCTCCTTCCTAATTAGAGTGTATCTTTCAATTTTTGTTGTGTAAGATATTGAGATGTTCTACTATAATTGTAACGAATGTGATGTGATGTGATGAGATGTGATGAGATGGGAACGGCATAATCGGTTCGAAGTACATGTACATGTATTAGATCCAAAACTGTCTCCCCCTCACTTGTTTGGACTGTGTTGGTTCAAGTATTCGAGTATATGAATAATGAATAGTGTGTGTGTGTATGTTATAGAGATATATTAAGAAGAAGGAAATAGGAAATAGAGAGAGAGTGATTATTGTTGCTCTCTGTGTACTTTGTACTTGTGCGTACGTCACAGCTACGAGAGTACCGAGCAGCACACACACGGCTTCTAACGGAAATACATGATGTCTTGTATGTACGTACGATGATACTTGTATGTAATATGTAATACCGATGCAGCCCATCTCTCATCTCTCATGCTCATCTCTCGAGACAGAGACAGACAGACAGACAGAGAGCTGCCTCGTGTAAATTCGCACTGCCGATAGAAGCCATTCAAATCACGATTCGATATTCGATATATTCGATCAGAACCCTGTAAATCACATATGAATAAATAATGTACAGTAGGACCTCGTTATAAGACCAGTTGCTTTAAGACCAAATTCTTATAAGACCAGGAAATTCTTCACTTGGTCTTAAAACGAAATTGGCCTAAATTAGCCCTATGCACGGCACGTGATCGACCATTCTTTGGTTTTCTTCCAATATCATAGCC
>Ga0115008_10005976_pt1 | contig 10042 bp, 11 predicted proteins | sample FraStrMetagenome_FD_87164 | JGI IMG/M metagenome (GOLD analysis project Ga0115008, IMG submission 87164) | Marine eukaryotic phytoplankton communities from Arctic Ocean - Fram Strait ARC3M Metagenome | ecosystem: Environmental > Aquatic > Marine > Oceanic | place: Fram Strait | collected...
ATACATGATACGAAATATTAATAGAGTCACATATTTACTTATTGAAAAACTGTCATCTCGATATTTTATGTATTACATAAACATCGTAATCAACAGATTGTCATACAAACTCGTATATGATTAGTATTTATATACTGGTATTTCTTTTATTTTTTATTAACTTCTACTCTTGTACCTTGTACCAGGTATATATTGGCGCGTAGAAATTATCTGAACAAAGTGCCACTGTCGTATGTAGTAGAATCTATGTATCAGTCACTGACCAGAGAGCGAAGAAAGCAATAAGAAAGTACAGCAAATTTTGTCCACATCTCCTTTTTCAATGTTCAACCGAAAACTTTCCTCCTAACTTTGATTTTTTCATAAAAAAGGTTTTCTAGCAATTGTCTCCTCGCAATCCTGTAACAACGACAAAGACAACAACTCTACCAAATCAAATCGTCATGTCTTTCAATTCGATACTATCCAAGATCATCCCAATCGTCCTCTTTGCAGCTCTTATAGGATGGTCCGTCCGACCCGTTCCCATCGAGATTCTCAAGACGGATGCCCAGGGAACGGACCTACCCCCGACCGTCATCATTGGTGCACGATCACACCTGTTACCCATTATTCGATTGATTAACTTCCTTGCCCATCCCATCCGTAAGTCATTAGCTCCCCTAGATATTCAAGAATTAAAGACCAAAGCAATCGCCTCCCTCGTAGTAACCATGAAGCGTCCTGCTCCTTACCAGCACGGAGACGACTTCGGAGACTTTATGGATATGGAAGTTGCCGAAGAGATGATTCGTGTTTGCGAAGAAAAATGCCACTTTTTTGGAAGATTCTTTACTGGTTTAATTATTCACGATCGTCTCGTTGAAAATCTTCATTTGACCAACATGATGCGTGCGTATCCCGAAATAGAAAAGCAGCGAATCGTGCGACCAATCTTTCTTTCAGCCTTTACAAGAACAGGAGCTACTTTCCTCTACCAGGTGCTCTCCGATGTATTTGATCAAGAGCTTGGGCATGTGAAAGCGTACGAGGTGATGGGTGGGCCTGTGGAAGTAAACGATCCACCCAACCGCAAAAATAAATCCCTTGAGGCAATCGAGGGTTTGCATGCTATGGTCTCTCCCCTCAAGCTCATGCATGAATATACAAAACCCAATGATCCTGAGGAGGACTCGGGGTGGTACTTAAACTCAATGAGAGGAGTCATTGTACCCTTCATATTAACTTCCCAAAAACTGATGGATATGACATTCAAAGCCACCGACAGCCCGCTTTACAACCATCGTTTTCTTGAAGCCAACCTAAAACTCAAACAGTGGGAAGAGGGAAAAGGCACACAGCGCTTCCTCCTAAAGGCACCAGAGCATCTTTTCGGTATTTCCAATCTTGCCAAAAAATTTCGCGGTGCCAAGTTTGTCACCGTCTTTCGCGACGAAGTCCCCATGTTTCGCTCGGGTGTATCCCTGACCTATCATTACCAGCATATGTTTGTGGATCCGTCTGTCGACGACGCTGTTCTGTTCACAGGCGAACTCATTTGTGCCGAGAGAGAGGCTTTGCGTAAGGCACACAATGGAAAGTACAAAGTCATGAAGGCACCTTTTGAAAGATTGTTCAGTGAAACGTTTGAACTTGCCACTGAGTTTGCTAAGCACGTCGACCTACCCTGGGATGCGGCCAAACAGGAACACGCACGTGTGGTGATCGAGAACCGTTTGTCGTGGAAGAAGACGAAAGCAAAGTACAAGATGCACGAATTCATGAACAATATCATGGTGCAAGACTCGAAAGGGGAAGAAGACCGCAAAATTGCGGCTCATCTCGACGAGACGTGCAAATAAATTAAATTTTAATGAAAGTTAAATCTCAATTAGGATTGCTATTTGTTGAAATGATTCCAAGTAGACCATATACTCTGTCGATTGGAATTTTAGCTTGATTTTCTTAAATTCAACACTGATATAGATTTGAGTACTCTATTTTGATTGTTTTAATGGAAAAGAGGTAAAATCTCAATAAAAGTCTGAAATTCTAACTTTTCAAAATTAGAATAGAGCAAGCAATTTGAAGAGAGGATTCAGTCAATTTTTTTTGCTCCAAAAGGATCCGATAATATTAATATCTCTTGTTCCTTTTCTTCTGTACACAATCAAGATTTTTTGTGTCTGATGTCTGATGAAACAATGAAAAACCTCCAAAATTGTGGAAAAGCAAATTGAATATCGGAATGCGCAATTGAATGTACTTCTCCTGTATTGTATCCGGACCAACGAATTCTACTCCTTGAAACAATCATTTGCCTTCCTCCGTGGCGCGCAAAATTGACACACAATTCTACAACAAAATAAAAGCATACAGATTAAAAAAATTCTACAACGCCTACTTTTCGATTAAATATCACAACATTGACGTAACATATAAAATTAAAAATAAATAGTCTTTTATGCACGTATCCAATTCCATAATATGGTTTTTGCATGAATAGTATGAAATGAATTATTCAAGTTTGACTTGAGTTATTCCTCATAATCTGCCCCTTTTGCCTTCAGGATCTTCGAGAGAGACATTTTTACAGAGGACCTTTTTTTGCGAAGAAATGTACCGCTGTCGAAATATTGTGAACCAAAACTTTCAATTACGTGTCTTTCTTTTTCCGGATTATATGACAAAATAGGTGCTGCAAAGTCCGAAATTCTGGGAAGTTGCAACCACACGCAGAAATCAACCACACCACACATGCAGAAACCAAAACCCCATTACAGATGCCGTATTACATTTCAATTATTACAAAAGGCATGCATCATGCAAACAATGCGTCCACACCTTTTTGGAGACGACGTTAAAGAGAAACCTCTATCCTTTACAACATAGATCCCTCCTCCAATTCATTCAAACGTAAATATAAACTTCATAATTGTAAAAACATGAACTCTCACAGTGAATACGGGCAAACGCCAGAGAGAATAACTCCTAGAGAAACTGCTACCGCTTCGTCGCCCTGCAGATTCACTACGACCTACGAACGTATCATGTCGCATCGAAGAGAAAATTACGTGTATTTAAGTAGAAGATTCTCACTGCGGCCGTTGCATACGAATGATTTACCTTTGGAACATTTGGAGATGCCAAATAAAATTACTGCGATTGTGTTTCAGTCTATTGAGTTGACTGTGCCGTTTGCTTATGTGTATATATCGTTGATTTGTGTAAGCGGGATTAAGAATTATTACTATCCGGATACTTTGGACGATGCGTCGTCGTCGACTTTGTTTGGGTTTATTTTGCCGTTGCTAATTGAAACTCGGACGAAGCCGTTTTTGTTGGGTTGGGCGATTTTCGAGTTGTTATTTTATGTGTTCCAGAAATGCCACTTGTTCTACTTACAACGGAAAGATCCGTTGGAGTGCGCCTTTCAGAGTGCTCCTCTGCAAACAATCGAGGAACGCGAGCAACTATGGGTTCGTTGCTTAAATAATGTTAAATTAGATCCAGTTAAATGGATAACAGGGTGGTTTTTTGATGCCCCGTTTGAATCAATAAGTCATTATGACATGATTGATTTCTTAACATGGAGCATGTTTGAAACGAGAGGTCAGGAACATCTTACTTCAGAAGAAATTAAGCAGTTGAATAGATTCGTGAGCGACACAGAGAAGATGTTTCAATCACATTTTGGACAGGAAGGTACGATTAAAGATTTTTCTCGGATAGTATTGGAATGATGTTCACAATTTTTGCCGTAGACTTTCATTTTCATGAATCAAATGACGACAAAGAAGTCTTTTCATTTTCCAGAATTATTGAACATGTGAACCGGTCAGCTGAAGCTACACGAAACTTTTACAGGGATCATACTACATCATTTCATTCCTCACCAATTGTTCAGAGGCTTTACAAAAATGGTGTTCATGCCTACGAACACGGACAAGAGTATTATGATCAGTTTAGCGAGACAACAATCCGCTACATTTCTGAAAACAGTTCCCAGCTTACAAAATTTGTGAGTAAATTGTTTTTGTACCTTTTATCTGGTGAAGTTTTACTGAATATGCATATACTATTCCCAATATAGATCGATAGTAGTACAAGGCCTTTTCGAAAACAACTCGAACATTATAAAGAAGTTTTGGAAAACGCCCGAAAGATGCCTTTACATGCCGGACATATGGCATCTCTCTTGAATGAGATCAGCGATATTGGTAGAAAATTGCAAGGAGCCGAACGCAAAGCTGTAGAATCGGTAAGGGTTACTGGCAAAAAATTACACGATGCAGAAAAAAAAGCGTTGAAGTCTGTCAAAATTACGATCCAACCTCTTTTTCAGACGAAAAGGTAAATTCAAATCGTATTTTTTCTTTCATTCATTACCATGAATAAAAATTGATTTTGTGGTGCAGAGCTCTCCGCTATGCCAAATATTCAGAAGACCCTTTAGTCGGAGTTCATATGTATCCACTATTTTTTCATATGTTAATGTACTTTTGTACTGATACATTGTTGCGAGGTTTTCTGAGGCAACGAAAATTTGAGCGAAAGCGCGTTGGAAAGCTTGTATATTACTATTATTGTCCCGAGGATGTGGACCTGAATGCAACTCCAATAGTTTTTTGTCATGGCATCGGCGTAGGAATTTTTCCATATTTGGCTTTTATTGATCGTTTAGCCAAGTTAAAACGTCCATTGTATCTTCCCGAGATTAATTATGTTTCTGGCTTTAGAATCCTTCAAAACCTCAACACTGATACTATTCTACCTCCGCACTCGGTAGTATCACATGTCGTGTCAATGATGGCCAAGCATGGTCATAGCCGTGCAGTTTTTTCGGGGCATTCTTATGGAACTACTTGGCTAAGTTACATTGCGAAGTATGCGAAGAGATATGTTGAAGGGCTTATATTTTTGGACCCAATATGCTTCTGTCTACATGACCCTCATCTAACAAAGCAATTTGTTTATCACCGTGCTAACCCCGGAAGTGTGAGCTATATTATACGGTCTGATGTGCATGTGCATTGGACCATTCAACGTTGTTTCCCCTGGAAACAAATTTCTCTGTTTGTTGGTGAGTGAGATAATTTGGGTTAAGGAGAAATATTCAAGATCCGCTTACTAGTTAGTTTTGTCTCTTTTTAGAACAAATATCATGCCCAGCAGCTATCTTTTTTAGTGAAAATGATTCGCTGGTACCTATATCTATACTGCAAGAGTATCTTGAAAGAGAGGGTGTTCCAATAATGAACGACGGAAACTTTAGGATTGATACTGTCAACGAAAATCCTATTAGTTCTACATTATTGAGGAATACACTCCATGGAGACTACATCGAAAGTTCACACATGATGGACATCGTGGTTTCATCAATAGCTGCGATTGGATGCGATCGAAAAAGTAAAGCGAATTAATCTTTTTTCTTCGAGCAATTTATGACACGCAACGTCATCTTCGTAAAAATGAACAAAATGCCCAATTTGGTCCAGTAAATGTATAGTAATTCATACCGACAAAGATTGTGCGTTAATGCTACTGCGCGCAATGAAATAGTCATGTCTCATGTACAACGAGTTAATAGTTTCTGTGCAGAACCGAGTCTTCGTCTATTTGATTCGACGCCGATTCTAAGGTGCTCGTTCTATAATATATGAAGTTGGACAGTGATACCTGAAAAGTTGTGTGAAAAATATTTTTCAAAGTTGTCAACCATCAATACTTCTTTTAAAAGCAATTTTTTGTAACTGATATCAAACTAACAATATTGGTACGTGCGAGATCGTTTTCAAGCTCTGTAGGACACTGCGCCGTACAATATGGATGTGACGACCCTGTGTCAGGAATTTTCCCTTTCATTTAGTCGATATTTTGCGTCCGTTGTAAATTAATGATTATAAGCGATCAAGGCTTTTCTCATGAACATAACTCAAGTCAATTATTGCCATCTTCAAAGTTCCATCTATAATTTCGCTCGTCGATTAATGAAAAACTTATGGTGATTCGATATGCACAATAGGGCATATTCGCAACTATATGTAAATCAAGAATGAAACAGACTCAATTGACATGTGAAATATCTCAGAAAATAGACCTGTCGTACAGTAACGGCAATAAGATTTTGTACACATTCACCTCTTTTATAAATGATGTTGCAAAAGGAAGACATGCTCACAATAGAAGAAAATTACACTTTATAGAGGCTGTTTAAGAAGTTTTACCGTCATGACTATGACTGATCAAATGGAAACCTCGAACTAATCAACTCGTCCAGTTTTTCTTCCGGGAGATTGCTGAGACTTTGACTTGTCATTCTCTCGATTTCAGAGATAATACTTTTGACACGAGACGATGCATAAGAACAATTTGATCCCCAAAAGCCCCAACCAGCCATAAATCTTACGTAATCGACTAAGCATAGCTCATATTGCAAGAATAAAATTTTCATCGTGTATCCATGTAATTCTTTCCCGACTGCTTCTATACCATTACGCAGTTGCAGAAAATAAAACTCTAGTAGTTCTTGATCACTATCATCGTCCCGAAGTAATTGGGGCGAGATGGACGATACAAACAGCATTACAACATCTTTCATACCAAAACCATAGCCAGTGTATTGAAAATCGACTACCGCACACTCAACTTTATCTTCAAAGGCTCGAAAGAGCAAATTTGCTTCTTTGAAATCACCATGAACTAACGTACCGTACGATTTCTGACAGCTTCTTCCAAGATGACGATCGATGGCATGCGCTATTGCTTTAAGGCTACCCCATTCATTACGCGAAATATTATCGTATTCGCCAAGCCGAGTTTGCAAATGCCAATAGCCACCAGATTCCCAAACATTATCATCATCTCCAACTTCTTCCCAAAAAGTAGCATGAAATTTAGCAAGAAACGTCAAAGACGCCATAGTCTCCTCTCGAGACAAATACCAACCAGACGACGCACTAAATTTACCTCTTAGATCCGACATCAAAAAACGAAAAGATGGAGTACCTACACAACCAGATCCGTGACAAACATCCCCAAACGACTCCATACTTTGTTCAACCTTAAACGCCAACGGAACACACGGAGGACCATCCCCATTTTCATTCCCCTCCCACACTCGATTCAAACGCGGAACGAGCTTCGAATAAAAATATGCCTCCACAAAGTAACTCTTCACCTTTCGCATGTGTGACACATCATCTAAATCACCCATTGGAGGATTCACACGTTTCACAATCATATCGATCACAGTTTTGGAATTCCTTTCTGCAACTACCGACACCGAAAAGCTCGACACTGCCCCATACCCCGCCCACAGACGCTGAATCTCCACCTCGTTGGAAATATGTGCAATGGCAATGTCGGTTGCATCTTCGAATGATAAATAATGTTCCAGTTCGATAAGTTCTTCTTTTTTATACGGACGTTTGTAGGATTTCATTGCGATGTTTATTGATAGGTCAATGGATGGATTCTGGATAGAGTTTTCTTTTATTTTTCCTCCTTTTTTTACTGTTATTTAGAGAGAGAGAGAGAGAGAGAGTGGTGATTTATTTCGATGCTCGAGTTAGAGCAGAGAGTATCGGGCATTTTTGATTGTGTGTTGTTATATTATTTTACGGGTTATTATTCCCTTTTGGCGAGGAAGTTGGAGCTGCGCAATACATTGCTGTGTATTAAAATTTAAAATATATATTTATATATGTACGAGTCGTAGACTGTCTAGTTGAAATTTTTTGTTCCTGACACGAACATCGTGACATTCGGACGGACTGCAAGAAACAACTTGATGTTTCAAGGCGTGTAGCCTCTCGAGGGTAAGCATACGACTAAATGTCGATGAATTTATTAATACCCTCACCCATAACACGAAAACGCCACATTGATATTTGTTGCGTTCCATAAACGGGATGAGATGAGTGCCTGTCCTAAGAAGACGAAGAAGAAAAAGAAGAAAACAGTAGATATAACAGCTTCTCCCTCCGATGATTCGGCGACGAATATAGCAAACGATGATGATGGACACATACGAGTAACGTGACGCCATCACTTGTTCCAAATTCTGAAACAAGTACTTTGTCTGTTTCAGATAGTGCAGCAGACGTGGTCCATAGTAGAGTGACTGGACTGGAGTCTGCTTTCAAAGAAGTCGTTGCTTACTCGGCTTATGGAGAATCTTCTACTTTCGGTAGAAAAAATATATCAGAGGTGTCTCCCAATTACGATGACACTTTAGAATGGAGTAATTATCGGAAACGAACTATGTCTATGCCAAGAGATTTTGAAGTACCAATGACTGAGATTAAGGAAAAGGATATAATTTCGTCTCCCTCCGATGATATGGTGATAAAAGTAATTAACGATGCGTCTATGAATGCGGAAAATGTCGTTACTGGAACTAAATCAATCGTTGCACCCAATGTCACTTTGTCAAATTTACTACAATGGAACGATGATAATGAAAGTTTAGAATCTACGTCAATTCATAGCTCTCGTCATTTGCCAGTAGCTCACGCCACAATTAATCCTGAACAGCAGAATATTTTTCAGTCAGGACTTCAAAATTTTGAACCCAGTAGCCCGGTCATCATGGAACCACCACAGGATAATGTAAGAGATACGTTTAGAGAACCTGTCAATACTGAAGGACTAGTTGTTGCGACGCTTTTTGATAGTAACAATAACGAGGAACTTACAGATTCCATTGTTGTTGATGCCGTTGTCATTGATGATAGATCCATTTTGTGGTAAAAAGATCGTCGAAAATTTACATTTGGAATTCTTCTGATCGCAGCGATTATAGTCACAGCAGTTATAACCTCTCACCTTTCAGATGACAGCGGTAGTAGAGATGTCAGCTTCCGGAGTGCGCCGCCTTCTACACTTCATCAAAAGCCGCCGACGGACGCTCCTAGCTTGATCTTCTCATCATTACGTTACTCCGAAACTTCGGACACTCCATCTGATATACCCAGTTTGTATCCATCGATCACTCTATCATCGATTCAATCAAGTGCGCCCAGTTTGCGCTCATCAATTACTTCGTTATCGATTCCATCAAGTGTACCCAGTACGATTCCATCAGGTATGCCCAGTTCGGGTCCATTGATTCCATTAAGTGTATCCAGTGCGCTACCGTCATATATGCCCACTTTGCATCAATCGCTCACTCCATCATTGATTCCATCAAGTGAACCCAGTGCGATGCCATCAGATATGCCGAGTTTGCACCCATCGATCACTCCATCATCGATTCCATCAGATACACCGAGTGATGAGCCATCGAGTTTGCCATCGTCGATGCCTTCGAGCGCACCCAGTGCGATTCCATCAGATTCGCCCAGTTCCGATCCATCTTCGTTACCTTCATCGATTCCTTCGAGCGAGCTCAGTTCGTTGCCATCGAGTACTCCATCATCGATGCCTTCAAACGAGCCCAGTGCGATTCCATGTATGCCAAGTTCGGATCCATCAAATGAAGCCAGTGGGATGCCATCAGATACATCCTATCCAAAGTTGCTAACAGCGGCTTCTAAATTGAGCGGCTCATCAAAACAATCGATCCCCGAATCATCGACCATTCCATCTGAAATACCTTCTGCAATTTATCCAAAGCTGCCAATAGAAGATCCTCCATTTTCCCCGTCAGGGTGTCCATCGATGCCCTCTTCACTACCATCGATCACTTCATTTGCAATGCAACCTTCTAGATTGTATCCAAAGTTTTCAACAAACGTTCCTAGATTGATCCCCTCATCGGAAACATCGAACACCCCATCTGTAATACCTCCAAATGCGGTTTCGTACTCAATATATCTATATGTATACAGTAATACCTCGTTATAAGACCAAGCCAGATTTTGGGCTTTTGCTGGTCTTATAAGAATGCAAAAAAGAAGTCAAAACCCCACAAAGAAATACATATGTATAAGTAGATGGTACGGTCAGATTATAACTAGAAAATAAGAGGCAAATGAAATGATTACATTTAACTTCAATCTACTTTTGGATGAAAAAAAGAAGATATCCTTCCCTGCTTCATTTTTGCTCGTTTAATTTG
>Ga0115008_10005977_pt1 | contig 10041 bp, 9 predicted proteins | sample FraStrMetagenome_FD_87164 | JGI IMG/M metagenome (GOLD analysis project Ga0115008, IMG submission 87164) | Marine eukaryotic phytoplankton communities from Arctic Ocean - Fram Strait ARC3M Metagenome | ecosystem: Environmental > Aquatic > Marine > Oceanic | place: Fram Strait | collected 2012-06-18
AGCTGTTTGGCCAGAACTCTTCTGGATGAAGATTTTCTTAAAAATTTTATTATGTGCTTTTTTTTTAATTGAACCTGTGTAGCCTAAGTCGTTGAGTCTTTCTTTCATCGTGTCCATGTTATTCTGATGATCTCCAGGTCTGATGCACATTTTATTGTCTCCAGCGTTTGGGACGCTTATCAATTTTGGATTCGGAAAGAATTGTTCGCAAAAATCACGCCCTGTTTTGATCACTGATTCGAAAGTTTTGCATTTGTCCGATCCCGTGCCGCAATTCCAATTTTGTCCGAAGAAGATTTGCGGATCAGGTGCCGTACCGCCAATTGGTGGTGAGGTTGAGTAAAACGGATCGACATCAAGACAAACGTTTTCCCATTTGCAATGGTCGTAAAATTCCGCGCACCAATCTGCGCAAATCGGGATGTATTCGAGCTCGTAGTCAGACAACAGTGGATCCCGATTGATGACATTTCCGACATTGGGAGGGAAATTTTTTTGCCAAGGGAACAGATTTGGAGAACATCGGATCTCGGAGACGAAAGATTGGATCATTTCTGAGCAAGTGTCAGAAACAGAATTGCATTCCTCATTTTTCCACGGATTGGCGTTGCATTGTCCGAAACTCCACATTCCAATTTTGTCAATCGGGCGCGTGTATGCTTCGCGGTTGGTCTCAGCGTCGCAGCAGGAGTGGTCTCTGTGCGCTGTGCACTCGTAGCGACCCATGTGATCATGTTTTTGAGGAATAAGGACAGGACGGATTGTTGAATTTAAATTTAACGGATCTGAAAATAAATGTTGTACAATTTTCACGATTTTCTTGACGTGTGGCGCTCTCGAGACCACGAGGGCCCTTTCATTTTTTGTACTTTACCTCTGATTGCGGGACATCTGTCATTATCAGTTATCTGATAAGCCTCCAAAACGGCCAGTAAAATTATAAAACTCTTCATTTTAACGATTTTTTAAAGAATCTGACACAAATACCCTCCGCCGATTCCTTATAATAAAATTGACAGACAAATGCTTGTTGAGTTAGCATTTTGCATGGCCGCACAGCAATAAAAGGATGATTTTCTTTTCGCTGGCATGAAATCAAAGGGACCAGCGTTTCATGAAAGAAATGATTTTTCAAATTCTCAATTGATGTAAGAAATTATTCAGAACGGACCAAATTTTGTATTGTGACTGAACAGATGTAATTTTCTTTGATCTCGACTCAATGGTCAAAAATATGACGCATCGTTAGGATACTGAAAAATAACTGTATTTACTAAGATCATTTTTAAAAAAAAATTTATATAATATATTTTTATATTATATAATTTATTATAAAAAAATTGAATTTCTGATTTTAATTGAGATCAACAACACTTTACTCGTTTTCATCAATCTTTTATTTACAAATCTCAAATTTTTTTTAATTTGTGTCAGCTTTGCAAGAAGGCATATCACTGCAATCGGACCAAAATTCGACTCCGCAATCTCCGTAATAGTCAAAAACATCGAAAATGATGCTGTACGTTGTTTTGAAAACGTGATGATTTGAGCATGTTATTTCTACATGCGGCTGACCGGCATCTTCTTCAGCGAGAACGTAGCCTGGCTTGCACTTGACTCGGCACTAGAATTTTAATTTTAAAATCTGCGTTTCAAATAAGCTTGGCGGTCCATAATCACGTTCAGCTTGCGCGTTAGCGGTTAGTCAAAATAAATTATGAGGAGCCGTTTGAATTTTAAAGTAAAAAGATTTTTACTTTTGATCCATATTTGACTTTTCCAGCAACTCTGATGTCTTCATGATTGTCTGGCCAGTACTCGTCGCAGTCAAGTTCCGCAAATTGCGCTTCATCATTTCCTTCAATGACATTTTTATTAACAAAGCCTTCCGCAAAAGTGCCGATCAGCGCGTTTATATCTGGCGTGCAAGCAGCCACTTCGCAACGTTTAATTTTATTTTCATCAAAAACGCATCGTCCGGCATCGTTACATTCGCATTTTGAAGTTTGACTGAACCATGTTCCATAGATTTCGGTTTCTTTGCATTTTGCCTGACAGACTGTGCCTTCCGGGAAACCGTTTGCAAGTCCATTCGGGTAATCTAGCTTGGTTCCATCAGCGGATTTGCAGTCCATTTCGTTGTTGTCCATGTTGTCAGGCCACACACGCTCCGGGTATGGAATGCAGACAGCCGGCTTAATAAAATAATGAATAAAAATGTCTCGATATAAGTTTAAATGTCTGACAATGTGCACAAAAATCACGAAAATGTTTAACCCTTGCGAGAGAAGTGACCAATTATTTGTTTATCTAATTTCATAAAACAGTTGAGCGCAGCAAAGCTAAAAACACGCCGCGAAGCTTTGCGCCAAAATATTTTAATTTTTAGTTTTGACGCTCAGCCATTTAAGGCAAATTGAAAAGACAAGTTATTTGTTGTATTTTTAAAGTTACCTCGCAGTCGGACAGGTTTTTCTTCCACTGGCAATTTGTCGCGTTTCTGCAAGAACATTCTTTTGTCTTTCGCGTTCCTCGCATGACAAAGCCCGATGGACATGACTTTGTGCAGAAAGATCCGTCACTATTCGAATCGGTACAGTCCCAATTCATGTCGCTGGTTGAAATTCCAAGAGCTATTTCGTAATCAGAAATTGGAACAACATTTGCGCAGTGCCAATCTGCCGATTGCTGGGTTGTTGTTGTCGTTGTGGTGGTGGTTGTCGTTGTTGTTGTTGTGGAAGTCGACGTTGTAGAAGGTGTTGTTGTAATTGGAGTCGTAGTGGAAGCTGTTGTTGTTGTAGTACTCGTTGTGGTTGTAGCCACATCACACGGAGTTACCAAAGGGACGCCATTCCATCGCGTAATCCAGATTCTAAAATCTGTTTTGAGGCAAAGCAAACGATTTTTTATGCTTACGAATCGACGCTTCCTCCTCTGTTGAAACCGTAAGAGCATCCGTCGTTTGTGCAGTGACACTTGAGCTTTTTGTTTGACAGAAGCGTGTCGCCGTTCGGCTGAAAAATTCCTGGATTAATTTTGATTGTTTCAAGCACACGAAAATCTCAAATTTCTTTTACCTGATTGCATTTTCTATAACACGAGTTTCCGTGCATTTCAAGTCCTGAAGCGGTGTATCCTCTTTTGCAGCCGTCAGAAGAGTCGTAAGTTTTCGTGTTCCAAATTTCTAGATCAGCTGGATTGCATCCTCTTTCAGTACAGTCAGGAAGGATCTCAACCAAACTACCATCGGAATAGCATCTGATTGTGCCAACTATTTTCTTGTCGGCGGAACAGCTGACGAACCAGTCGGAGAAATCGCCGGACTCGTGGAGGAGGATCTGCGCCCGTTTACGGATCTTACCTTTGTTGACCAGAGTTTGTCCTTTTACTCGACCACGAAGAAGAAGCGTGAAATCGGAGAGAAGGTGGGAAATATCGCATTCTAAAAAGAAGTTAAAATTTTCGTTAAAAATTCTTAAATTTCAATTTTATTTAAAATTTTTAAAATAAATCGAAAGAAAATATTCACCGTAATTAATATTTAATTATTAATATTTTGTTTACAAAAACAACTTATTGAGCTTACCAACAGCTGTTGCCGAAGCGCTAGAAACAAGTAACGCAGAAGAAAGCTTCATTCTCTCTCGTGCACTTGAAAAAGTATATATTTTCTGCGACGAGCGGAGTTTATGAGCTTTCGTGAACACTTCGGTGGCGCCCTCGAGCGTATTCTATACCTAGAATTTGCGACGCTGGCTGTTTCAAAATTATTTCTAGCTTTCTAAACCTTCTATTTTGACACGAAATAAATAGGAGAAGCTCATTTTTTGTGGAGCGACAACATTAAAAAAAACATAAATGCTTAATTTTTGCCAAGATTTATTTACTAAGATTTTTATTTAATCGTCCTTGAGCTAGTGCCGCATTGAGCGGAGTTTTTCAGAGTTTATTATTAAGTGTAACGAGCAAATTGGGGACCACAAAACGTATTTTGCTTTTCCTATTATTTTTTCTGTCTTTCAGAACTATTGTGTTCCGAAATAAAAAAACAAGAAAGTCAATAATAAATCGTTTACTTAATTTAATCCAAATAATTCGTTAAAAAAGAAAACGAGACTTTCCGATTGTCATAATTCTTCTACAGTCACTTTCAGCTTTTTTAAAAGTGTACATAATGGCATTGAACTTTTGAAACAGAAATAAACAAAAACTCTCTTCCTTGATTTCACCCGTTCCATTTTGTCTTTTTCTTTTCAAGATTCTGCGAGTTGATCAGATTTTCAATGGCCATTATTGGATTTCCTCGAGAACTTGAAGGAGAGGCGGAAGATTTTCGAGAAGAGTAATTGTCAGGTGAAGGAATGGGATGCTCCAAATGAGGAATTTTTTGTGGTGGTTCGAGCTCGTGATCCTGAAATATGTTATCATAATTATGGTTTTTTATCCGCAAAATTGATTTTGAAAGCTTGAGCTTGACAGTGATGAAGTCGCCGGTCGCCTGGTCGGGAGTTTGGACGACTGGCGGCTAATGGAGCGATTTGGTGTGACCGATGGGTAAAATAAAAAACGGCAGCAAAGAAAACAGATTTTATTAATTTTGATTTATTTGAAATAAATCTTCATTTTGACCGCTTCTCAAGCAGCCCAATGGATCATCCGACGACTTTTTACTGCTCGTTGAACAAAAATAAGCTCCGAAATCAATCAAGCACACTATTATTACCTCAATATTCCGAATATACTGGTAGCTTACCTCATTGCGCATGCTTTCGTTGGCTCCAGGCGATGTCGGCTCCACGATGTCAATGTCGCTGTCGTTAGACATTGCGCTTTCCTTTTCAAGAATTGGCGAATTTGATCTGCTGCAACTTTTGATCGGATGAAAATGACTCAAAAATTTTATGAACTTCATAGAATTGCAGTTAAAATAAATTTTCAGGTTCAGTAAAGGAACTGTATTAAACAAACTTGACACGTGGTTTAAACTCGCGAAAAGTCCCGTTTTCGCTATATCCTTTTCGTCTGCAGGACGGATGGGCTGTCAACAAACTAATCCCCAAACTTATCCATCAGAGCGGTACTGTAGCCCGCTGGTGAGCGAAAAGGAGGTAAGGATATACAGGGTGATGAGCGCCCTGTAATTTGTGATCGACTTCTTGGCGAGTTAGCGACTCATTTTTGGTACTATATGTTTTGCAGAACTATTTCCGTCGAAAAATTATTAAAAAATTGAAATCAACGGGGGCACTGAAAAAGCGGTTTTGTGCCGTTTTGTGCCGTTTTGTGCTGTTTTGTGCCGTTTCGTGCCGTTTTGTGCCGTTTCGTGCCGTTTTGTGCCGGTCAAGTCTAAAGACCCAGTGATCCAAAATTTTCAAAAAATAATTAATCAGAAACCCTAACCCTAACCCTAACCCTAACAAAACGGCTTTTTTCAGTGCCTCCCGAAATCAACGAAGACATAAATTATTTTTTGTTCAAATAAATAAAAGTAAAACTTTTATAACTTTAAATTTATCATGATAAAATTTAAGGCAGTTCGCTCGTTCATGGCAATAACGTATAAAAATAAAAACGATGCATAATTCAGCTCAACCCGGTTGAAATAGCAGCAAGAAAAAATATTTTTCAATATAATTTATATTATATAAGTACCTTAAAGCCCTTTTAAGTGAAATGTTATACATAAAAAGTAATTTTAATTTGATTTGAACATAAGTACCTCCAATGAAAAAGGCTAGTACACCTTATCGATCAATAAATGTGCGAAAAGAAGACCATCTAGAGAGTGATGAGCGGTTCTTGTCACTTTCCGTGATCACTGGCTCTCCTCAACAGTGAAGAGGGATTATCCGATGCCTGAGGGGTCGTTTCTTCGACAAATCTAGCGGCTCTTCGCCGTGTCCTCTTCCTTGTCTCCCACTAACGCTGCTCACTCTCGAACGACTTGGCGCTGAAAGAACACAACTGTTATCTGATTGATTTATGAAAATGAAAGATTGCGAACCTTATTCTTGAAATCTATTTTTACCTAGTGTATTCAAATGAGGACTTTTCGAGCTTGAAGTTTGCGATCTTGAATCTTCAATTTCTTCATTGTCCGATTTATGTTGCGTCTGCGCTGCGAGGTTTTGATTCAGCTGGCCTGAATGGGTTAGAAAAGATAGAAGAGACAACTGTATTACTTTGCAATAGCGCCAGCGTTTGCTGTTGCAGCAAGCTCTGCAGCGCCGGTGACACATGAGGTCTCATGAGCGGTAAAAAGTTGTAAAGCGGCAGCGAGCCTGGCAGCATTGGAAGACGGCCGAGCGCGGAAGGTTGAAGAAATGAAGCGCCGAGGGAGTTTGGCGGGAAAAGCGGAACGGAAGGCAATGATACAGCCGGCAAAGAAGGGTACGACTGACCAAAGGGAAAATTAGCTCTTTGACCGGGCTTTTGAAGATGGCCGAAAGTAGGTTGAGTTGAAGAATTGTATGTTTTCAAACTTAATAAGGATTGTTAAAAATTGTCTCTCTTTTTACTCAGCTATTATTTTAAAAAGCTGAGCTTCAGCTCAGCTACAACCTGTAGCTGAAACCATAATATAAAACTCACCTTGGTATACTTTCGTGGTGATTTGTTCTTGCCATGTGACACGACAAGTCCGGCAAACTGTCAAAACTGGCTCCACATCGCAAACAGCTGAGCACCTTTGCTGCTGAGCTTTCTTCCTCCCTTCCGTTCTTAACCCCATTTCGTGCGTCGCCCTTAATGCCTGTGCGCAGGTCAAGACTGGATTTTCTAGACAAGTTCAGACTGTCAGCAGCTTTTGCATCATCATCAGTTTCTGTAAAATGGCCCTAAATGAATACTTGAGTATTTGTGGAGCGAGTTCCGCGAATGAAAATTTTGATCGAAGAGCTGACAGTTGCCAAGGATCTCTCAACAAGATACGAGCAGGACGAGCCACTCAGGTTTTTTAAATAGAATGCTCAGCAGTTTTATAAAATGAAAAAAACACGGTTTTAGGTTCCTTGACCAAACGATCGTTTATAAAATATTTAAGAAGATAGAAAAACAAGTAATTATGCTTTTTATCTTAAAAATGTAAATTCTTAAAAAACAAAAAAAGATGATTAAACGCACCTGTATCATCATATGTTTCGTCAGACTGTCGAGTTTGTCAAAGCTCTCCCCGCAGTGTTTGCATTTGAAGTCACTGGCTCCTTTCATGATGCTCTTGAACAGCCGCGAGTTGTACGAGACATCTCCAGCTGGCCCAAGTCGAGTGGAGTTATGTGCGTTTCCTATGTTGCCAGTTGGGGATGTTGGGGACGGCTCGCTGGTTTTCGGGGAGCCACCGCGGATGCTTTGGGGTTGCTGATTCGACGTTGAGGAGGGTTCTGAAAGGTTGGCATAATTTTTCATGATAGATTTTTCACATTTTTTTAAACCAAAATTCGCCTCGAAAAATAGAAATATGTATAATTTCGTAAAAATCATAAAATAAAATAAAAATTGGATGAAATTAAATAATAATTCGCAAAAAAATAGAATTAAGATAACTTTTAAAAGAAAATCTAAATTTTTGAAAGAAATTCTAAAATTTTACGGGAATTTTACGTAAATATGCAATATTTTTTTTTATAAATACTTAAATATTTGAGTTTCTATTTTTCAAAGCAGAATCATTTATAAAAATAGATGAACACTGACCTTGGATGATCCACCTATATCTTTCGGCCTTGGACAGCTGGCGACCGGGCGCAGGCTTCGGATTTTGCATTTGAAGAGAATGAGTTGATTCCTGATGCGCGATTGCGTGCGATTCCTAAAGACAAAACTAAGTAAAGCGACAGTAAGCATGACAGTACAAAAGATATCACTTCGCTTCTAACTGACAAGTTAATTCGAATTAGAATGTGATCAGCGGATAGCCATTTTTACTCATTTGCGTGAAAATGACAAACCTCTGTCACTCAAATTACAGTTTAACTAAAGCATCAGTATCACCTTATTTCTAAAAGAATATCTAAATAACCACAAAGATTTTGAACAAAAAAAACAGTTAAAAATCTCATTTTTCGAGATAAAAAAATTAAGCATCCTAAAAATTTAAAATACATCCTAAGATCCCTAAAAATTTTTGAATAAACGACACCAAATATTTTGGCAAAAAGGCTAATAGACTCCGAATTTTGGCCAAAAAAGAAAAAAATAACTTTTTTATCGCCACAGTTGGGCCAAAAACAAGGATGGATAGGCTTCTTACTTTTTACAAAAATAAAACGGCCCTTAATTCTCTTTTGGCAATTTTTATAAAATAAAATTTTCTTTTTCAAACCTTTTTTCCCCAAAAATCTCAGTTTTTCGAAAAATCTTCCAAAAAAGTGGGTTCCAGCTAGTCTAGCTTGTCTCTTTAACTACTGTGTGTTTCGCGTGTGCCCAAGTGCACTCTGGGCAGGTCGACTAGATAGGCACACACGCGATGCAGTGCATCAAGGCGGCGTTTGACCGCGAATCTTTGTGATATTTGACGGTGTAATGACAATCCCATAATTCAATTTGAGAGATAAATACACTTCGCGACAACTTTGTATGTTTTTGCATTTTTTTAACTTTTCAAAATGACAAGCACGCCGAGCCTGATCAAAGACATTCCCAGGCACTGAAATACCCGCCAAGTGCCACTCACAAAAATGACATTGCTGAAACATGCATGCCGAGCGCAGAGAGAAAGTCACCTGCGCAAAAAAGTCCACTCGCCTCAGGCAATGTCATCACCAAAGAAAATTATTCACAAAAACACTTTTCTTTTTCTTTAAAATTTGTCGCAATAAATTTTTATATAAAATTTAGAAATATTTAGAAAAAAATTTTTTTTTTTTAAATCATTATTACAAAATAAGATATTTTACGCAAAAAAAACTTTGCAAAACTGAAAGAAGTTCGGCGTATGATCAGAAACTAAATTCGCAAAAAAAATGTCGATGAAAAGAATTTTCGCATAAAAGGATTTCTACAGAATCGGGATGTTGCAAATGTATCAAAAAAAGGATTGTCGCAAAAAAAAACTATCCTTTGGCATCAAAAATCGCATTTTCTGCCCGGCGGGCGGTGTTTCAAGTGGCGATTTGACTGATGATCACCTCGATGGGCTCTTAGTGTCAATCAGTTCAAGTATTTTGTTCTTCTGCCCTTGTTTCCCTGCTCAAGCCAGAAACGGCCTCTCAGCCGGGCTTGAGCGATGTCGCGCTTTTGTTCTTCAAAGATCGATTCTGTGAAAAGTTTCTTTTACAAAAAAACAAACTCACGTTTTTGCCAAAAACAGCGAGCTTCTTTTTTTCTTCATCCCTTTTTTTGTAGTTGATTAAGAACTTCTCCATGTCGCCATAGCACTTGTCCAAAATATTTGTCGACGCCATTACTTGACTCGTCCGCGCCTCGTCCTCTGAAATGCTTTTGATTTTTTAGAAAGACTTCAAATTCGGCAATGCAGCGGGCCCGTGACAGCCAAGCTGGCCATAAATTCTTCAACTTGAAATATGTCACGCTCGTGACAAAAATTGAAATTCGTTTCAACAACCCGGATAAATAAAACGTTTTTCATCTGCGCGCCTCTACCGACCTTACTCGGTAGCAAGTTCCTTCTTGAAGATTTTCACAAATATCTAGATATGAAAGTTAAAAAAAAACATCAATTATTTCTATAATCATCAGCTCAGCTACCTCAGTTTGATTTTAAACTGTTTTTTTGGAATGAGATCTGCTAGCTGAGATAAAAATAAACTATTTTAAAGGAAGCTGAGATAAGCTGATTTGCTCAGCTTGATTTCTAGATGTAAAACACGCTCAAAATTAACTGTGCTTAGCTTTTAAAACAATATATAGATCAAATCTTAGCTAGCTGAGATTTTTTTTAATTGTATTTAAAAATATCTTGGTGTTAAAATCTGTAAAACTTACATATTGTAAATCCTAAATCTCTGTTAAAAATAAATATATTTTGATATTAAAAATATAAGGGATTAAAAGCGGTAAAACTCTCTCATTTTGATCGGTGGG
>Ga0115008_10005980_pt1 | contig 10037 bp, 8 predicted proteins | sample FraStrMetagenome_FD_87164 | JGI IMG/M metagenome (GOLD analysis project Ga0115008, IMG submission 87164) | Marine eukaryotic phytoplankton communities from Arctic Ocean - Fram Strait ARC3M Metagenome | ecosystem: Environmental > Aquatic > Marine > Oceanic | place: Fram Strait | collected 2012-06-18
AATGAAGAATGAGGCAGAAGTTGATGAAACTGCGACGAAGTGGAAAAAGTCAGGATCAACAATCAGTGCATATATGGCAAAAACTTGATAAAAAAGCTAAGAACATCTTCATATAATGCTGTTATAGGCCCTAATGTGGGGTAATATTTCATTTAACTTTGCTAACAACCCATTCTTTATTCGATTTTTGTCCAAACTAAATGTGGCAGAACAGTAACGTGCCACGTGGCAGAAGCCTCTGCCATTTTGCTAAATTTGATCAAGTGGCGTGCCAGTAGCACTGCCAATTACGAAAAGGTCTGCCCGTCACCCTACTCATATCTAGATCTACTCTTTCATCGCAGCATCCATCTGCGTTCTGCGTCACACCATCACTCCAATCCCTGTCTCCACAGCTGATTGATATGCATCATCCATCATCCATCATCCATCATCTGTTCCATATATACACACACACACACACACACACACACAACAATAACGAGTAGTATTATCACAATATATACTTAAGTATATATCAACAACACTCACATCACGGTTACCTTTCATTTCACAATCCAATCCAATCCAATCCAATCCAATCCATATTCCTATTCCTATTCCTATTCCTATTCCTATAATCACAATCATCATCCACTAGTATTTTGTGCTATACAATCATGAATAATATCCTCCAGACGACAGTCAAGAAACACCTCCATCATCATCACAGCAAGATTATTACTGCTGGCACTGCCCATGCATTGGCAACTGCCGTACGAACAATCTCTACCACACACACTCACACAGCCTCACAAGGAAGACGTACGCTTTCGACAGCAGAGACAAAGGATGCCAGTGGACAATTTAACATTCGAGGTACCTTTCGTGAGGGGAGAGCTGCCTACCTCGATTTATCAGCCACTACTCCGATGGATCCGCGGGTACTCGATGTTATGATGCCGTACATGATTGCTTCGTATGGGAATCCACACAGTCGTACGCACAGTTATGGATGGGAGGCGGAGGAGAGTGTGGAAGAGGCGCGTGAGCAGATTGCTAATTTGATACATGCGAAGACGTCCAAGGAGATTATATTTACAAGTGGGGCGACCGAGGCGAATAACATTGCTGTGAAAGGTGTAGCGAGGTTTTATAAGGGGAAGAAGAAGCATGTGATTACGACGCAGACGGAGCATAAGTGTGTGTTGGATAGTTGTAGAGCGTTGGAGATGGAGGGGTTTGATGTGACGTATCTTCCGGTAGAGAAAAGCACTGGATTGATTAAGATACAGGATTTAAAGGATGCGTTGCGAAAGGATACGGTGCTAGTGAGTGTTATGGCAGTAAATAATGAGATTGGTACTTTACAACCGTTGAAAGAAATTGGCGAGATATGCCGTGCCAACAAAACGTTTTTTCATTGCGATGCTGCACAAATGCTTGGGAAGATTCCCATAAATGTGGATGATTTAAACATTGATTTAATGAGCATGAGTGGACACAAGGTTTATGGACCGAAAGGCATTGGTGCACTTTATGTTAGAAGGAGACCTCGAGTTCGCCTAGAGCCAATTTTTAGTGGTGGAGGACAGGAGAGAGGCTTGCGAAGCGGTACTCTGCCCCATGTACTATGTGTAGGATTTGGTGCCGCATGTGATGTGGCCAAGAAGGAAATGGATGTTGATAGAGAATGGGTGACCTTCCTTTCGGAACGTTTACGAAACGGGATTGAAGAGAGAATTCCACACGTGACTTTCAATGGCCCTTCGGATATGTCTCAACATTACGACGGTTGCTTGAACTACAGTTTCGCATATGTGGAAGGAGAGTCTCTTCTCATGAGTTTAAAGAATATCGCCGTGTCCAGTGGAAGTGCCTGTACCTCTGCCTCATTAGAACCAAGTTATGTACTTCGAGCGATTGGTCTTGGAGATGACCTTGCCCACTCTAGTCTTAGGTTCGGAATAGGACGATTTACAACGATAGACGAGGTAGATTTCGTATTGGACCTTTTGGAAGAACATGTTGGCAGGCTTAGAGAAATGAGTCCCTTATGGTGAGTTCCCTCTGTTTGTCGTGAATAAAATCACTTATTGTGAAATCTAGCGCAATCTCAAATTGTGACTATGGAATTGGTAATTGCTAACAACTAATTTGTTTTTAGGGAAATGGTACAAGAAGGCATTGACCTTGATTCAATTCAGTGGACTCAAGATGCCCACGATCATAGTCATGCGCACTAGACTCTCGACGCCTTTAGTGTACATTTAATCTAGAGATTGCGAAGTACAGTAAAGTAACCAGTACAGTGCTATTTGTGATGGATTCGCGTACAACACTATACCTTTGACGAGTATAAAAAAATAATGAACTCTCGATCATGTCAGTATACCTGAGAACATTAGAAGAATGTGAGAAAAGTATCGGTAATGTAGTTGAGAGGAGACAAAACAGTATTTCGAAAATGGTTGTAGGTAAAACATAGGCGAAACCCTCGTATTAACATTTATTAACAGTATTTTTCAAAAGATTAGGTTTATTGATCGTTTTCAATTTTCGTCGATAATCGTTTTTTGTGAATATCGAGTCATTCATTGTTCTTGTAATCAGCCTAATATTCAGTGAGCGCGCTTCCCCACAAATAAAATTTTTAAGACACCACAGCCAAGGTACACATTTTAATTCTGTTCCATTTTGTTACAGAATCATCACCTTACGCTGTGGTCCCTTGTCAGCTAGATCCCATCCCTGCCGTGCATCCGAAGCAGTGATTATCATTAACTATTTTTTCTTTCAATAGGTCATTCAATGAACCTACATCAAATACAGTAGTTCCTCCTTCATGGATTTCGTCTGAACCTATTCCGTACCCAAGTTGTTGATTGAAATCGCAGTCAAATATCTTGCCGTCATACCCTATACTGACGGTATTTGTGCACATGAGACTCTGGGTTGTATCTAAATTAAAATTTCTAACGAGGAGATCCATATAATCCTTCAACTCCCCTCGTCGGTGGAGAAAGTCAGCAAATCTCTGTGAAAAGCATTGCAAAAGTTATGAGTTGAAATTTCAAGTTTCAGAAAATTCAATAATTCTTCAACGGCGCAAGTAGTACATTCACAGCAAGTTACAAAGTATTTGAAAAAGTTAAGGAGCATTTAGGAGCCATAATCAGACCAATGAGCTTATTTCGAATCACAAAATTAAATTCATGTCGAACTTGAAATATTTTTGCTTGTTCATCATTTACGATCCATAATAAAACGCACACAAATATGCTAAATGAATGTTAATCAGTATCGATCGCAAAATACTTACCTTGACGGGCATATTTGTCATAGTGTAGAGCGAATTAAAATCGATGCCAAAATCTTCGTCTAGTCGTTCTTTGTAGGCCACTTCCAGTTTTCCTTGTTCAGGTGGTAGAAAAGCTCCAAGAGGATTATAAACCAAGTCCAATTGCAAACCTGTTCCATCTTCACCATATCCCGCTTCATTTAGCATGAGGAGCGCTGAAATGCTTCGCTCAAAAACACCTCCACCCCGCTGCTGATTCACATTCTCCTCGGAATAACACGGTAACGATGCAATCACATGAACTCGATTATCCTTCAAAAACTGTACCAAATCCTCCTGTCCCGGCTCATGCAAAACAGTAAGGTTACACCTATCAATAATATCCAAATCCGGTCTCATCTCACGCGCCAACCGCACAATCAATCGAAAATTCTCATTCAATTCCGGCGCACCACCTGTAATATCCAACGTCGTAACCTCCGGACTTTGCTTCAAAATCTCCAAACACTTCGTCGCAACTTCCACCGACATCACCTCCGTCCGCTTAGGACTGCTTTCCACATGACAATGCCCACAGGCCTGATTACAATACAACCCAATATTCAACTGCAAAACCTCCGTCGTCTTCCTCACCACATCACCACCCTTATCCTTCACAAAATCACCAAACGAGGGCACACCGAGGGCATCCAACGCACGACGACGAACTTTACGCTCCTCCAGACTCATCTGCTTCAACCCCTTACGTTCCATATCTTTTAACGTCTCTTGAAAGACATCATCACCCTCCAACTCCTTCAAAGTATCATCCACGAGTGTCTGTCCGTCCAAATCTTTTCGTCTCCATTTATTCTTCTTCGCGAGTTTAATTTGATCGATTTCTACAGGTGTCGAGCCATAATCTGAAAAGGCTTTGTCGGTATCGCGTAGAGATGATGATGACGAGGAGGTGGATGCATAGGAATATCCGTTGGATGGATTACGATCGTTGCCAGGACGATTGGTATCATAATAATTGTGAGGATTGTGATTGCCGTGTGTGGCGAAGAGGGTTGTCATTAGATGCAACTTCATGTTGTCAAGTCTCCCTCCCCTCCGTATGCTGCTGCTGTTGTTGCTGTGTAATTTGTGTTTGTTGTTGTCTTGAGAGAGAAGGTGAAGGTGAAGGTGAAGTGTGTGTAATAATGTGAGATATAGGAGATGTTTCAGAGGATATCCCTGCTGCCGAGAAGCAGGCGCAGCGTACAGCAGGACAGCAGGATTTGGAGTTCTGACTTTGGAAACGCGAAGCATAGAGATCTTTCATATTTCCCACTAAACATCTAGATCTACTCTCTATATATTGTATTAAAATAAAGAGAACATAAAACAGAGAGTTGTTTTATATGAATATACACTCCTTCCAACGTCCAGTTTTTCACGAACCTGCATTACCGGTACAATAAAACATTCATCTTTCTGACCTCTGGATTTAGCGGACTAACATGGCAAAGTGTGATTATCTCCTTGCACTGTTACTACTACCAAGCATTATGAGGTTATAGATGTTATCCAAATAAATACAGAGAGTTGAAAGAAAGCGAGAATCTTATATCCACTCTCAAAGGGAAAAGGCAGGCAAACATGTAACGACTATTCCCAACAATGTAAACGTTGCTACATACAAGCCCAAATTGATTCTTCATGTCGGTCCAATGAAAACAGGTATAACCTCAAGTTAACATATTCTTTTGGACAAGAAATTTGCAAACGTTCTTGTCAATCGTGGCAATTACCAATTCTTGAATAATCTCAATTATCGTATGTATGGTCCTGTCCTGGAATGTCTAAGTTCAAGTGTACATGTGAAACAAACCAGCATTGGAATAAAGTTCAACAGGAATACGGAGAAGCTTACGAACAAGCAATGGAACGCTATAACATCATCAACAATCAAACACCACCAGATTCTGACGAGCTTATTACTTTACATTCATGTGAAAGTCTATCTACCATGCCTAGAAATGAATACATGCTTGATTTAATGAAATTGATATATGAGAAGTGTGATGTGCATGTCATAATGATTATAGACCAATTTCAGATTGGATACTAAGCATGTACTCGCAATATCATGCTGCCACACAGATACCAATTTATTCCCTACTATCGAGACATGATAATGGAGATACATTGGTTCAATATTGGAACAGGGAGAGAGCAGTATATACCTCTGGTGTATATCATTTATATAATATGTTGGTAGATGACATGGGATTATCGAACAGCTCTTCCTTCGGAGATCAGAAGCCCAGAATTTCTGTCTTGCACATATGTACTCTGCGTCAGGTGTCCAAAAGGAGTTCCTTGCAAATTTACCCCGCACAAACCATACTTGCCAATATTTAATCTATTTGAGGAAAAACATAGTTTCACATTCAAAAAGAATTCTCAACCATAAAACAATTGCTATGAATTTAGGACTTAACTTTTCAGTGCTGAAAAACTTAAGAGTCCACTCTAGAATACGAAGGCGATTAATTGCGCAAGAATTCCCCAATTCCTGATTCCTTTTAGAATATTAATGTACTCGCAACATGTTGCAATTGTATCACAACTTGATATTCCATCAATTACACTATCACTCGCGGTGGATTTTGTAGAAGCATACGACTTTGATGATGAGAATCAACGGATGAGTTTCAGAGGAAGTCCACGATATGCTTCTACATGCTGCTGCTGTTCTCAATCTATCGCGACCCTAATATGCCATGCGCTTCGAAATCGTTTTCCTTGGATTGAAGAAGGTTTTTGGCAAACGTGGCTGCAGAATCGCAAGAAGTAGAAAACATGAGTCCTGCTGTTCTACAGATCACAATAGGAAAGGTGCTCACGCTTTATTCAAGAAGAGATTGAAAGTGCGCTTGGTTCAGAATAAAAATCTTCAGGAAAATGCTAGTAGGTTGATTCCTCGATCACTGAGGTTGGAAAATAAGGATGATAGTGGCGATATGGCCGCTCGAAAGACAAGGAGTGTGGAATATACGTAAATGTGCAAAAAAAAGTCACTATACAATCGTGCTATTTGATTTCACACATACTATATAACACACTGAAAAATCAGCTTTAGCCCTATTGAATGGTCGGACGATGAAGAAGAGAATTAGTTGCTAGTTTACTCAATGTCTCAAATGGCAAATTAACTAAAATGCAGAACTATATCTTGTGCCGCACGTACGTGTTTGGCAAGCTCGGCAACTTCACTTCCACATAAACGAACCACCCTTCCACTAAAGAAATATTAGTCCCAAACTAATTGTGAAATGAAGGAATTTGCTATCGTGTTCAAATATTCAACTGAGGTGTCTCCAACGCTAAATCCAATAAATTATGTTGCTTGTTCTCTTATTATGATTATTTTCCAACAATCTCAAACACAAAATTGTCTCAAAATTGTAAGGCACTATATATCTTACAGCCAATACTACATTACATCACTGTTCTTCTAAAACCCTGAGAAAAACTTCTATTGCATCAAATTAGAACCAAATCGTCTCTCGACATTCATAACCGAATGAATGTTTTGTAAGTTATCCATTAGGACCTGTAATTGGTGGATATCTTCGACCTTCACGAGAAAATCAAGTCTCGCATGTTCATTCGTTGTTAAAGATCCCGTCTTCACTATGTCCGAAAATTCACTAACCACCTCACTACAGTCTGCCAAAAGCAATTTTCTATCATTGGCGAAAACGTTGAGTTCAACAATATAACTCTTGCTGCATTTACTATCATCGCTAGGAGCTATATTTTGCTTTTGTGGCCACAACAAGTTCACAATTGTCTTCTCCCCTACAACGTCACTAACATCCCCAGAGTTCGAAGCAGCAGCTTCGTTCAAAGCACGATTTGAATGCATGCATCCGGGTCGATGGACGGTGAGCTTTCCACCTATGCCATCATTTGAATAAACACCTATGACGTCGTCTCCTGCCACTGGTAGACATGTCGGGCACATATCGTCAGTGTCAACGTCTACAACCTGATGATTCGAAGAAAGCAACATCATCAAATCTGTAACCTCACATTCGTAATCCTTATTCATCCTATCATTATCTCCATTGGCTCGATTGTTGGCATCGGGGTCATCGCTATCATTATCACAATTCATATCATAATTGTAACTAACAATATCTTCTTCTTCCTCATCATAATCTTCGGATGCTTTTTCAATACCATCAATATTAGCACCAAGGCCAATGCTTGCTGCTTTCCGTCTTTGTCTACGACCCGCCTGGCTTATGTAGCCACCGTCGACGTCTTGTATGACGCTTAATGGAACTTTCAGTATTTTGCTCATTACGCTGCGAAGTAAATCGCGATCATGTCGTTTACCAATATCTATTAACAAATCATCAAGACAGTTATAATGAGAGTGAACAGGTTCCAGCATTTCATCAGATAGCTGTATTGGTATGGGCTTGGATTCGAGATAACTACATTTGTTCAAAACGTTGTAGTGAGCGGCAAGAAAGTCGTTCACGACGAATGATCCCGCTTCCCGAAAACTTTCACGCTGTTTTGTGCGAAAGTAAGAACGTAGTTTTGATCTCGTGCTTCGAACTTTTGCATAGCGCATCCAGTCATATTGTGGCTTCGCTAATTTTGCTTCGCCAGTTTCTTCATCACTATCCGTCAAAATATTAACGACGTCCCCATTTTTCAGTTCGTAACTTACTGGCACCCGCCTTCCATTGATAAGCGCCCCTATCATCCCAAGACCAACCTCTGTGTGAATCTGAAACGCTGCATCGATCACCGTGGCACCCTTAGCTAAATTCAATATCTTGCCGTTCCGCAGAAACACAAACACACGTTTTCCCAGTAACTCCCTCCGGACACACTCAACAAAATCACGACTGCACAGCTCATCCCTTTCGTATTCTTTAATACTCGCCAACCATGGTGTCACGTAAACACTAGACTTTTCCATCGGGAGAGAACTCATGGTATTCATTTTGTAAGCCCAATGGCTAGCCATTCCATATTCGGCAACGCGGTGCATTGCAGCAGTTCGAATCTGTACCTCGATCATCTGACCAGAACCATTGTGTATGATGGCAGTGTGTAACGATTGGTAACCATTCGGTTTGGGAAAACTAATGTAATCCTTAACGCGTGTTGGTACAGGTTGGCAGTGTGGCAGCTTATTCTGGACAATGCCTAGAACGTGATAACAAAGCCAAACACAGTCGTCGTCGTCATTCTCGTTGTTGTTATTGCTGGAAGCATTGCCGAAGTCGCCTGCTATCTGTTCGCCATTCTTTTCCTTTCTGTCCAAGATAATCCTCAATGCTACCACATCGGCAATATGATTCAAATCATTATCCTGTTTTGTATTCATTTTGTGCCAAAGTGAATATAAATCCTTCGTGCGTCCGCTCACAGTAATGCTGATGTTTTGTTCGCGAAGAGTTGGATCCTTTCGAAGCGTCTCCTCGAGTATCTCCTGACTATTCTCCAACGCATCGCGAAACCGAGTTTGATATATGCGCAAACGCCGGTGAAGTTCCTTATATTCTTCTGGGTATAAGTAGAGAAAGGCAGTATCCTCAAGCTCTGCCTTGAATTGCCAAATTCCCATACGGTGAGCTAGTGGTGCGAAAATGTCAAGCGTCTCCCGGCTAATCTTGATTTGCTTGACAGGTTTCATATGCCTCAAAGTGCGCATATTATGCAACCTATCTGCTAGCTTCACTATAATAATGCGATAATCGTCAGTCATTGCTACAAACATTTGTCGTAGGTTCTCCGCCTGCTCATCAGCATACTCGGTCAACGCGAGCTTCGGAAGCTTGCTAACCTTCGTCTCCCCCTCCACAATGCTCAGAACTGTTTTCCCAAAAAGCGCCTCTACCTGATCAAAAGTCAATTCGGTATCCTCCACAGTATCATGCAACAAACCAGCCTGAACCGTCTCCCCGTCCATCTTAAGTCCCGCAAGCAACTTCGCCACTTCCACCGGATGTATAATAAACGGTTCTCCACTCTTTCGCTTTTGACCATTATGTGCATAATACGCCACCTCCAACGCTTTCTTAACCTTCATCGCAGCCTCACTTCCCAAATAGTTCACATGCGGCAACAACGATTCATCCCAATATTCCTCAATCTTTACATAATCCTCTTCCTTTAACGTACGATCAATCCCCTCTAATACAATCAAACGAGCATCCTCTAACGTAGACCCTTCATCGGTATAACACGGGCGATGTATCGCAGCATTCGTTCCATCCGTCATAAGAGTCGTCCAATTATCAACTTCACGCGGTGCTGCTTCTGCACCTGCCTGTGCCTGTGCGGCCACACTGTTATTGACTAAACTGTTGCCATTGCCATTGCCATTGCCATTGCTGTTGGTCGTCGAAGTAGAAGGCAATTCACCTCCTCCTCCACTCACGTACGTTCCATTCAATCCCGATGGAAAGGCAGTCGCAGCCGAAGAAGAAGAAGAAGATTGATTATCGTTGTTGTTGTTTTTATTATGATTATCATTCAATGTACTCCAACATCGTTTTCGTCGACGAAATGGATGAGGATGTTGTTGATTCTTCTTAGGATGATGATGATGATTCACACGATGATGATTCGTCGTTAATGAGGAGGAGGAGGAGGAGGATGGAGCAAAGGCATGCGTGTGGTACAGATGATACGAAAAATACAGCACGAACGAAGAGATGGATATTCTAGGTAACAACATTGTATTGCATGCGTGTTG
>Ga0115008_10005982_pt1 | contig 10036 bp, 7 predicted proteins | sample FraStrMetagenome_FD_87164 | JGI IMG/M metagenome (GOLD analysis project Ga0115008, IMG submission 87164) | Marine eukaryotic phytoplankton communities from Arctic Ocean - Fram Strait ARC3M Metagenome | ecosystem: Environmental > Aquatic > Marine > Oceanic | place: Fram Strait | collected 2012-06-18
ATCAAATGAGCCAGCTATTATTGTTCGGCGTCACGTTATTCTGTTGAATATAGATCCGTTGAAAGCGATAGTCCTTCGTGATCGTTTACTTGTTTTTGTTCCGGAGGGATCTGATTCGATATTGTTGTCTTTAGAAAAGCGTTTAAGGCTGGAAGGTGATATTGATGACTTTAATGACTATACCGATAACGATGACGATGAAAAACTAGAACATTCCACAATTATATTGACTAAAGAAGGTGATCACTCTTCGCAAGGAGGCACTGAGGGAGACTCGCAATCCTATCAATCCGATGATTTCTTTAACGACGAGCGAGAGGATATAGGCACTCGTAATTGGGTCGATAGATCATTTGAGCTACTGGCTGTTGACAGTACCCTTGACTGTGTTAGTACGATGATGAGAGATGAAGTGGCTCAGGTTGAAAATGAAGTCTCAGCAGAATTGTCCTCATTGCGGTCGGGTTCACGGGAAGGTTCTTTCGCTATTCACGAAAAGCAGGAATCTTTACGCAAAATAAAAGAGAAAGTTCAAACAATGCTTCACGGATCGGCAGCGTTAGTTCGTGCGTTGAACCTTTGTCTAAATGAGGAAGAAGATCTTGCTCTGATGAATCTTTCAAGACTTATTTCACACCCACACTTGTTTATTCAACCGGTAGATGCAATAACACTTCAAGAAGAGTCGGACGAGCCGGAAATCATACTCGAAGCTTATGTGCAGCATGGTCAGTCATCAATTAATGCCCTTACATCACTTTTGTCAAAGATCGAGTCTATTGAAGACGCTGTGTCTATGAAACTGGATACAAAGCGAAATCAATTGCTGTATATAAACACTTTTGTGAGCGTATTAAGTACTTCGATATCCGCATGCTCTTTAGTTGGGTCAATATTTGGTATGAATTTGACTAATCATCTTGAAGATAGCGACTCGGCGTTTGTGATAGTTTTGATATTCACCTTAACTGGCGGGGTTATGATCATGTTCGGGCTAATGTTTATTTTTGTTCAGGCTTCAGCTTTTCATTACACTGATTCTCTCAAAGGTACAAAGTAAACATTACGTCTAATTTATATTCTATATTTACGCTTGTATCTAGATCATGCCTATATTAATTGGGGGTTAGGATGTGGACAAGGTTTTAGGTGCGAATATATCAAATTATGAAAAGCCCTTTGATTTTGGACAGGACCGATATGATAAGATTGATTGTTGCACGAACTGGACTTTTCGGTAGCGTAATCGTGAGTTGATGTGTATTGGAGTCTCCAATCATAGAATCTTTTTGACGTCTTGGAATTTGGGAAAGCCCGTGAAATGTTATTGAATTCGTTTATAGTAAGTTGCGAAAACTGAATCAACAACAGTACTCGTGCTGCAGCATATTTTCCTTCCCGAAATAGTTGAGCACTCGTAAGGTTGAACTGTTTGTTTCCTAGCAGAAATGAAGGTTTATTTCTTAGAAACCTCATTGCTGTCGAAACGAAAGCTCTATCTGTTAGAGCGACAAACTCTGAATTCACGTCTAGAAGTTGTTGTTTCAATTCGGAAGACCATTCGAACAGGATGAAATGAAGTAAATAGAGAAATGGTTTTATTTGTCCTTTTCTTAAGTCAACATAGGCGTCATTGAGACAAAAGGGAAAATTGATTGGGTCACTTTTTAGTAATCGTTCCAATTCCTTCAGTAAATTTGTGATATCTGAAAGGTTTCCCATTCTTATCTATCACTTTGGGCCCATCTCGTCAGTTCCTACGCTGCGAAGTGAAGATATTTGTTCATTTGAGAGTGCAACCTATTGGTACGTTGTTTGCTATATTTAGTCTTGCATTCAACGTCTCTCAACTGCACCAATTTTTCTTTTTTGTTTTAACGCAGTGAACAATGAAGCTCTAAGTTCCATTACATATCTATAATTTACACAGATTGCCAAGATCAATTGATTACATATGTCTCTGGTGCGTGCTTCTTTTACTGTCAAGCGTCTGTTGTATTAACCCAGTGCTATAGTCCGACATCATGGTACTTTTCTTCATACAAATTGTTAGCCGATGGTACTTTTATTTCTCAAAAAAGATATATTAATATTGGGAGGTCAATACTCTCGAAAAAAATATTCAAATGATTTTCTCTGTATCCTGTTACTTCTCACGCCAAGCTTTTTTATAAATCAAGACGTCCAATCAATTGGTCATACTTTTGGTAATGATTATCTAATGAATATAGTTGGGGAGAAGTTGAGATATTCTAGAATAACCAAAATAGAGCCCTACATAAATTCTTATGAGAAATTTAGGCCAAATAGGAATTGATTTTTGGGATGATAAACTATCTTCGTTGTTTAAAGTCGTCGCTTCTATAATTAGTCTTTGTTGGGGAAAGTGTCAAATAAATGGTAGCTTGTTTCTATCATGCGACACAGAGCCTTGAAAACACCATATTTCACGCCAAATTCAAAATTGCGCAAATGTTTTAACTTTTGAAATTTCTTCTCAAAAACCTTAAAAAACCATTTTAAGTGCATTGCCCTTTCTGATTTAGTACAATGTACTTTATTTAGTTGTTATTAATAGGTATTACGCTAATTTTCGTCTCGCTACATTCGTATAATTCTTTATGTCAACGAGGTTCGGTACTTGTTTCAGATATATTTGTATACTTATAGGTTAATGAACGAACAGGTGAGAAATAGCGCAACAATCAATCATCAGTTTATAAATTTCATTAAGATTGCGAACCATTTTCAGGATAAAAACAGCCTCCCTATTTCCCTATAAATATCAAGACTTAAATACCCTCGTATCAAAACAACGAATGTATTTAATAGAGTATGACACAGTGGCTTCACCTACAGTATCACTTGAGGGTATTTTCACAACATTTGATGGTGGCAGATTTTTTCACCAAACCGTTACAAAGTGAACAATTTAGAATTTTGAGAGCATATATTATGGGATGGAGACCAATGCCTGAATTATTGATACAAAAAGATAAAAAAAGACTGATAGAATCAAGGAGGATGTTGGAAAACGTGTGGAAACCAAGTAAAGCACCTTGAACGTCAAAAGATATAAATTCTCGTCCTTCATGTGCACCGATTAATAGAGTTGTGAAAATACCCTCAAGTGATACTGTAGGTGAAGCCACTGTGTCATACTCCTTTAAATAGATTCGTTGTTTTGATCCATTTGCACATGATTTCCCATTCACTCTACCATCCCTATTCAATTCAATAAGATTTACTACATCAAGTGCTTTTTCTTCTTCTATCGCGGAAATGATGTCTGAAATTAACCCAGCCTACAAAAAACATTTTAGAAAAGAGAAAGGAACAACAGTTTTATACGAAAGTGATTCGGGCGATCTATGGGTGTATTGAAGCGGCACTTCAGTGGTACAAGATGTTTACTGGAACACTCAAAGATGAAGGATTTGAACTAAATCCCGTGTGGCAAATAAAATAATCGACGGGGCAAGCCTGACGTAGAAATGAGAATGATCGGTCTCATGAATGCGAGGGCGATCTTTCAAGATTGCAGGAGACCCCCGAAAGGCGAGATGAGAGATGCTTTCTCATACTCAAAATCCATCCATTCACGGCATCTTTTACGCTTCCGATCATTTCCACGAAAGAAACGCATGGGTCAAAACCCGCTGAGACTGTAGCCCTGTGTTTTCCACAATTATCGAAAATGATTCCAACAGGCATTCTTTCTTTTGGTGCAGTTTGATGCAGTTTTGTTGGGACATCCTCAGGCATTGGCCATTGTGTGCATTTATTCACAAGTCGTTTCACAATCTTATTGGTCGTTACCTTGCCTCTTTGTATTCGTCTTCATCGAATCCAAATATATTCAGAGGGTCGTATAGCTCGGGCATGAGTTCTTCCATCGCACCGAATCCCCAATTCAATTGAACCATCATTTTTTATTGCGTCGGCTATTGCTTTGTAGTGCATTCCTTGCGCGTATATAAGGTTGATCAATTGTTCTTGTAATAGATCAAATGATGCGATTGTCATGGTGAGCGTGATAGGAATGTTGGGGAAACAGCATTTTCATGACACTTCGTAACCTCATTGAAATCGATGTTGACCACGAATTTTAATTCCCAGAGGTGAAGTGTCAAGTATCTTTTGTTTTAGTCTCATTCTATGTACACGGATTAATGGTTTAACACCTACTATTTAAACGATAATCTAGTATACTTAAATCGCACGAACATATTTATTACCTACTATTAATAACTGCACAACTATACATCGAGAGAGTTATAAGGAGAGTAGTGCGTAAGTAAGTTCGAGCTTCTTCAGGAAGGTTGTTTTGATTGAAACAATCAATGAGATTGCCCGCCCTATTGTTGGACGACATGGCTACTAGGCGGATGTGTATTGTACTTTCCTATACACAGAATCTATCCATTCACGGCATCTTTTACGCTTCCGATCATTTCCACGAAAGAAACGCGGTTAAAACCCGCTGAGACTGTAGCCTTGTCTTTTACACAGTTATCGAAAATGATTCCAACAGGCATTCTTTCTTTTAGTGCAGTTTGATGCATTTTTGTTGGGACATCCTCAGGCATTGGACATTGTATGCATTTATTCACAAGTCGTTTCACAATCTTATTAGTTGTTAAATCATTATCTACTATTAATAACTGCGCGATCATACAACGGGCAAGTTATAAGAAGAGTAATTCACAAGTAAGTTCGAGATGAGTAATATATTTCCTCTACATTCTGTGTATAGAATGAGAGTAAATAAAACGCACTTGACATATTATCTTCCAGACTCATGAAAAGATAAAACATACTTGACACTTCACACCTGGGCATTCAGATTTGTTGTCAACATCGACTTTCTTGAAGTTACGAAGTTTCATGTATGTAGAAAGACATATTAGAAGAAAACGTTGTTCTAGCAACATAGAGGCTGCAAAGAAGTTGGAAAACCCAGTCAACAATAACCGCATATGCTACGAGTGTAAAGAATATGGGCACCTGGCGAAAGACTGTCCTAAACGAAAGGAGTAATCTAATAATATGCTTTTTCCTTTGGCGCCCATTTCTGTTTGCTCTTGGCTTCATCGAGTTCAAACTTCTTCTCGTTATCTTTGTTATCTACGTTATAATAGAAGTCGATTAAGTATTGCCACATCTTATAGACACTTTCAGTGCTCCAACATCCGCAAGGTAGTACAAATACCATGACAAAAACTATAAAGTTTACTTGTCTTCACATGATGTCTTCAAGGTAGTGTGTGTAGTGTGTCCGTCGTACTGAAACAACGAACCAATTGGCTAGTTTCGCATTTTCTTCGGCCAGAAAACCAGGCCAGGCCAGCCAGTATCTTGTTATTCTTTACAAGCGACTCCTATTACCTTTTATTACTACCTTCTAACCTTTCGTGTTGAGTTAGCAACCTATCATTAGCCTACATCTACTATTATTAAAATACGTGCTTAGACTAGTCTAGTTAAGCATCCTTTTCCCATATACCATTGCAATCTGCATGTGCAGTTGCTTTCCTACATGGTATATTGGTTGAACAGCAGTATCCTCTGGACAAAGGTTATACGTTATACACACCTCACTGCTCTATGACCGGCTGAGATACGCGCGGTACATGTAAGATGTAAGTACAGCAAAGTTCGTCCAAGAACCAGCCAAAAAAGGCCCACTTTCCACCGTCTCCAATCTCCTAAAATAAACATCTATTAATAATCGAAGTATTTGAAAAAAATAAGATTCATCCCATAGACATGGATACAATCCTGGACAAACAGTCTCCATGAATAAGCATTATAATCGAAAGTCCAAGCTGAAAAGCGTATTATGCTGCAGCATCGTCATCCAATTCATCGTTGATATTGGTATTGGTATTGGTATTGGTCAGATCAAAGCCTTCACACCTCAATCATTGTTCAATCCACCATCTGCTCGATATTATGAAAGTGAATGGAAGATGGAAAGCAGTAATCAATTTGAAGTAGCAACAGAAGAAGAGACGGCAGGAGATCTTACCAAAACTACCCTCATTACTCTACCAGCATATCTCGAGAAAAATCACCAAGTCGATGAGGGACTATCGAACATCATATGTCAAGCAGCCATATCCTGTATTGAAATATCCAAAAAACTCTCTGTCCTTCCAATACAATCATCATCGCTTTCTTCAAGTCAAGGATTGAAAACTAATGTGCAAGGAGAGGTACAAAAACCAATGGATGTGATTGCCAATGAAATCTTCATGCACAATTTGAAGGATAAAGTTGCAGCTCTAGCATCCGAAGAAGAAGCCGAAATTACACGAGGAACAAATTTATCCAGCTGCATGTATGAGATTGCCTTTGATCCACTGGATGGATCTTCAAATCTAGATGTTAGTGTACCGACAGGGAGTATCTTTGGTATAGCTCACCATACGCCTGACAAGCCATTTTCAACAGCAGGAACGAATCTTGTGGCGGCTGGATACTCTGTATATTCATCTTCTTTGGAGTTTGTGATTAGTATTGGGCAAGGATCTGATGCACAAGCTGTTGGCTTTACCTTCTGTGCTGACATGGACTTTCTAGCATCCCAAGGAATAATACTTGACAAGGACGGTGACGAAGATACGAGTAGGAACATGGCGGCACAATTCATCCTATCCAGGCCTAATCTACAATGCCCACCAAATGGTCATTTCTATTCTCTGAACGATGGACGAGAACCAGATTGGCCACAAGGTCTCACCAAATGGGTACATGATGCTAAACGTGGTCAAACTCCCTCCGGAACCACCTATTCCTCACGTTACATTTGTTCGTTATGTGCTGACTTTCATCGTACGATACTATACGGTGGATGGTGTGGTAATCCTCGGCCTCATTTACGGTTGCTTTATGAAGCTGCTCCCTTGGCTCATATTGTTGAAGCATGCGGTGGACGAGGGTCAGATGGAGTTGAGTCGGTGTTGAGTCTTGTACCTGCAGGTTTGCATGATAGGACAAGTTTATTTTTGGGAAGCGTAAATGATGTAATGGAGTTAGAAAGCTATGGAGACGTGCAACAGATGCCTAAAACCTACAAATCGTGATAACTGCATGTCTTGACTATCACATGTCATCTATGCAGCATCAGAATGTTCATCTTTTTTACAACCATCAATATTGGTATATGATTAATACTCGATTGCCAACAATTAGTCATGATTCTCTTCACATTACTAATCCCCTTCCTCTACTTCATACCCTTGCCGTTCCGTCTCGATCGTCGCTACAGGGCTTACTGGGAAAATAATGGAAGGGTGACATCGACGCTTTAGAAGAAGATGATGAGTAATGGCGGGAAACTGTGTCATAAGAATATTGACACTTGCTTCAAATCGGTCATCAATCGATCTCCTCATTTTCTTGCTGTTTCAGGTCCTTCCACGAAGTTGCCGTCATCACTTTTATCGTCGCAACATTATTCGATTCCTTGTTGTACATGCTTTCGTGCTTTAATTTGAAAATGTAAAGTAGGAACCGTTTATGGAACATCGAACAGAGCACACGTTGGCTTGGGGATTCAAATCACGCTCTTATAAAGAGAACTAGTATCTTAAAGTATGATTATATTCGATGATCTTTGTAATGAGCACCACGTTATATGATATTCATAAAGTATGAAATATCGGTCTGCTGACATCTGTTTGGTATCGGCAGCCCGAGGGAAGCGAGATCTTTGTGTTCCCTCGACTATCAGAGCACTAAGCCAGCCTATTTCCATTCCTCATAAATTATCAACATCTAAAAGTTAAAGATGATCGTCTCTCCATCCTGGATTTATTACTTTTTGCCTGCCGATTGAGCAGCGCCTACGCGAATGGTAAATGTATTAGTTTACGAAATCTGGAAATTGGTTTTTCTATGGAGTAACTCGAGTGCTCTAGCTAGTGCAATCGACTCATGTGTAGAGAATCTTTCTTTGATGTGGATCTTTCTTGACACTTCAGAAGATCATCTCAAGAAGAATGAAGTGGAAGTGACATTGAATTAAAGATCAATAAGCGTCGGATATCAATAAATATCAAAATCTATTGGTCACGAAGGCTTTCAAAAAATAAAGTAGGTGTAGATAGGTTCGTGATCTTGTGAAGCTGACACCGCGCCAAAAGACATAAAATTGTTACTTTTACAATAAAATATGTCAAAAATGAAAAATGCCAGTTGAAAAATGACCCTTAATAGCATCGCTGTCGCACAGCTTTGAATCTTCATTTTTCGAAGCCAAGACCTTTGTTGAACACGGCGTCATTCTTACAAATTTTGACTGCTCTATCTAGCAGAACATATGACATTCTTAGCTGTAGTCTACGCTCTCGCACCGCTACCCAACCCAAACCAGCATAGCCGAAAGCTCACAACCAATTTTTCTTGCACACAGTTAAGATGATTGAATGCTATGAGATATCATGCTGTACACACGCATAGGGTAGAAAATTCTACTTGAGCGTAAGTGTACACATCCTGGGCGTAAAGGATAGGACCATTAAGGGAAGTCGTAATTTATTACCTTCGAAAAGTTACATATAAGCATTGTTTGTGGAACCACAAATTATCGATGGCCGATATTTTCATAGTTGATTATAAATAGGCACGACGAGCTGCTAACGCCGTGTTTGGTTTATTTATAAATATAATCTCCAGCCCGAAATGCTGACGTGTAGCACAGGATTGAGTGACTCCAACAAAAGCGTCTATTTTATATCGAAATCGTTTTAATTCACACCGATCTCTATCTGCAAGAACATCAGAAGACAAATGAATCCATGTGAAAGTGCCTGTGATTCACTTGAATAGTTACCATCACTTCAATCCATGCTCTAATATTGATGACATTTTCTTCATCTTGCATGAAACATAGAATCATTTCTCGCTGACGCTGATTACATGCTTTGGGTTCTCGCGAGTCACACCGCCGATATGCAATACAATATAATTAACGAGTAAAGAAATTCAAATGCTATAAAATGCATCATTTGAGTAACTTTGACCTGACGCAGAAATAAGCGACGTCGCAACACTAATTATTGCCAACACTGCCAACCAAAACTTCCAATCTCCCTGCAAAGAACGCCAATTCGTCTTGTACTTTATTTTCCTCGCCTCTCCTTGCGCCTTGTACAACTGCGTCTCCGCATTTTTCTTGGCCCGAATGGCAGCAAGCTCGATCTCCGTCTTGGCCCTTCCACTTGGCCGTTTCACACCATCTTGCTGTCCACTTGCAACCTTCTTCCATTCCGCATCCCAATCGATATCCGAATCGAAGTCAATGTTTTCCCCTTCAAACTTTGGTGTTTCATCGTTTCCATCCGATGGTGGAGGAGGATCGTAAAATGATGCCCCTAGCACGGTATTGCTAGTGATAGAATACGATGGGCATGTGTGGGTGTGGGTCGTCCAAGCACGTCGTCCGACTTCTCGTCCAAAATGACAAGGGATCTGAAATGCAGACGTGAGAACGAACATGTACGATGTTAGGAGGATGAAATGTGATTTACCGGATATCATGTTGGATTGGATATCAGTATGAGGGTGCTGGGTGTAGAGTTGGTGTTTAGAGTTTTTGTTATGACTTTTTCGTTGACGGATGTGGATGTGGAGGAGTGCCCGTCCCAAAGAATTGTTACAAGATACACAAGAGAGAGAGAGAGAGAGAGAGAGATTACGTCTCTGTCTTAATCCGTTCCACACTGTGTGACTGTGTGACCGTGTGACTGTGTGTACTGTGTATGTGACTGTATTTTTTTTTAAACTGTATGCTTTTATTTTATTAACTTCTACTCTAGTACCAGGTATCAGTTACTTTGTAGTTACAACTCATCCTCTTCATCAGTTACAGGTTCGGAAGAGGAGTAGTAGCAGTTGTTATATGATAGAGACATATAATACGCGTCATCGTTTTCCCTGTTATTGAACCATGAGTTCCCATATTCTGAATGGTACCCTCTGCTATTTCCAGCGCATGCTGCCTGAGTTGCAGCTTCTTTTGTCCTTCGTA
>Ga0115008_10005984_pt1 | contig 10034 bp, 7 predicted proteins | sample FraStrMetagenome_FD_87164 | JGI IMG/M metagenome (GOLD analysis project Ga0115008, IMG submission 87164) | Marine eukaryotic phytoplankton communities from Arctic Ocean - Fram Strait ARC3M Metagenome | ecosystem: Environmental > Aquatic > Marine > Oceanic | place: Fram Strait | collected 2012-06-18
ATATAATATCCATATTCTAGATCATTCATATCGCGGACATATCTGTATAATTTTAATTTCTTATGCATTGTTTTCAAATATTTGCGTTCCAATTGTAATTTTTGAAGCACATTATTTTTGTATTCATTTATCTTTCCAGATGTTAAATCCATAATTGAATTGTTTGTTTCATTTTCCAATGCATTTAATAATTCATGTGATAATGATCCATTGTTCATATTATATATTATAAAGAAGTTACTTTTAAAACATTGTTAAATTATTATAAAATATTTGACATTTAAAGGTACGTTGCAAAACATAAGTAAATGTTCATTGAATTTTCCATAATTATTTGTGCTTCATTTATTGTTTTCGGAGTATATAAATTAATAGAAAGTAAAACAAGAGCTATTGTGGGTATAGAATTATAAAATAATTGGATAATTGCAACATCAACCTAAAAAAAAGAACTGAAGAAAAGGTTCGCAAAACGGCAAAACAAATAAAAAAAAAACTTTTTTAAAAATATCTCATTTTGGACATTTGAAATGTCCAAAATCGGAAAAAAACGAAATGAATTATTTTTTCACTTGTTTTGCGTTTGCATTTTACTACAGCGTGTAGTAAAAAACATGGGAAAAATTTTTCATGTTTTCACTACATGACTTAAAAAAAGGCACTAAAAACCAAAATAAAATAAGAATTTAGGGGTTTTTTATGTTATCCATATATAGATGAAAAAAAACCCCAAAAAAACCCCAAATAAATTTTATTGTAAAAAGTGTGACTTTGCATCGAATAACAAAAAAGATTTTAATCGCCATTTATCCACTACAAAACACAAAATGGATAACATGGATAACATTGTGGATAACACAAAAAACCCCGCACCACGTTACGTCTGCATTTGCGGCAAGAATTATAAGTTTCGCAGCGGTCTATCAAAACATAGGAAAAAGTGCTTAGAGGCATCGAGTGGTAACCATGGGAAAAATATACAAGACACACAGACCATACGTAGCAAAGGGTTTGAAACACATGAAAATAATTTAGTCACCGCCCAAATGTTTAACAAAGTTTTGCAACAAAACAATGTTTTGATGGAGAAATTAGTAGAATTATCCAAAGAAAAGAAAGTTATCAACTATCAAAACTGCAATAATAAAAAGATGACGATTAATGTTTTCCTGAATGAACAATGCAAGGATGCTATGAATTTAACGGATTTTGTTGAAAATGTACGTGTGTCTCTTCAAGATTTAAATTATACAAAAAAGAATGGTTATATAGATGGTATAAGTAATATTTTCGTGAAACATTTACAAGATATGAAACCAACGGAAAGACCTATTCATTGTTCTGATAAAAAACGAATGCAATTTTATGTAAAAGATGCCAATGTTTGGGAAAAAGACAAAAGTCATGAAAAAATAGATAAATCAATACAGGATATTACTATTAAGCAAATTAAACAAATCAAACAATGGGAACAACAAAATCCAGGATACCTCAACAATGAAAAATTAATGAGCGAATGGCATACGATGGTTAATCAAATGATGGGTGGTGGAGAAGTGACGGAATGTACGAGAAATTATGAACAAATCAAAAAATCTCTATCATCAACCACAGAAATAAAGGGCGTTTTATTAAAAGATAATGACGATGAATTATAGATTAAAAATATACAAATATTTATATATTTATATATTAGATGCCAAAATGGTTAATGTTATTGTTATCAATGATGCATATAACAAATGGGTTTTATTTATCAAATACTAATTTAGCAGTAAATTACACTGATATACCGCAAACCAATTTTTTAAATAATCAACAATCACAACCAAATGTGGCATTTGGTTGTTCAGTAAGTGATTCACATAATAATTTATATTTATTTTCTTCTAGTTATTATTATCCTGCACAATGGGCAGGATCAGAGAACCGACGATGTCAAAATACGAAAAAATATGTGGAGATTGCAAAATATAATAAAACATCAGAAGCTTTTTCAGATACTTTGTTGATTGGTGAAAATAACAACTTATATTCAAACGCAGTTGGTGATTTAGGTAGTGATAATGTAGTTTCATGTGGTTATCACAAAAAATTAAATATGATTTATTATATTGCATCAAATTATTATAAATGCCCCTCAAATTATAAAACGGATAGTTCAATAGTAAGAATTAATGCAACAACTTTTTCTTTTATAGATAGAACGATCTTAAAAAATATGAATAACACCCCTTCTTTTTCAACCAATTCATACTCCGAATATAATTATATTAATGCACCCACAACAAGCGAGCTAATAGATGATGCTTTATGGCTGGGGTTTGGTACATACGACACGGGTATTTGGAAAATAAATATTACAGGTAAAAATGTTGAATTGATAGAAACATATCAATCGAAATATATGGCAGAAATGGGAATGATGGGTGATGAAGATAAAAGATATTACGAGCGAATAATGGGCGAATTCAAATATAGTTTTCAAAATGAAAAAAACAAAATGTTATATTTTGTTTCTGATACATTATGGGATGACGTGAGAGTTTTGGCTGTTAATATAACTAAACCATTAAACAAAAATACAACCAAAATTTATACACTTGAAGGAATTAATTATATTTCCAATATAAAAGTTAATTTAATTAATAATAAAATTTATATAATATCAGGATCTTTATCAAGTGAATTATATCAATATGATTTTAACTTTAATAAATTAAAATTAAACGATAAATGCAATATTGATTTTTTAAAATTTCCAACCGAATGGGGCGTTGTAACAGGTATGGAAATAGATTATAAATCAGGGTATCTCTACCCTATAATAAGTAATCGGTATGAAAATAGTGGAATAGCAAAAATAGATATGAAAGATTTATCATTAGATTTGGAATCACATAAAAAATTCGAGGATGTAATTCATTATAAAAGTGGTTCTAATGAATATAATTATAATATATATTATCAAAAATATAATATTTCACATATTGATTTAGAGATGGGAAAAATACTATTGGTAGCTGCTAATGGTGGTGGCAATGGCAAAAAACTAATAACTATTGATTTATATGGTTGTGCCCATGGTAAAGGAATTAATGGAAATATTTGTATTTTATGTGAAGCTGGTAAATATTCAAATGTTATAGGAGGTGTTTGTAAAACATGTGAGATGGGTTATGCATCACAACAACACGGCAGTTCGATTTGCGATAAATGTGAACGGGGAAAATATGGCGATGGTACCAACACGTTCGAATGTAAAAATTGTCCAGCTGGGCAATATTCAGAAATATCTGGCGCTGATTCATGTCAATTATGTACAAAAGGAAAATTTTCCATCATAACACCTTCTGATTCTTTAAAAAATTGTGGCGAATGCGAAGAAGGGAAAATTAGTAATATTGGCGCCATATCATGTAATTTTTGCGATGTTGGAGGATGGGCAAACAACAAAAAGGAATGTATTTATTGCTCTAAAGGAAAATATAGTGATACTATTGGTATTGTTTCTGATAATACATGTAAATTATGTCCCATCGGATTTTATAATGATGTATTAGGATTAACAAATGTCAACCAATGCAAATCATGTGATAATGGTAAAATTGGTTTAATTAATGGGGCGATTTCCAATATAACATGTCGCGATTGTAAAGCTGGGAAATTTAAATCGAATATTGACGAATGTTCACAATGCACACCTGGTCGTATTTCGCAAAAAAATTCAATGACTTGCCAACTATGTTTAAAAGGGCAATATTCAAATACTTATCAGGATAAGTGCATAAAATGTCCATTAGGAAAATTTAATAATTTTGGCGGGGGTTCAAGTGAAAATGATTGTACTTTATGCCCACAAGGACGTTATTCAAATACAACAGGTGCAATAGATATTACAAGCTGTCATAAGTGCCCAGTTGGGCAATATAACGAAGGAACAGGCTCTATTTCAAAAAAAAGTTGCATCGATTGCATTAGTGGGAAATTTAACGACGATGATGGCAACAATATATGCAAATTGTGCCCTCCTGGATATTTTTCTAATAACGGATATAAAGAGTGCAAAATTTGTCAAAAAGGTCAATATTCAATAGGGGAGGGGTCATTAAAATATACAAAGTGTGGAATATGTCCGGTCGGCACATTTGCCGATTTTGAGGGAGGAGATTCACAAGAGAGTTGTAAAGCATGTCCATCCGGAAAATGGAATGATGAGAAAGGATCTGAATCTCGTGATGATTGTAAAGATTGTCCTCCCGGATATTATGGAATCGAAGAGAGATCTGTAAATATAGATGTGTGTATCAGTTGTCCTCCAGGAAAATTCACTAAGTATTTGGGTAGTGATTCGGAAAACAATTGTTTAGATTGTCAAACGGGTAGATTTTCGGCAAAGGGAAGCCATGGATGTCATGAATGTTCTCCTGGAAAATTCTCTTCAAATATAGCAACAATTGCATGTAATATTTGTGATAAAGGGAAATATACAAATAGGTATGGTAGTATTATTTGCAAAAGTTGTAAAAGTAATTCAGAATCAAATGTAGGGAAAACTCAATGTGATTGTATAGCTGGTTCATATCTTTCAAATAAATCTTGTGTAATATGTCCGAATGAATTTGAATGTGTAAAGGGGGTGACAATAGAGACGATGTCTTTAAAAAAAAATTATTGGAGAGAATCCAGCAACACTATAAAAACGTATAAATGTAGAAATGAGATTTCTTGTGCCGGTGGAATAATTGTTAACGGGACAGACAATCAATGTTCACCAGGTCATAATGGACCTTTATGTGATATTTGTATGAAAGGATGGGCAAAAGATGACGGACTTTGTTTAAAATGTCCTGAAAATATTGGTAGAACTATGAGTTTAACAATTGTTATCCCGGTTATTTGTGTTATAATAATTGTTTTTTTAATAAAAACCGCAAATCCCTCAAATAATAAAAAAGAAGAGGTAAACGGAGTTGTTAAAATTTTCATGAATTATGCCCAGGTTTTCTCTCTTGCAAGTTCGTTTCAAATAAATTGGCCAACTTTGATAAGATATTTATTTGAAAGAGCCAAAGAATTTTCGTCACCACGCGTTAGTTTTTATTCATCAGATTGCGCGATAGGTTGGGTATATTATGATAAATTAGTAGTTTATTTGGTTTTGCCATTGGTTTATGTTGCAATTATTACAATATTAATTGGCTTTCTCTCTTGTTGTTTCTATAAACGTCAGAAAAGAAAACTAAAAAATTTTGCAAGCGAAGCTGAACGCGCAACATACAAAACAACACATCCAAATTGTATAGATTTTTTTATAGCTTGGGAAAAGACTGCGATAGTAGTAGGAACATTTTTAAGTTGGCCTACAATCGTAGAAAAAACATTGGAAGTAATGAATTGTGAAAAAATAGGAGAGAATTATTATTTAATTAAAGATATGTCAGTTGAATGTTACACCCAAACACATTTAATGTTTTTGGCCATATCTTATATAGCATTGGGATTATATGGCATAGGCATCCCGTATATGGGATTCCGTCTTTTATATAAATACAGATACAGACTTTTTGATATGCAAAATAGATATGATGGTTCAACGCCTTTATCGTTTTTATTTTTAGGTTATAGAGAGGAAAGATGGTATTATGAATTTATAATAATGGGTAAAAAAGCTGGGTTAATATTGATTTCTGTTTTTTTGAGAAATCACCCGAGATATCAAATTATAGGTGCAAGTTTATTAGTACAGATTTCATTTTTTTTACATGTATTTTTAAAACCATATGATACAATCACAAGTTATGGGATAATTTGTAATAAATTGGAGAGTATAAGTTTATTGTCATTGGTAATGACACTTAGTACTGGATTATTTTTTGGCACGATTGATTCGGGATACCAATTGGGGATTTTCGAAGACGCCTTGATTATTATTTTGATATTAAGTAATGGGGGAGTAACATTATATTTTATGATTTATTTTATTACGTTAACTTGGAAGACAATTAAAACACATTTGAGAGAGAATTTTCAAAAAAAGTTTGAAGAAGATCAAACGCCACTTTGTTTGAGGTGTTGTAAAAGTACTATTATTGAATATATAAAAGAATGGTCGTTTTTAGAATTAACAGATAATTATGGAATCCATTTGCAAAGTGATTTGGAAAAACATATTTTTAGTAATTATTTTAGTGAAAGAAAAACGAAATTAAATATTTTAAACAATAAAATCGATGGAATTGGAAAGAAAAAACTATCAATTAAATTAGATAAGATCCGGTGTGATATTCAAGTAATGGAAAAACAACGTTGTTGGCAAACTATACAGAATAATAGACTTTATTCAACACTTAAACGCGTTTCAATGTTAAACAAACCTTATTTAAAAGAAGATGAAATTGAAAAATTAGAAGAAGTGTTTAATTTATATATAAAACATGGAATTGAATATAATAAAAAAATGGATGAATTGTACATGAACGAATTAGAAGGCATGATTCAAGGAGAATCTAAGTTTGAAGAAAATGAAATGCAAAATATAGTAATTGTTCCAGCAGACAATATTGTAACACAAATAATAATATAACATTTCAATAAATTGAATTTTTTTTTATACCATTTTAATAGTATAAAAAAACAATGAATCAATTAGATAAAATCAAGGTATTGCTTAATAATGGTCTTATAATCTTAAATAATGTGGATGACCCTACAAATAAAATTCCAAAAACAATGGAATATATCGATGAAGGATATAAAAATTTGAAGGAAGCTGGTATTTTAATCGCCGCCATTAATCCTGATTTAAATGCAATGATTGATTTTATACATGAACACGTGGATGAAAAAGATCATTGTAAAATAAATCATGGTTTCAGTGGCATTGCTGATTGGCAATGTTAAATGTTCGGTATTCCGAGGGATTTTCTTGAGAATTAAAGAAAATTTAGATAAAAATGGAAACAATTAATAGAAAACATTAAATAATAATATCATCTTCCGATAAAATATCTATTTTATTGGATGAAACATCCATTATTTTATTGGATGAAACATCCATTAATTTATTTGGAAAACTGCAACAATGTTTACAACAAACCACTGGTTTAAATTTATTCAAAATATTCCTTTTCGGGCACCAACAAGTTTTAATATAAAAGAAATCAAGTGTAAATATGGTGGATCTATTCCACAAAATAACAAAGTATAAAAGTGGTATATTCAGTATAAAACACGAAATACTTGATATGGAAATTATAGTAAAAGATAGATTATTAGTATCATTAATTAATTTTGTAACTAAGAGCACGGATATAATACCATTATTTAAATATTTAGATACCCAGTGATATATATCATAATAATATTCTTCTGTTGTATTTCCAGGTAAATGAGTGCTAAATGGTTTCCAATAAGCTGGTAAAAATAAAATATTAGAAAAAGAAAAAAAACAAAGGGAAGAAAAAAAGACACATTTTTTCTGTTTAAATTTTATAAAAATGAAATTTAATATAATAGAAAGTAAATAATCAAAAAGTAATGCAATTAAAATAGCATAACCATTATACATATAACCAATACATCCTAATAACCCCATCCTTGATGATATCTCTGTTAGTCTATACATAGTTAATACTAACCCGTAAGGAGAAAACATAGTAATCTTTGTAATACCATGAATAGGTGCATGTCCTTTCCGCCTTTCATATTCATATCTATAAATTTCAAAAGTAACAAGTACCATGGAAAGATTAAGAAGCGAAATTAAAATAGATATGTAATATTTTGACATATCAAAAAAACTAAATGTTTCAGCACCTTTTAACACAATGAAAAGTTGAAATAATGATTGGGGGCAACTTTCTATCAGTCCTTCTATAACTCTACTCCAAACAAAAGTATGTGTTTTTTCCCCAATTTTTATGGAATAATAAGCTTCGATAAATATACCAAATTGAAAAAAACCAAGTAAGAAATTTAAGAAAAGCTTTTTGTAGGATTTTTGATTAATATTGTTGTTTTTAAAAATTTCTCCTGGTATCACATCTGGGTTTGTCTGACCCAAACAAGAAATCATCGAACTGGCAAAAAATGAAAGTATAATAATACCAAGACAAGTAGAAAATAATTTAATATCTTTGTCATATAAGTCAACCAATACAAAAATATCAGATCCAACATCGAAAACATGAAGACTCAGAGACATTAATAATGATAAAACAAAAAAAGAATAATAAGAAATATAAAAATCACAACAACAATTAGGACAATGTTTTTTACAGCAATTAGAAAAACAACATAATATTTTGTTAGGACAACAATTAATGTTTTTTTCTGTATTTATATATTTTTCTTTAAGATATTTCTTTTTAATATTTTCCTTTTTTCTGTTTCCATCTTCTTTCCTTTTCTTTTTAGCTGCAACTTTTGCGAGTTCTCGTTCTTTAATGACTTCATTAATAGATTTCATATTTAACAAATAAATAAATTTATGTTTATATAATTTTAAATAAATATTTCAATGGATGTCCTTTGGGTTTCCTTTGGATTTCCTCGTTTTAGATTTCTTTCTTTTGGATTTCCGCCTTTTATTTCGTTTAGATTTCCTTCTTTTGGATTTCTTTCGTCTTTTTTTTCTATGCGTTTTCCCTATAAGTGCTCTTCTTTTCCCACCCCGCGTCGTCGTCAAGTATGACATAATGTTCTCCGGCATACCAAAATCTAGTTCCTCAAGGTCACCGATATGTTTCCGAGAAAGGACGTTTAATTTCGCTTTTCCACTTTCCATTGTTGCCTTATGTGTATATCATTTACACCTTCTCCAATATAAACGACTTTTTATTTTATTAGTCATGCGCCCACGTCTTTCCACTCGCTTAAATTTTATTAAATCTCTCTGCTCCACAGAATTAAGGACTCTGTTCCCGTCACCATCTTTTCTATGAATAATTGGGTGCCATATTTCTTGTTCAAACCACTCTTCCTCTGATTGTTTTTCCCACCCCTTAAAAACGCCTTCCCCTATTATATTCCATCCGTCATGGTCATCAATTGTAGGATATGATTGCGCTTCGTCACCTGGGATGTCGCGATTTCTTTCAAATAAAGTATAACACATATCAATAACTGGACCGCTTCCTCTTGCGACACGCAATTCTTTTTGATTTGGAAATGGAACAAGCGATTCACCGACCAGTCCTAAATGATTTGGATTTTTTATATGAAAAATATTTGTCATATATAATCTAATTATAAAAATAATAATTTATAATATTATATGAAAATCATTTTGATTCTAGGAAAAAGATTAACAAAATTAGGAAATATAACCAAAATATTAAAACAACGTTTAGATCTAGGAATAGCAAGATATATACGCGGTGATATTTTTCTATTAAGTGGTGGAAATATAGCAAATGTAAAACACACGGAAGCTTATATGATGAAAAAATATATACATGATAAATTGCCAAATGCGAAAACTATTTTAGAATCAACATCATTGTCAACGCTAGAAAACATTAAAAATTCAAAAAAAATTTTAAATGATTATAATTGTAAAGTTTTGTTGGTTACTTCACAAAATCATTTAAAACGGATAAATAAAATAATACCAAAGTCTGATTGGATATTTGTCAATTAAAAAGCTGATCCGAATGAGCCACCTAACACGCCATTTGCAGCGGCAGGTTCGGACATAGCTGCTTGTACTGGCATATTATTAAAACCTTCTTGTCCTGGATTACCTCCAAAATCTGTATCTATAAGATTATTAGTAGGTCCTCCATAAATAGCATTAGAAGAACCTAAGTTTGGTTGTTGTACAGGTTGTTGTTTTTGATGATGATCGACATAGTCTGCTCTGCTTGCTTGGTGCGTGGGTTGGGATCTGGGAATTTGTCCCGAAATAGGTTGACTGACTCTGACATTAGATTTTTGTTTAGCATTTGTTTTTTTAATAGGTTGAGTATCACCAAAAGTAACATCATCAAATCTTTTAATTAAAACTTGCAGTTTTTTACCGACATTATTGC
>Ga0115008_10005985_pt1 | contig 10034 bp, 6 predicted proteins | sample FraStrMetagenome_FD_87164 | JGI IMG/M metagenome (GOLD analysis project Ga0115008, IMG submission 87164) | Marine eukaryotic phytoplankton communities from Arctic Ocean - Fram Strait ARC3M Metagenome | ecosystem: Environmental > Aquatic > Marine > Oceanic | place: Fram Strait | collected 2012-06-18
CCTCGTGGTTGGGCACAACCGTCTTCTTCCCTCGGATGTGCATCGCTCTGCCAGTGTCGGTGAGCCGGCTCATGTCTGTGCCCTTTTTTCGTCGCTCCATGGATGTCTTGGCCTCGGTTTCCCATTGGCTGGGATCAAACGCGCTTGGATCGTCGGACGGGATGGGGCCACCAATAAGAGAGAAGGTGGCGCCTGCCTTGGAGCGGGAGGTTTCCACAACCTTTCGCGCTGGCCTCGCCCATTCCTCCGTCTCTGCGCCCTCATTGGGCCCCTGCAGCGAGACATGGCAGGTCATGGCAGACGGAGTCCCATCTGGATGCTTCCGAGAGGTACGTGGAGCTACAAAGCCGCTCCAGTCGGCGTCAGGGTGCGAAGGGTCGTATTCCGTTTTCTGCATGTCGTATTAATTATCAATGCGCCGCTGTAGCCAGCCAATGGATTCAATCAATTACGACCGACGTGCTACCCTGAGCAAATGTCAAAACGGTGTCATCGACCCCACAAAAAAACCTCAATCCTCATTTCCTACTGAATTTCATGTCATGGCATGCTGACCATCGCTCTCTTCTTTGGCCATCGGCCTATCCAAAACCTGCTCTAAGTTTGGCATCCACTTTTTGACAGCCGCATGATCCAGTAGACCCACCTTCTGCAAGCGGAGCTTCCACTTTTGACCAATGGCAGGCTCTTCGTTCAAAGGGTGCTCTGATCGATTGAAAAATAGATCCTCCGGCGGAAATACATAATCGACTTGCTTCGTTTGGCTTGGATCCTTCTTGTAGTAGAGGAGGGCCTCCGATGCCGTGGAAAATATACCAATCTGATGGCCCTGAAGCGGCAAGCCCTGCCACGACATCATGATTCTTTTTGGAGACGACTCTTGACTTAATAACGACTGACCGACACCGCACTTTTCAATTTCCTCCGACGAATACACATCATCAAACCCAAACAAGTCCCGCAATGTAGGTACCACGTCGAGGATAGACACGCCACGATCGACATTGACCCGCAGATATGTGTTGTCTGCCGAGCGTCTGCCATTTTCCCCCGTGCGCATATATGCTCGGTCGGGTAACAAATTCTGAGGCACGTACATCCAAAGGGGGACGGATAAAATTGGAGCATTGACATCATCCATTCGCTCAAGAACACCAGGGACTTCGCCATGATCGCCCGCTCCCATTATGATTGTATTGTTGAGTTTTCCCGATTCTCTCAACGAATCAAATATTGTTTTCAGGCTTTCGTCGATGGTCCGGATGGATGAAAAATATCGACTCACGTAACCTCCATCCCAACCAAAATCCTCATCGTATACGTCGTCCACTACTAGTAAGTCCTCCGCAGCATCACTGCCAAGTGCAACAGGGTCTTGTTCGCGAGCCTCGGCGGGGTCCCCGCTGTATGATTCATGCATCAAATGGGGGAAGTGGTTGTTGTTTTGCACGATGAGGGAAAAGAAAGGATTTTTGTCGCTGTCCCTGTCATTGGGCTCGGTGACATCAGAAGCGGTAATGTTCCCAGGGGCTCTCCTCGTCTTGAGCCATTGTCGAAAGTGGTTTGACAAGGCCCGATCATCCATTCCATATTCATTCACCAATGCGTCTCCCGTTGCCTTCGGATCGAAGACGGCATCAAAGCCAGGCATTAGCTGTGTATTTAGTATCTCCCAGGCATTGCCTGTCCAATCGGAGCCATACGCAGCAAAGCAGCTAGTATCATAACCCAATCGATTGAAGTCGGTGGCAAGAGATGCCCTCTTCACGAGCTCGACTCCTTGCTCGTCATATGGCATCAGCCCAGTTAGCAGACTTGGCGTGGCTATCGGCGTAGTCCCGGCCGTAGTCCGTGCAAATCGAAAGTCATAAAAATCTGGACTGGATCTCATGGAATGGAAGAACGGGGCCGCGTCGATGCCTCTGGCTGACTGCATCGCTGCACCGGACAAAGATTCGTGAACAATGACAAGCACATTCGGCGGTGGGACTGCCCGCCTTTGCCGTTTCGAGCTACCATTGTGAGATGATCCGCGAATCGTCGGGAGGCGTGCAGCTTCGTTGTTCCCTATCGCACCACCAGGTGGAGTCAGGAGAAAGATCCCAAGTATACAACAGATGAGATTTGTCAGCGGAGCCCAGGCTCCGAGCCAAAAGAAGGTGACGAGGGCGGCAATGTTCCAGCCAAGCATTTTGGGCGTTTTCAAAGTATCGAACAAAAACCGTGAATTGTGAAACGAAGCGCACATATGCATTGTCCATTTATATGTGTGCCCGTCTCTGGAATATGGCCTTGCCCTTTTTGTACTGGAGGAACTGGAACAGCATCTGTGGACGATCACGGCATAGCCCAGTCCAATGCACAATCCCAGAACGCACCGAACCAAACCCCCAACGAACACATCTCTATGATTTCGCATCTGCACACCCGCATGGACGGAGGGGTCCTTCAGACCCGGGGCAACTACCCACATGGTCGGTATCAGTCCCCGTGATTCGGACTCAAATACATAATCTCCCCACGAGGCAACGATCCATACAACGCAAAGCATCCCCACGAGGCCCCGATGGACAACTCGCTTGGACGCGCGCATCACCCCATATCCCGAGAGCGACGAAGAACGTCCTCTTATCTGCTTGTGAGTGTTGTTTGGTCTCCGTTGTGCTGGTTGGTGGGGTATTGCAATGACACTCTCCAGTGCCACCAGAACCAAATTATTCTCCAAGGCTGCAGCAGCTGCCACATCACGGAGGAGAGCCCATCGAGACGGCGAGTAGGCCATGCGATTGGTCAGACCACCGACGACGCTCATGCCGATGCAAACCAGCAGTCGGAAACAGCATGCAGCTACGGGACACAGGATAGATGACAAGGTCGCGAAAGCAAAACGGTGGTGGTGGCGGCGATGAGGTGGAGGAAAGTCGGCATCCGACGGGTGTCGATTGATCTTGCTTTTCTGAAGAGACGGCCACCCGCAGCAGCCCCTGCTGTTACCACTTACCCAAGGGAGCATTTCCCTGCTTCTGCAGCTGTATGTCCCTTACATATAAGTTAGAGTTTAAAATGGCAGGTGGCCTACCGTCGCATGCCAGGTCCTGATGCGGATGGAGAGATGGAGAGCGCAGGCAGCGAGAGGCGCGAGATGAGAGGCCGATGCGATCGAGAGGCGCGATCGAGCAGCATAGCAGCTGGTCCCGCGGGATCGAGTGGCGGGCCCGCCATCGCGCATCGCCATCCTGATCGCCGATCGCCGCGCCGCCGGCGCCGCCCGAACTAGCCCAAATGCCTTCATTCAACTTCACCTGGCTGAGCGAATCATGCATGACTGATAGGAGGGTACCACAAACGAAAGTTAGCCGACACCTGCTGCTGGTATGATCCACCGAAGGACAAAGGCTGGCGCTGGTGCGAAGACACGTGGCCCGCCGCCGTCTCTGAGTGACGGAACTCGAACTACAGCGTCGAAATGGGAAAGTTCCATTGTTGCAATCACACCGCTGCTGCATGGACGAACTACAAGGCGCTTTACAATCCTTGGCGCCGTATCGTCGACCGTCGTCTTATTAGTATGGTTGCATACGCGACAAGGTGGTCACAGGTCCGGTGGCGATGACACATATATGCCAACTAAAAGCCCTCGCATCACGTATCTCGCAAATAATAATGATAAAGTTGGACATGATCTTGGACGGAAACTGGACAAACAAAGTGTAATGCAAACCAGGGCACAGAGAAACGCATTGAGAGATTCCGATGACTACGAGCACGGTATGAGGGATTCCCTATGGACGGACGAATGTGAACCTATGCATGAATGGCAGGAGGCCTTATTTCCCAATTGCAATACGGTGCACGAGATGGGCATTGGTCACGTTCGCGAGGATCCGAGAGTGTTTCAATCGCTGAACAGTGGAGGATACAACGAAGTATTTCAGTTCAACTTGGACCTCCCGCCGGTGGGGGAACAGATTGTCCTGAAAGAATTGAGGTATGGGGTAGGCTATACGGACCGCAATTTCGATCGAGTAAGACGAGATGCATTGATATCGGAACGAGCAACTCGCTCGCCATACGTCGTCGATGTTTTAGGCCATTGTGGCCTAAGCGAGTTGGCGCCATTAGCCTCGGGGGGAACAATGAGCCATTTAATAGACAAATCCGCCGACGAAGAGCTGGATGATGAAACGAAGCTCAAACTTGCGACGGCTGCAGCAATTGGGCTGGCCGATCTTCACAATGTAAATGGGACTGAAATCCCTTCCGTCACACATGGTGATCTGAAGAACAACCAATACATGCTTGTGGGCAATCACTATCGTTTGGGCGATTTCAACCGTGGTCGCTTTCTACGGAAAAATCGAGTGACCGGCCTTCCTTGCCCGTACACCATTGGGAAGAACGATGCTAAATATCGGTCGCCGGAGGAATATAGATACGACAAATTGACGGCAAAGATAGATGTCTGGGCTCTCGGTTCAACAATATACAGGATCCTTACTGGCAGCACCGTTTGGCATGGACATAAAACAGAGACAGTTCAGAAGAAGATTGCAAAGACGAATGCAACACCACCGCTACACGAAGACTATGAGGATATAGAGAGTGCATCGTCTACTACAAAACTTTTGGTGAAGGTCATGTATGAAATGTGTTTTGTGGCCGACCCAGAAAAACGATCATCGGCGATGGACGTGGCCGATTACTTGAAAAGAGAAGCGAAAGCGTTGGGGGTTGAAAGCTTAGACATTAAAGCGCCTACCTAGGTACATAGCACAGCATTAGACTACCAGTGTGAGAGTGTGCTCGGTTGCCGATCACACCCACCACGGCTTTTCTCCAGTCCGAAAGTCCTCGTCGGCCCAATTCTCCAGCAAAATCTTGCCAGTGTCCGCCTCCGTGCTGACCTTGGCCAGTTTCAATGGACCTGGTGCTGGTCCACGAATCACGGACCCTCTGGCGTCATATTGAGAGCCATGACAGGGACATTCAAACTTCTTCTGTATAGGATCCCAAGGGACCAAACATCCCAGGTGTGTACATTCAGCGGAGAGAGCGTAGGGTTCCAATCCGCCGCCTTCAACTGTGACGATTAAATACGTCGGGTCGGACTTCAAGCCCTGGACCATGGTACGCTCTGTGCCACTCTTGGTTGCGAGAAATTGCGACGCGATAATGGGCTGTCCTGATCGGTCCAGAGCTTCAGTTGTCCTGGGACCTTCCGAAGACGCCGATGACGGGCCGAACGGAAACGCATTGGCTGGCTGCGTCGCCGCAGTGCCTCCAGCTGCGGCCGATACCAGCAGGCAGTTGAGAAGTGTCCGTCGGTCCAATGCCAAGGAGGCGTCTTCGCTGACTTTGGTTTCTTCTTCAAACAAATGTAGCACTTGTGATGACGCATGCTTGTTGGAAGCCGACGACAAGAGCCGTTCAGACCTTGCCGCCGAGGGCACAAAGGCAGCAGCTGACAGTGATAAGTCTGTGGCGGAAGCGGCGAGAAATGTGAGCAACCACCGCATTTGGAGAAGAGGTCAACAAGCAGTCAGACAGTCAGAAACCGAAAATGGCGAACAGAACATCAGGTTCTGCAAGGTCTCGCGTGCTCCGCTCCGTGTGCTCGCGCTCCTCGCACCTCGCCTCGCTCGTCAAAAAGAAACCATCAAACAGTACACGTAGGTCATTGCTATCGCGCTAGATTGACTTTTCGCAAAATAAAAATGGTCAAATGGCGGTCATGGCATCGGAATGATGATGGAACCCCCAACGACGGCGCTCTCCGCCGGCGGTTGGAGGAAGAAGGACGTCTACGCGCCGACCAACAAGGCCAACCCTCTCCTCTTTGCCTTGGCGCTGGCCTTTGTCATCGGCTACAATATCGGCCAGACCGAAACGGCACCCCTCATGGCCAGCCATCTCTTCACGGCCATCACCTCGGCCGTTGGCGGCGTCGGTCCGCGAGATGTTACGTCCTCGGAGCTGCTGGGGAGGTATGCCATCCAGCGGCGCAAGATGGAATTGGAACTGATGGAGGAGTTCGGGGACTGGTACGGGCAGATCTTTGATCCAGTCCGGCTGGAGGGTGTGTTTGCGTCGGGCATGGCGTCAAGGGATCGACTGGAACGGCGCATCATGATCAAGGTGGCCGAGGCACGCGTTGCTGAGATGACGGCTAAAACTGCCACCGGTAGTACCGACAAAGACCCAAAGTTTGCCTCGACCTTCATCTGGGCCACAGCTGGCGATAGCGCCGCGGCTGGGCATGGCAATCTGTTCGATCAATCCTACACGGCCGTGATGGGTCGTTCGGTGCATAAAGCATTCGCCTCTCTTGGAGTAGACTTTCAGAGCAAGAATTATGCGCACGGCGGCTACACTAGTGGTCCAGAACTTGCCCTTTGTATGGAGGCCGTTTATGGGCCTGATTTGGACGTGCTTGCGTATGACTTCTCACTCACGGAGGGGGCGGATAGTGTTCATCATGCGGCGCTTTGGGGTGATCGCGCCGGTGTTCATCCGACAGCACCAATCCTCTTTCTAATGGGAAGCCGCCAAGAAAGGCAGTGGACAGAATTTCTCCGTCACGAGGGCATGGGTTTAGGAGCAATCTTGATGGATCGGAACGGGATTCAAGACATACGGCAACGACTGCCGGATTCCAGCCAAGTTGAGAATCCCGAAGATGAGCTCCCTGATGCTCTTCGTTATTATAGATGTGCAGATACCATCGAAGGAGTCAAACGATGTAATGACATGTTGCGATTTAATCTGTGTGAAGCAAAAGTACTAGGGGAGCTTTGCACCCTTCACAAGTACAAAACGGATGAGACATGTGAAGGCAATGTGCGATTTCAAGAGACGTGGCACCCCGGATGGAAGGATCACAACTTAAAAGGACGCCTCTTGGGGTACTTTGTGCTGGACGCATTGGAAGAGGCACTCGTCCAACTGGACGAATATCGCAGTCCAGAGCCGGGAGCAGAAGTAGCATTAGATGATCGAAGTTGGACTGGCATTTTGGACTACCTGTACGCAGAGACTGGAGCAGACGTGGCAACATTTCTTCAAAGCACACCCTCGTTCGACTCGTGGCCGTCCGAAGACGACAAAAATACATTACTTGAAGTCGGTCCCAGCATCTTGTTTCGAAAACCAGCTATTTGTCACACTGCTTTGCTTCCTGCCCAAACGAGATATGACGGCATTATGACGACAAGCGGGAAGCGCATGGCTATGGATCCCAAATATGGCTTTCAAGAAGGCGATCGTAAACAGTTGATTGCACCGCCAGATGACGGAATATTACCCCTCGCATACGATGCAAATGATCGTCAAACATGCCCAGCATTGGAAATTGATCACAAAGACTTTTTTCTGGTGAAAGAAGGGTGGGGGTTCTTAGGCCAAATTGTGCCAAGCCAGGCCGAACTTCAGGCTTTTGATCGAGGCGCAAGAAAGGAGGGTCTCGTCATGGTGTGTCTTAAAATCTGTCCGAACAACCGATGTCCCGATGAGTCCGTTGGGTTTGGCCTCATCAAACGCAACCGGGGAAAGCTGTTCATTACCATTGACGGCAAACCAGTAACATCCATTAAGAAGCTCGAGGGATGTCACTTCATGGCTGGAGAGCACGGACTGAAATGGTCGGGACAGGCAGGCACCGGTGCTCACGACATCCGATTCCGCATCACCGACCCAGCGCTTGAGCCTCTGGAACTGACTATTTCGTCCATTGTTGTATTTTAGTTTATCTGCTACGTAGCTACGTAGCTAGGTGTCAGTATTAGTGTTTGTTCCATGCTACTACTATTTCCTACGTAGGCTTACCTACTTCTAGGTAAGTAGTGGTTCTGCTATCCAAGGATCTACATCCTACATCACGCTATCGGCGGATAAATTGCCGACATTGAGGTAACTCGAAGTGATCCTTGTGTGTCGTCGCTGAGCAACATCTCTAAGTCGAAGGAAGGATCGTTTCGTTGGAGAGCGGGCCAGATCACACCATCGGTACCTTGCATGAAATGACAACCATCGAATGATACCGATCCGGTCACCGGGCGTCCATCAATAGCAATGCTGATACCGCTTTCTGGGCCTAGTGACGTCTCGCGGCAATTGTCTTCTACACAAATATTGAAGCAAAGCATAATGAGGGCTTCCGTCATTTTCCTTCTTATTGTTTTGTCAGGTGCGTACAAGTCCATTTCACCATTCCCAGGTAATCGGGTAACTGATGAACTCCCCCGGGGCAGAAAGAAAAAATCTTTCGCGTCCATTGCGTGACCCTCACAACGATGATTCTCGCTGGGACTGAACGCCAGAGCAAGAGTGTTGTTCGTTGCGAGTATCTTGCCAAAATGACTGCCACCTTCTCTTTCAAGATCGAGCCGTTGTTGAGCTGGGAGCAAGGCTGTGCGGCAGATGGAAAAGCCTTTGGCCAACACTTCCTCGGGGAGCTTGCCACTGCCTTGCCATGCATCCATCACGGACACTTGCGCGGTTTCAAAGAGAAATTTGTCTATAGAATCTTTCTGCTGCAAAAATGCCAGCAAACTCTTGTAATCGCCTTGACCGTATCCAATTTTGTCGGTTCTGTGCTCCGGATTTTCTAAGGAGTCTAGCTCGACAAGAGCATCGACCAACACATCTAATAAAAACACACCAAGTAGCCGCCCCTTTAGTAGATGCATCCTCCAACCGGGGTTCCACATTGCATTGTAGCGGTCATCCTCACAATTTGGATCAATATTATATCGTTCATTTTGGCACTCAATGCCAGAAGGCTTGCCACAAGTAAAGTGGGGTGGGGCATCTGCACAAATACCCACCCCTTCAAAGGAGCCATCGCAAACAAAGTGCCGCAAAGGCGGAGGAATGCTATCTTGGCTGGTAGTTTTGTCCATTAAATCGGGAAGTATTTCTTGTAATAACGCCGTAGCATCGGCATCCATGAGGTAAGGGGCAACACCGATGTCTTCCAAACCCGAAACCAAATCCCATCGTCCGGATGCTATTGGAGAATCCTGCATGAAAAGTACGGGCTTTTCGGGATGTGTTGCTGCCCTTGCCGCCCAGAGCATGATTCTGTGAGCGTCCCGTGCTTCCGTTACGGTGAAATCCCAATTCAGGACGTCCACATCTTTGCCATAGACGGCCTCATTACAAAGGGCAAGCTCAGGCGTCGAAAGCACGTCTCTCATGCCATGGTTTCTGGAAATAAAGTTGACACCGACAGCTGAAAAGGCATCGCGCACTGTCATCTCCATAACTGTGGTGTAGCTCTGTCCCACGCGGTTACCATGACCTGCGGCGGCACTATCGCCCGCTGTAGCCCAAGTAAACCTGACATACGCATCTGGACTTACCTGGGCGGACAGGATCTTCATCATGACTCGCCTCGTCAGTCGTTTCCTTGCCTCTTCCCCCGATACGAAAATCCGTCGTATCAGTGCTTTATCGAATATTGACCCATAGTAGGACCCATACTCTTCTCGCAGAATTGAATGTGCCCTTCGCCTCTCCTTGGTAGCTTCCCCCATTAGTTCAAGGATCGGTCTTGGCGTTCGCCTCTGGTTGGCCGGGCGCATATTCATCGCATCATTACTACTACCACCCTCCCCGGTGCTGTATGCCGTCAATTCATTTGCGGTTTTGCCTTCAAATGCCTTGTCGTAGCCAATGTGCAACCCCATGCAGAACGCAAATGCAATGCAAGCCGCGACGGTCAGGGGCATCTTCCATCGCTTCCAGGTGCAGTGCTTGGAATTTCGAGCGGCTGATATCGATTGCTTGAGCAACAGAACGCCCGTGACTGTTGCCCAGCAGGCCACATATGCGACGAACAGAATGAAGTGCCAACATACGTGCAGGGCCATATCGACAACGTCGGCGGCCCGGTCGATTATTCTGGAGGCGATGGAGGCGCTCGACGTCATGGAACCTTTCATAATATTGATAATTAGAGAGTGCTACGGTTAAGGGCACCAGCCACGAGCAGGCGCAGGCGGCATGACCTCCATCATGACTGCTGATTTGCTTGC
>Ga0115008_10005986_pt1 | contig 10033 bp, 6 predicted proteins | sample FraStrMetagenome_FD_87164 | JGI IMG/M metagenome (GOLD analysis project Ga0115008, IMG submission 87164) | Marine eukaryotic phytoplankton communities from Arctic Ocean - Fram Strait ARC3M Metagenome | ecosystem: Environmental > Aquatic > Marine > Oceanic | place: Fram Strait | collected 2012-06-18
GAAATGAACAGGGCGCAAGCAGTCGTTTAAATTTATCACAGGCATTTAATTCTTTAGGAACTACTCTTGCTCCAGTAGTTGGTGCTTTGTTTTTATTGAGTGATTCTGTAAAGTCATCTACTGAAATAGCGGTATTGTCTGAAGTTGAAAAGAGCAATTATTATATGTCAGAAGCTGCTACGGTTCAAACTCCATTTATAGTCATTGCTATTTCCATTGTTGTGTTGGCCTTAATTTTTGGATTCATAAAATTACCAAAAGTGATGGAAGTGTCTCCAAAAGGAGGATATGTAACATTGCTTAAAAATAAAATGTTGTTAATGGGAGCTCTAGGAATCTTTGTCTATGTAGGAGCAGAGGTTGCGATTGGAAGTTTTCTGGTCAATTATTTTTCTGATATGAACTTAGCGGCAATCGTTTTACAAAATGAAAGAATGATGGGTATTGCCAATACCATTGCGAGTACTTTTAATAAAACATTTACAGGTTCCGATCCAAAATCTTTATTAGGGATATTTGTAATTTTCTATTGGGGTGGTGCAATGATTGGTCGTTTTGTTGGCGCGTATTTGACAAAAATTATGGCTCCAGGAAATGTATTGGCTATATTTACAAGCATTGCAATTGCATTGATTTTAATCTCTATAAATACAACAGGGTTACTTTCTATGTGGTCTATTTTAGCCGTTGGTTTATTTAATTCTATTATGTTTCCAACAATTTTTACATTGAGTTTGGAGGGCTTAGGGAATTTAAAAGCACAAGCTTCTGGTCTGTTGTGTATGGCCATCGTAGGAGGCGCAATTATTCCTTTTATGTTTGGTAGTTTAATTGATGGTTTTGGCTTTAAAACAGCGTTTCTATTAACCATTGCTTGTTATGGGTATATTTTGTTTTATGGTCGCTTAAAAGCAAAGAAATTATAATTTTTTTATGTAATTTATAGGCATACCTTAGTTCTTTAAGTAATTATTTTTCTCAAATGTTATACCCCATTTAATTTTTTATTGAGTTAGAATATTTATTTTTAAAAAAAAACCAAAACAATCAAGTTTTGGTTTTTATAATTAGATGAAGATAGTACCTTCTATTTTTTTCCTCTTTTTTGAACAGCTTGTTGTTCTTGAGCTTGTTTCATAGCATTGTCAATTTTTTGACGGAACTTACTCTTCGCTTTTTCAGGACGCTTTTTGTTTTCCTCTATTTGTGCATGAATTTTATCTTCATCAATTACATAGTTCTTAATTACTAACATAATTGCAATGGTTAACAAGTTAGAAATAAAGTAATACAAACTTAAAGAACTTGCATAATTGTTAAAGAAGAACAGCATCATGATAGGAGAGAAATAAATCATATACTTCATCATTTTACTCATGTCTGGCATTCCTTCTTGCGTTGGTGCTTGCATATTAGCTTGTTGGCTTTGATTCATTTTCATGTAAAAGAAAATAGCAATAGAAGCTAAAATAGGGAATAAACTTACGTGATTTCCATACCAAGGAATATCGAAAGGTAATGTGAAAATTGTATCATAAGACGATAAATCTGGTGCCCATAAAAAGCCTTGTTGTCTTAAAGATAAATTTGTTGGGAAGAACTTAAACAAGGCAAAGAATACAGGCATTTGTAACAATGCGGGTATACAACCAGACATCATGCTAACACCAGCTTTTCTTTGAACTGCCATAGTTTCTTGTTGGCGTTTCATCGCATTTTCTTTACCTGGATATTTCTCATTTAATGCAGTTAACTCAGGTCTAATTACTTTCATTTTTGCACTTGACAAATACGATTTGTACACTAGTGGAGACATAATAAGTCTAACAACAATCGTCATTAAAATAATAATTAATCCAAAGTTTGATAAAAATCCTTTTAAGAAATTAAATACAGGGTAAAAGATCGTTTTGTTTAAAAACCCGAAGATACCCCAACCTAAATCAGCAGTCTCTTTTAAATCAGTTCCTTTAAATTCATCCTTATTACTTAATAAATTATAATCACTTGGCCCATAATACCATTTCATATTATAATTTAATTCACCACCAGTTAATGCTAAAGGAGTTTTTAATTCGTATTTTTTGGTGAAAACGGTATCTATCTTTTCATTATCTACTAAATCTGTGGATGTAATCGTTGCGTTGTTAAAAGGAGTGTCTGTTAATAAACTAGAGGTGAAAAAATGTTGTTGGTAATATACCCAGTCTATATCATTTGCAACTTCTGTGTTGCCCGCATTTAGATATTCAACTTCATCTTCAGTTTTATAATAGTAGTAAGAATACATGGTATTCTCAGTTTTAATACTCTTTTCGTGTCTGTAACCTTTTAAAGACCAATCTAAGTTAATTGGGTTAGATGAATTAATTACAGAACTCAATCCTTGAGAACGAACAGAAAAATCAACCATATAATTATTTGGTTTTATTTCATATCGGTATTCTAAAAACTGGTTATCTGAAACTTTCAATTTCATTGTTAATACAGTATTATTGCCACTTTTAGTTAAAGCGGGCTCAAAAAATAATTCTTTTGTATTAAGAATTCTGTTATCAGTTGTACCAAAATTAATGTTAAAAGACGCATTATTGTCGTTTATCATATACAAAGGAAGCGAGTCATGAGTTTTATAATTCTTTATTAAGGCCTTAATAATTTGGCCCCCTTTATTATCAATCGTTAATTTTACGAACTCATTTTCTATAATATTAGATCCTTTAGAACCATTGATGGCACTTTGTGCAAAAGCTCCTAATTTATTCTGATATGCGGCTTGTTGTAAAGAATCATTTACTATAGGAGAAAGAATGGTTGGTGTATTCTGTTCTTTAGTTGATTCAGAATTAATTACTTGCTCTGTAGTTGAATTTTTAGGTTCTATTTCGGGTTTGTTTGTGTTAAAATACCAAAGCAAAATTGCTCCCAAAAGAATCATTCCTATAAAGGAATTATAATCGAATTTTTTTTGTTCCATGTGTGTTATTAAAATGTCAATTTGTCATTTTTTGCAAATGCTTTAAAAACAAAAGCCGACAAATGTAGCAAAACAGTATTGTTTATTGTTGATTTTACTAATTTATTGTTCTTATACTTTATAGCTCAAACAGTATTCCGTTTTTACTTTTTAGATTGTTTTAAGGCTGCTTTAATAAAATCTACAAATAATGGATGTGGATTTAACACCGTACTTTTATATTCAGGATGGTATTGTACCCCCACAAACCAAGGGTGATTTGGTAATTCTATAACTTCTACCAAGCCAGTTTTTGGATTGATACCTGTCGCTTTCATTCCAGCTTTTTCAATTTGTTCTAAATAATCATTATTAAATTCATATCTGTGTCTATGTCTTTCACTGATTAGTTCAGATTTGTAAGCATTGTAGGTTTTAGAATTTTTGGATAGGTTACATTCCCAAGTTCCTAGACGCATGGTGCCTCCTTTTTCTGTAACATCTTTCTGACTGGCCATTAGGTTAATTACAGGGCTCTTTGTTTTTTTCTTCATTTCTGTAGAAAAAGCATCTGATAATCCTAAAACATTTCTTGAAAATTCTATCACAGCCATTTGCATTCCTAAACAGATTCCGAAAAAAGGAATGTTGTTTTCTCTGGCATATTTTACTGCTTTTATTTTTCCTTCAATTCCTCTATCTCCAAAACCAGGGGCAACTAAAAGACCATTTAAACCTGCTAATTTCTTTTCAACATTTTTAGGGGTTAAACTTTCAGAATGAATCCAACGTACTTTCACCTTAGTTTCATTAGAAGAACCTGCATGAATAAATGCTTCTGTAATCGATTTGTAAGAATCTTGTAATTCAATATATTTACCTATCAATCCTATTTCTACTTCAGATTTCGGGTTTTTATGTTTCTGTAAGAATTTATTCCAAGCTTTTAATTTTGGTTCGTCTTTAGAAGATAATTCCAATTTATTTAAAACCACAGTATCTAGACCTTGTTCTAGCATTAAGTTTGGTACATCATAAATGGTTTCTGCATCTATAGATTGAATAACGTCTTCTTTTTTAACATTACAGAATAACGCTAGTTTACGTTTAATGTCGTCAGAAATTTCATGTTCTGTTCTACAAACCAAAATATCTGGACTCACACCACTTTGCATCAACATTTTTACTGAATGCTGTGTTGGTTTGGTTTTTAATTCACCTGCAGCAGCTAAATAAGGGACTAATGTTAAATGAATCACAATTGCATTTTCAGAACCTTTTTCCCATAATAATTGACGGACAGACTCAACGTAAGGTAAAGATTCAATATCACCCACAGTTCCTCCAATTTCTGTGATTACAATATCATAATCACCAGTTTCACCTAAAAGTTGAATTCTACGTTTTATTTCGTCTGTAATGTGCGGAATTACTTGTACTGTTTTTCCTAAAAATTCACCTTTTCGTTCTTTATTAATAACAGATTGGTAAATTCTTCCTGTTGTAACATTGTTTGCTTGCGAAGTGGGAATATTTAAAAAGCGCTCGTAATGACCAAGATCTAAATCGGTTTCGGCACCATCATCGGTTACATAACATTCTCCATGTTCGTATGGATTTAAAGTTCCTGGATCTATGTTTATGTATGGATCTAATTTTTGAATAGTAACGGAATAGCCCCTTTCTTGTAATAATTTAGCTAAAGAAGCTGCTATAATTCCTTTTCCAAGTGATGAAGTTACGCCTCCTGTAACAAAAACGTATTTTGTGTTGTGCATGGTAGTAATAGGTTTGGGCAAAAGTACTAACTCTAATTTTATCACAAATAAAAAAAGACAAAAACATTTAAAAAAATACTGCATTTATGGAGGGTAAAAATATTTTAACTTTTTTTTAAATACTGTTTGTCAAAAATAAAAACAATTGTATATTTGCGCACGCTTTAAACGAGGTAACAACGTTAAGCAGAACAAAATATTAAAGCAGACATTTAAAAAGATATATAATGCCGAAAAGAACATACCAACCATCAAAGAGAAAGAGAAGAAATAAACACGGTTTTAGAGAAAGAATGGCTTCTGCTAATGGTAGAAAAGTATTAGCTCGTAGAAGAGCAAAAGGTAGAAAGAAAGTTTCTGTGTCTTCTGAACCAAGACCAAAAAGATAATGATTAACAATTGTTAATAATTAAGGTGTTACTATTTTTAGTAACACCTTTTTTTATATCCAAACACTAATTATTTTTACACCAAAATAATATTACTTGTAGCGTTTTAGATTTTTTAGTAATAAAAAGTCCTATTTATGATGAAAACATGAGTGTTTTTTAAAAATAAACCTGATGAAAATGTCATAATAGAATAAATTCTGCATTATTTTTACAATAACATAAAATACAACTATTACAATGCCTAAAAGAAAAGACCTTAACTCCGTTTTAATTATTGGATCTGGACCTATAGTAATCGGTCAAGCGTGTGAATTTGATTATGCAGGATCACAATCTTTACGTTCTTTAAGAGAAGATGGAATCGAAACTATTTTAATTAATTCGAATCCAGCAACAATTATGACAGACCCTTCAATGGCAGATCATATTTATTTATTGCCTTTAACAACAAAATCTATTATTCAAATATTAAAAGAGCATCCACAAATTGATGCAGTTTTGCCAACAATGGGTGGTCAGACTGCTCTAAATTTGTGTATTGAAGCAGATGATAAAGGAATTTGGAAAGATTTTGACGTAAAACTAATTGGAGTAGACATTGATGCAATTAATATTACTGAAGATAGAGAGCAGTTTAGAGAATTGATGATAGAAATAGATGTTCCAATGGCGCCTCAAGCTACAGCAACATCATTTTTAAAAGGAAAGGAAATTGCACAAGAATTTGGTTTTCCGTTAGTAATACGTTCTTCTTATACTTTGGGAGGGGCAGGAGCATCTATTGTATATAAACCTGAAGATTTTGATGAATTATTAAGCAGAGGTTTAGAAGCATCACCCATACATGAAGTGATGATTGATAAAGCAATGATGGGTTGGAAAGAATATGAATTAGAATTATTAAGAGACAAAAATGACAATGTAGTTATTATTTGTTCTATTGAGAATATGGATCCGATGGGTATTCATACTGGAGATTCTATTACTGTTGCACCTGCAATGACTTTGTCTGATAAAACTTATCAGAAAATGCGTGATATCGCAATTCACATGATGCGTTCAATTGGTGATTTTGAGGGAGGATGTAATGTTCAGTTTGCAGTTTCACCAGATGAAAAAGAAGATATTATTGCCATTGAAATTAATCCAAGAGTTTCTAGGTCATCAGCATTAGCAAGTAAAGCAACTGGATATCCTATTGCTAAAGTAGCTACAAAATTAGCGATTGGTTATTCTTTAGATGAATTAGAAAACGGAATCACAAAATCTACATCAGCCTTATTTGAGCCAACATTAGATTACGTTATCGTTAAAATTCCACGGTGGAATTTTGATAAATTCGAGGGTTCAGATAGAACTTTAGGCTTGCAAATGAAATCGGTTGGAGAAGTAATGGGAATTGGACGTTCGTTTCAAGAAGCTTTACACAAAGCTACTCAATCATTAGAAATTAAACGTAACGGTATAGGTGCAGATGGAAAAGGGTATAAGAATTATGATGAAATTATACACAAGTTAAGATATGCTTCTTGGGATAGAGTTTTTGCTATTTATGATGCGATTCAAATGGGTATTCCATTAAGTAAAATTCATGAAATTACAAGAATAGATATGTGGTATCTGGAGCAGTATGACGAATTGCACCAGCTAGAAAAAGAAATTTCTAAATATAAAATTGAAACTTTAGAGAGGGATTTATTATTAGAAGCAAAACAAAAAGGATATGGTGACAGGCAAATAGCTCACATGTTGGGATGTTTGGAAAGCCAAGTGTATAATAAAAGAGAAGAATTAAAAGTTCAGCGTGTATACAAGTTAGTAGATACCTGTGCTGCAGAATTTAAAGCAAAAACTCCATATTATTATTCAACATTTGAAAGTGAAATTGAAACCCCTGATGGTGAAATTATTATTGCTAATGAAAGTATCGTTTCAGACAAAAAGAAAGTTATTGTTTTAGGTTCTGGACCCAATAGAATTGGACAGGGAATTGAATTTGATTATTGTTGTGTTCATGGGGTGTTAGCTGCTGCAGAATGTGGTTATGAAACGATTATGATAAATTGTAATCCAGAAACTGTTTCTACCGATTTTGATACTGCAGACAAATTATATTTTGAACCTGTTTTTTGGGAACATATTTATGATATTATTCGTCATGAAAAGCCAGAAGGAGTTATTGTTCAATTAGGTGGGCAAACTGCATTAAAATTAGCAGAAAAGTTAACCAAATATGGAATTAAAATTCTTGGAACTAGCTTTGAAGCTTTAGATTTAGCAGAAGACAGAGGAAGTTTTTCAGAACTATTAAAAAATAATAATATTCCGTATCCAGAATTTGGTATTGCAGAAACTGCAGACGAAGCTTTGTCTTTAGCAGATAAATTAGATTTCCCTATTTTGGTAAGACCTTCCTATGTTTTAGGCGGACAAGGAATGAAAATTGTTATAAACAAAGAAGAATTAATTAAAACAGTGGTTGATTTATTACGAAGAATGCCAAATAATAAATTACTGTTAGATCATTATTTAGACGGAGCAATAGAGGCAGAAGCAGATGCAATTTGTGATGCAGATGGTAATGTATATATCATTGGTATTATGGAGCATATAGAACCTTGTGGAATTCACTCTGGAGATTCTAATGCGATGTTGCCAGTATTTAATTTGGGTGATTTGGTTATGCAGCAAATTAAAGATCATACTCATACCATAGCTAGAGAATTGAAAACCGTTGGTTTAATAAATGTTCAATTTGCCATAAAAGATGACATTGTATACATCATTGAAGCAAATCCTAGAGCTTCTAGAACAGTTCCTTTTATCGCAAAAGCATACAAGGAACCGTATGTAAATTATGCGACCAAGGTAATGTTAGGTCATAATAAAGTTACAGATTTTGATTTTAATCCAAAATTAGATGGGTATGCAATCAAACAACCCGTATTTTCTTTTAATAAATTTCCGAATGTAAACAAGAAATTAGGGCCAGAAATGAAATCTACAGGGGAAAGTATTTTATTTATAGATAGTTTAAAAGATGATCAATTCTATGATCTTTACTCAAGGAGAAAAATGTATTTGAGTAAATAAGATTTGTTTTTAACCTTGTTTGATAATTTTAACGAAAATTTAAACAAATTAATAAAAATTTTACTAAAACTATGTTTAAATTTGAGTTCAAATAATAATTAAAACCAAATTTATGAAAACCAAGAATTTATTTATTGCTATTGCATGCACAGGTATATTAGGATTTACATCATGTAAAGAAGCAAAAAAAGAAGAAGTAAAAGAAAAAGCAGTTGAAGTTGTAACTGAAGTTGTAAAAGAACTTGAAACACCTAACATCGTAGGTGTAGCAGTTGCAAATGAAAATTTCACAACACTAGTTGCGGCAGTGAAGGCAGCTGGCTTAGTAGAAACTTTAAGTGGTGAAGGTCCATTTACTGTTTTTGCTCCAACAAACGATGCTTTTGCAAAGTTACCAGAAGGTACGGTAGGTACTTTGTTAAAGCCAGAGAACAAAGCAACACTAACTAGCATATTAACTTATCATGTTGTTTCTGGGAAATTTGACGCAGCTGCGGTTGTATCAGCTATCAAAGCTAATAATGGTGCTTTTGAAGTGACTACGGTTCAAGGAGGTAAATTAGTAGCTTCTTTAGACGGAGCTAATGTTATGCTAAAAGATGATAAAGGAAATATGTCCAAAGTAGTAATTGCAGATGTTGAAGCTTCTAATGGAATCATACATGCAATTGAAAGCGTTGTAATGCCTAACTAAATACTCTTAGTGCATTTAAAAAAAGCATCCAATAGGGATGCTTTTTTTATTTTTGCTAGCTATTTAGCCATTTACCCATTTAGCTATTGGTTACTAGTTACTGAAGATTAAAAATTTAATTATACAGCATAGAGGGACCTATTTATCAAACCTTAATAATACAACTATTAATTATGTGTTTTTTAATGTTTGTATGATTAGTTCAACTACTTTTTTCTTCTTTAAAACTTGTTTTATCCATTTTAGAGAAGTACATTGAAGTGATTTATAAATAACATTAGATTTAAAGTTAGAAAACAATATTAATTTTACAGAATCATATATACATCAAGTAAATTAATCCCCAATTCATCTCAATGAAACAAAACACCCTCTTCCAAAAAATAATAATGTTCGTCTTTTGTTTTTTTATTACTTCACTAACAACTTTAAAATCACAAGAAACCTCAATTTTTGATATTGCAAGGAAAGGTACTCTAGCGCAGTTAAAATCTGCAATTAAAAAAGATGCTAACATCATTAATAAAATAAGCAAAGAGGGCTATTCATCTTTAACACTGGCATGTTACTCTGGCAATAACGAAGTTGCCAAGTATTTAATAGACCATGTTGACGATGTAAATTCTAAAAGTAGTTATGGTACTCCCTTAATGGCTGCAACAGTGAAAAAAAATACTGAATTGGTAGAGCTGCTCCTAGAAAAGAAAGCCAACCCCAATGCTATTGACAAAAATGGATCTACTGCACTTCACTTTTCAGTGATATTTAGCTACGATGAAATTATAGAATTGTTAATGTTAGCCAAAGCAGATGCATCTCTTAAAGACAACAGAGGGAACTCAGCATTAGATTATGCGAGAATTACAGACAACAAAAAAATAATACAACTATTAAAACCAAAGTAATATGAAAAAAACACTACTCTTTATTTTTTTAATTGCAGCATCTCATTTGTTTGCGCAAACTTCGTCAACGGGTATGCAAACCTTGTTATCAAATTTATCAGCAGAAATAGAGGTTAACGGAACAAACAATACAACCACATTAACCATTTCAGGTCCTTCAAATGTTTGGTTTGGAATTGGGTTTGGTGCACAGTCTATGGCTGGTGATGTTGATA
>Ga0115008_10005988_pt1 | contig 10032 bp, 10 predicted proteins | sample FraStrMetagenome_FD_87164 | JGI IMG/M metagenome (GOLD analysis project Ga0115008, IMG submission 87164) | Marine eukaryotic phytoplankton communities from Arctic Ocean - Fram Strait ARC3M Metagenome | ecosystem: Environmental > Aquatic > Marine > Oceanic | place: Fram Strait | collected...
AACGCTGGTTCACTTTTGTGGCAAAAACCAAGTCTAAGGGAAGCAACCTCAGTAACATGTTGCGGAAGCTCAAATTTTCTTGATGGGCAATACATGGTCAAACCTTTTGCTCAAGCACTGTCAGCACTGCGAGAAGGAGATCAACTGCAAATATGTTCAACTGTAGAAGATTACCAACGGCATTTGAACTTGAACATTGGTGTATATGTTCAAGAATTTTCAATCTGTCATGAAGCGTTATCAGCAATTATTAAATTGATAAATAAAAATTCCCATGTTTATAATCAGGGACTTGCGTGGGGTGGTCTTAATGGTTTGAGCGTAGGAGAAATCGCTGGTGATGGGTTTTGGAATCAACGATTTATGGGTCGTAACTGGGACATAAGTACTGGCCCGACTGACAAATTGAATTTGAAACCAGAAGATTACAAACTCGTACGTGATGCACTTAAGGTTGACGTTTGGGGACAAGTTGGAACTGCTAATGATGTACAAGGAATAAGTGATAGAATACAAGCAGGTGCTTGCGCTCCAGGAGTATTTGTGAAAATGAGATAAAATAGAGAGATAAATGCAACTAAAGCTAAATTTGATTGCGTGCAACATTTTCAATTTTCAATTAAGTACCATCCCACCAAATTGCTACATTGCGCCCATGAAAAGGGAGAATCTCCCTAACAAATCTTTCATCTTTTCGTTCTAGATAAGTACAGAACTGTTCATGAGAGCGAACCTTTACCATGTCACCCTGTTCGTTTTGAATCACCCGTTTGACAAATAAATTTGGAAATACACAGCATGGAACTACAACAAAAGGTTTAGAGTATTTCAATGCCATATTAACAATAGCTTCAGTTGCACCATCTGAATGCATTCCAATTAAGAGAGATGCATTTTGGACGGCTTCATTTAGTTTTCTATCTTCCAATCGATCCTTAGATGAGCAGACTATATTCATTTTATTTATCAATAATGAGGCTGGGTTTTGTAGCATATCATCATCAATGAAATATTGAACTAGCTGCTTAAATTTCTTTTCCAGCTTTTGATCTATTAGATACTCTTGACCATTTTCAATTTTTGCCCTGTATGCCTCTTGATGCCTTTTCGGTAAATTTTTGAATACGACTTCTTCGTAACATTTTCGAATGTTTGCTTTTCGAGGGTCCACCATCACTACAGAAATATTATGACAAAGCACAAGTCTAGCTGCTAACTCTCCTTTGCCACCTGCAACATCCAATATGTATTTCTCATTGTTTTTGTCATTATTTTCCTCTTCATTCAATGTTGCATTCGAGTTCAGAATGTGAGGAAACTTCTTCAGTAACCATCGGGTAAATTTTTGATGTCGATCTTGATTCCGTGCACCATGTCTGGAACTTGCTTGTCTTTGATCGTTGGGTTTGGATCGCCCTCTTTGTATGGCAATTTCCTTTGCTCTCTGTCTTCCTAGTTCTTTTTTTCGTTGTTTCTCCAACGCAGCTACTTCTGGTAAAATGCCTGTTTGCGACAATTCATGTATTATGAGGAAAGAATTGTCTTGGAGAGGGTGTTGACTTTCAAGTAGGATATCGGAAGCGACATTCTCGATTGTCATGTTTCACTTTTATTGACTGTATGGTATTGCACTAGCGATGTACTATTATCAATATTCCTAATGTTTTAATATGTAGTAAGATTACGTAAAAGTATGAAATCGTCCGTCGTATAGTATAGATAACAAGAATGATCACAATTTTCGAAAATCAACTTCGTTTACTATTGTTTTATGCTTTTTCTTTTGTTTTAGGCAATGGTGTGTTATAACTTTAAGAGTTATCAGAACCAACGTTCTCAAATGCTGAGAGAGGGATATACTCTTGCGCTCATTAGAGCGAAAGAATGTATGAAAAGAAATGATATACCTATGTTGTTAATTTTTGGGTAAATTACCATTTATTATTTTACGACGCGCTGCCAGGGCCCTTAGAAACAAGAACCGCTGAGCTAATAAGCTATTATGTAAACTAGTTAAACAAAAAGTTGAAAAGAATCCACAGTTTCAGAATCCGCAGATTGAATACGTTCACTCTTTAATCCTTTAAAAGTGATGAACACGAATTCTGTAATCTTTGAGCGAGACGTGATAGAGATCGATTGGATCTCCTTATGCCATATTTCATAGGCATCGGTGTCAAAAATTGCATAACTATATATCCCCAGTGATGAAAATTCTTCCATCCGTATGGATTTATTACAAAAAGCTATTGAAAAATATCAATATGACGTTGACTATGAAGTCATGTGTTGTACACCGTCCAAGAAGGAAGAATGGATTGGATTGCGGAAGTGAGTCATGAGTATCCTATTAATTAGTTGGATCGTGAATGATGATACTGTATATCCTCCTATCCATTCCAAATCCATGGATTGTCATTTATCAAAATAACGAACATTCATTCATCCTATGTCCCCAAAATAGATCGAACTTCTGTTGGAACCAAAGGTCTCCAAGTCTCTTCTGGAAGTGTCCCCATGGTCACATGGCCAATCCGTATTCGATGCAAGGAAAGGACTTTGAGATGTAATAATTCATCACACATTCGTCGTATTTGACGTTTTGACAATAATGTGCAATTCTTGATTTGAATGTAGTGCGATAGTAGCGTCGCTTTTGGGTTATTCTTGTTTCAGCTACAGAGCATTAGCAGGTCAAATTTCCGGGATTCGTTTCACTAAAATACCTTTCTTAAAGAATGTGAAGGACAAAATAAACATGAATATGACATTTCAGTGACTTCAAAGCAGCTTGAATTAAATATTTCACTCATGAAACAACAGCCAACTACAAATACCCTAAGTCAGCTTCTAAATATTGTATTCAGAAAAGGATTTTAATTTTAGAACCTAAACCGCTTTAAACTCTTTATTCATTATTTGATAATAATTCGTATGATAAAGCCTTCAAGCCATAGACACCCCTAGGTTCGGTATCCAAATAGTTTGCTTCCGTAATTTCTGGTTTGATAGCCATCATCGAAACTGCATTCTTTAAATCTTCAATTGATTCTGATTGACCATTTTCTACACGAGATAGAAATGTTTCAATGTCATCTCCATTATCACTCAGAACTTGATTTACAACGACATTTCTTACTTTGATGGGCATATCAGGAGATGAAAATGTCAAATCATTAAGAAGCCTCATACTTTCTCTAGCTGCTAGTTCTGTTGGAACAGTGACAATCATGAACTCTGTTTGATCTGCATTCGAAAATAAATCCTCCAAATCATACATTTGCATTTGAAATGACAATAATGCAGACTCCGCAGCAGCTACAGTTTCATCAATTGTCTCTGCATTTGACCCGCTTGTGATGAGCATCTGGCAAAACAGCAAAATAAGAGGAAAATCATACATTATTTCAGGAATTAAAATTCAGTAGAATGTCTTCTTTTAACTTACCTTGACCATTGAATTTGAATTCAATTTCTTGGAAATATCCAACACACGATCAATAAGTTCTGCAAGAAATCCTGGAGTGCTTAACATTCGCAAAGTGTGTCCGGTGGGAGCAGTGTCAAGAACAATCCGATCGTATTTTCCGTTCTTCAACAATCCCACTACCTTCGCCAAAGCCACCACCTCATCTGTACCTGGTGGAAGCGTGTCAAAAATTTCACCTAAGCCAGAAAGAGTGGAACTTAGACCCGAATTATTAGATTCTGGACCATTTTGTGTTGTTGATCCAATTAAATTATCAATTAATGATTTGAACTGTCCCAAAGCAGCACTGGGCTCCACTTCCATTACCGACAAAGAACCATCTGTAGGTGGTACTCCAATAAGAGGACAATCAATCATGTTACCACCAGAAATATCCATCCCAAGTGCATCACCGAGACTATGAGCAGGGTCTGTACTTATTAGAGCAACATTATGTCCAGCACCAGCCATGGCAACTGCTAAAGCTGATGATGAAGTAGTTTTTCCAACGCCTCCCTTTCCTCCACAAATGACAAACTTTGAATCCTCGTCCTCAGCTAGTATTTAATGAACAGTTTGATAACAAACCTTATTAGAAGTTGTTCTGAAAGAATAGTTTTAACTCTAGTAAATAGAAAAGAATCGAACTTACAACTTGTATCCATAAGGTAGGAAAAGGAAGGATTTTCGCTGAAAGACGATCTTGCAAGATATGCAAGTGCTGGTACTCCAACCAACTCAATGTCAGAAAATGGTACAGTGGTAAGCGTAATTGGAGTACCGTCCCCGTTTGATCTAAATGCTTCAGTATTGCTAACATCTTCAATAGATTCTCGCAAAGTGCTGATCCAGCCTGTTTGTCCTGATTTTCTTCTTTCATAATAATTTTTCATTGCATCAGAATCATTGTCTAGGTAAAAAAGAAAATTCATCAGATCATAAGCAAAACAGTGCTATTCATATTTCAAATTATTGAATAATTCAAGATAAGCGTAATAAAAAGCAACACAATCTTACCTGAGTTCACACATTGATTCACAATTAAATCAGTTACTAGTACGTTCTGAGATGACAATTCAGCCATTAGCCTTTTGCTTTCAGCGGCTCCTAATTTTGTAGGAATAGTAACTACAGCAAAACTGGTTTTCGATGAGTCCTGTAACCTTTGACGCATGTCAGCTAGAATAAGATAAAGTTATTTTTATACAATGTATTGAAGAGTTTATAGTGAGATAATATGCGGCGATACGAATCAAATGACACAATAATGCTCTATTTGTTTCCTTCATATGAAAACAGTCGAACTTACACATTTTTGACCGGAACTCTTCTAACTTCTCAACTGCATTATCAATTGTCTGTGTTCTTTGAGCAGCTTGTTCACTTCCAAAAAATGCCTGCAATGTTGACGCAAGTCCAGATAGTTTCATCCTCAAATCAAGTAATTTTCCAAGCAATCCATCCAAAAACTGAGGGAGTTGTAATAAACGAAGTGTATGGCCTGTTGGAGCTGTATCAACAATAATAATATCAAAGTCTTCATTTGAACCACTTCGAGTACTATCTAAGACGTTCGAAAGTGCAACTAATTCATCCAATCCTGGAGGAGGATTATTCAAAAGGCTGCTGAATTCACCCAAACCTAAATTTTCAAGAAGATTAGGTGAAACTCCAAGAGCATTTGCTAATTTGTCAAGATTAAAAGCTGATAGGTATGATTGAAATTCTTCTAAAGCCGCAGAAGGATCAACTTCACAAGCATAAAGGCTATTAGCTGTCATTGGATCAGTCATGGGCTATTTTCATTTGAGGCAATTTATCGTCCATTAGCGAATTCAATAGAAAATATTGGAAATGAGATCGATAAGATGTTTCTTAAAACGAAAATTGTGAAAATTATCAAAAGAAAACTATTTTTCAGAGGGATATACATACCATCACTTTTCCAGCTGCACTTCGTAGATCACAATCAAGGGCATCTCCCAAAGAATGAGCAGGATCAGTTGAAACGATCAAAACTTTCTTATTGGATTCATAAGATGTAGCAAGGGACACAGCGATCGCAGACGATATTGTAGTTTTACCTACACCCCCTTTTCCTCCAACAAAAACAACACGGGGGTCTTTTTGATTCGAAGAATCTGAATTCTCTAGTTCATGAATAAGTTTGTTCAGTGCAAAAAGTTGAGTTTTACTCTCCTTACAATTCAAATAGAATTCTCTAAGGCTTGTGTCTTTCAATTCTTGAGAAAAAGGATGGTACCTCGTAATTTTTGGATCTATTTGAACTTTCAGATTGGAAGAACGTTTATTAACACTTGAAGGAACAAACGATGATGTCCGAAGTAAAACACGAGTCGAAGTGAAGAGTAGGCCTAATAACGCCGAGCGTGTTGTACTTCTGTTGAATAGAATCATTGTATCTCTTGATGAAATTTATGAAGTCTACTTGAAAACTAAATATCCTGTAATCTTTATTTGCTGTGTGTTTTATCGATTGTAATAGAGAATATTTAAAATTTTCATTTGCTGAAGTGGTCTGTAGTAAGATATTTTTTGATGGATATCTTTGATACAAAATTACGTGTTACACGTGGAAATGTTAATCAATAATTCGTCCGAAATAAGTTTCCAACGTCAGAACATTTATAACAATTTCGTTGTTGTTGTTTTTGCTGTGTACCATAGACCAATGATTACATTTTAGAATTGAGGAATCTTATTTTCTTGGGAAGTAAAGGTAAAAACAGTTTTATCTCGTTCTTCTTTCTCAATGAACCAAATTGAACCTATGCTTTGAAAAATCTACAGTGATATTATTGTTGTCAATAAAAATATCTAATAATTAATTGAATCCATGTTAAAAAAATACTCCTCGCAACTTAAAACGATATTATTTCGTAAGCGTGAAGATTTTTCTTGGTAGATAGGGTACCCAAAAAGTATAAAGAACATATCATCAGCAACTAGAAAAGCAATCATCCTTCTTCTTGAATTTACTGGAGCTTGTTAAAATTAAATTGAATTTATATTTACAGGTCGAAAATTGAAAATCTATCACAGGTAAGAATCTTGAATATCCAGCATCAACTAGAAAAATGAAACTTCATAACTCAAATGATCAAAATGTTATAGATCCGCGTGTACCAAAATACTCACGTAAAGGTCAAATGTAAACTGGCAAAACTTTATGGAAAAAAATGGTATGGATGATAGGCACTTGCAGGATCAAAATGATGACGAAAGGGACTTTTAGCCCTTTCCATCGTTTTCAGTCTCTTCTTCTGAATGGCTACTAATACTGCTGTCACTTTTGCTAATTTGGCTTCTGGTGTCAAATGCATATTCCCTGAACGGATTAAAATTGTTTTTAAGGGATATAACGAAGCTTCCACCAGACAAGTCTGGCAACCCTCTTCTTTTTGTGTTTCTCTGTTCTTGGTGTATGCTTTCATTACTTCCTTCAGAGGAGACCTCAGACAACGCTATATCGTCATTCTCGTCATAGTGTCTCCTATTTCTCCTCCGTAATGCTGTACGTACTTCAGGTGCATCTTTCCCGCAAGTTAGACCTGCATGTCCCTGAATTAAAATGAAAAATGAGAGGAGTGAACTTCCAACTACACACCATCCCATTGTAGTAAAAGCTCTTTCATAACTATATTCTCGAAATAAAAGTGAGAAGCAAATTCCTCCAACATTACCCCCTGCCCCTACTACTCCAACAATACTACCAGTGATTTTCGGGTTGACGTAGGGGACAATTCCAAAGGTGGACCCCTCAGTTGCCTGCACGAAAAAGCTGAAGAGAGCTAATGTTAAGATTGAGGTCACTAACGTTTTGGAGTAGACAAAGAGAATTGTTGAAAGTCCTTCACAAAGAAGACAGCAGGTTTGCCAAGCTATTCTCCCTCTCATTCCATCCCATGCATTACACATGTCGGACATAAATCCTCCCAGACCCCTGGCAAAAATATTCATCCAGCCGAAAATGGAAGCAATTGCAGCAGCTGATTCAACAGATTGTCCAAACACATCCTGGAAGTAAAGTGCAGCGGCATTACTGACAGTAAGTTCTACCCCGAAACAGCACCCATATTGAAGGAAAAGGACCCACGTGTTGGTATCCTTGAGACCATCTCTCAAAGCGTCCCAGACTTTAACATCATGAATGAATCCTTGCTTCTTTCGTTTATGGTAGTTTCCCTTAGGACTATCATCAGATATACTATAGTAGATATAGGCTGTAAAAAGTCCGATCAGCCCAGGTAAAACAGGTACTGATCTCCATGCCCGATCTTCTGGTCGATAAAGAATTCTGTTTACTAATAAATTCCTTGCCCCTTCGTCTCCTACTACGTCTGAGATAACTTCAGAGGCTTCTCCTCTTTTTTTATACATCCATTTAAAGAAAGGAAATAAGATGCTTCCTGCCAAAATCTGTGTGATACCACCTCCTAAATTTCCCCAGCCTGCTACAAGTGCATTGGCTGTTCCTGCAACTTCTCTTGTGAACATAGACGATGTCCAATATTGCCCCGTGACAAAAGTTGCCCCAGCCATGCCTATGAGCAAGCGAAGAGAACAAAATGTTGCAAAATCTTGAGAAAGGCCCAGCGCCATGGTGGGGACTGCAGTTACAAAAAGAATCCCAGCCGAGCACAATCTAGCTCCATATTTATCACACAACGGTCCAATCACAATACGCAAAATAGCTGAACCAGTTACGGAAAACATGTTGCTCGTCCATATTTGCTGTTTCGTCAAATTTAAACTAATAGTTACTTCTGACAAGAGTGGGGCAATTGCAAACCAGCATAGAAAAGCCACAAAAAAAGATGTCCATGCGCAATGGAACGCACGCATGTGCGGTCTTGAAATCGAGCATAAAGCAATCTCTACGGCTCGATCGTCTTGTTTAGGGTCAACTAAGACTTTGTACTGACGGTACTTAGAATCAGGGGCACCTGTGTGTGTAGGATAATTCTTTCTTGAATCAAGTTCGTCTTCATCATTCTCGACTTCACTGAAATGGGATGATTCTACACTATGGTCATCACTTTCATGGCTGTGATCATCTCCGCAGCCGTCATTACCATCCGTGAAATCTTCGTGTTTGTTTTCTTTCCGATCCTCCTCATCAGAGATTTGTCGAACTAATGAAGGGTCTGATTCTTCTTGACCAAAGCTTGTTTGATTTTTATTTATTTTATCACCATTCGACGTATAGCTTTTGTAGTTGCTACTCGACTGATAGAAAGTGTTTACATTCTTTTCAGGCATTTTCAAATTCACTATATTCAAGTCAATATTTAACTCGCTTGTAATAGGTTCATCCATTGTCGTATGCTTCGAATAACTTGTCTGAATAGGCTTGAGAGGTTCTGGTTCTCTTAAAATTCCATTCACCTCGTGACCCCGAGAGCAACCACTGATTTCTGACACTTCAGATAATTCATCATCAGTTCTATCATCACGTTTCTCGTTCATTTTATAGTGATTCAGCTTATCTTCAAATTCTTGCAACGCTTCATGGATAGGCGCGTTTGAGCGGTCTGTTATTTGACTGTCACCTTCGGCAAATCTCTTGTCTTGGAGTTCCGTTTGCGGCGACATTATCGAATACTTTTGAAGTATAACCTAGTTTGGGTGGTTCAAACACTTGTTTTCGTCGCGCCTTTAGCAACTCATGTGCTCCTTCTTGGAAAGCAAACAATGCAGGTAATGCTGTTATCCAGTATTTCTATACAACGTAAACTTTCTAAGTAATTCTACAGAAACAAAAGATCTTCTGGTAGTTCTCAAATCTGACGTTTATTTCTCTTGCTACGAATACTGTCATATATTTTTCACATGACTGTTTCTACAAAATTTATCGCATCGCGAAAAAATATTGATTTTCCTATAAAAAACTTATCTGAGAATATGGAAGTCATGTTGTGCCTAATTAATAAAATACAAAGGAAATGACATCGTTTCAATAAAACTGACATATTGCATTAATTTACTCCAACTATATATTAAATATTTTGTTGTGCTATAAAAATTGGATTTCATCAAAACCATATCATTAGCAGTCGAGCAAGGTACGGTCCTGCCGTAAAGTATTTCGAACATCTCTTGCATGATGATTATTATGAAAATAACGAGCGAGGAGAAACATGTTTTTTCGCTTATTTTATCGATTGAAATAGTTTCGAAAAAAACTCTAAAGGCACCTGCTGACTCACGTACCATAAGTGTTAAACATCTCTCTTAGACATTAAAGCTTTCCCATACAGAACTCCTCAGAATGCTGTAATGAGAAAGTTCTGTGATTTTTAGCAGGATTGAAAAACGAAAATTATTGGTAAATTCTTATTTGAACACCATTCGAATGTTAAACTAGTTTCCTGTTCAAAAATATTCTGCTGGTTTCAGAGGGATAATGAATTTGTTTTTTTTCACTATTACCTTCTACTTTTGGAAGCATTCTTAAATCTTTGAATGCGCACTTTATTTTGCTTATAGCGATCTTAAGACGCTTTATTAGCAGCATTTGGTTTTCGTCTACAATTAAAAAA
>Ga0115008_10005990_pt1 | contig 10030 bp, 7 predicted proteins | sample FraStrMetagenome_FD_87164 | JGI IMG/M metagenome (GOLD analysis project Ga0115008, IMG submission 87164) | Marine eukaryotic phytoplankton communities from Arctic Ocean - Fram Strait ARC3M Metagenome | ecosystem: Environmental > Aquatic > Marine > Oceanic | place: Fram Strait | collected 2012-06-18
CAGGCTGCCTTACACTTTTCGCCACGCATTACCATGAACTCACTAAACTTGGCGCTAGCCTTCCCAAAGTGAAGAATTGGTGCGTGGCCGTTCACGAAAGTAAAGGCAAAATCATTTTCTTGCATAAAATCCAAGCCGGCGCCGCAGACAGAAGTTACGGAATCTATGTTGCTAAACTGGCGGGCATTCCTAAATCTGTCATTAAACGCGCTGATCACATCCTCCAAGATTTGGAGGATATCAACGGTAATACCTATGTCAAAAACAAGAAAAAATCAACAAATTCCAACTCAGAGTCTCCAAGTCACCACTCTCCAAGTCTTTTCGACTGGCAAAGCAAGTGATTTTCAATTATACTTATGAACTACATTTCTATCTTTAAGCACCCTTAGGAACTACATGACACAACGTTTTTACTTAGCTTTAGCATCTTTTTTCTTATTTCTACAATCCGCTTTCTCCCTAGAAGTCATTATTAATCCAGAAAAAAGTGCTGATATAAATCAATCAATTTTTCTTCAACTCACCAAGTTTCCTGAAGAAACCTTTGTTGAAAACCCAAAAGTCATTAGCGATAAAATTTTAGATACTGTGTTAGCTGACTACCCAAATGTTGTTATTGGTGACAAAACCTTATTAATTAACGACATCTCTACAGAAGCCAACAAGCAAGCAAGAACATATGCAGAGAAACTCCACCCTACACTCGACAAAAAACAACTCACCAAAGACGCTGAAGAAACCTTCCCAATTTACAAAGAGGGCGATTACGTTGAATTCGTCTACGATCCATTTCGAAAAATAGCTGTAAAAGGTAAAATCAAGCGTATCAGTAATGAATTTTTATTTGTAGGCTTTAGCGGGCAATATGCCATTAAAAATATCCTAGACCCTGCACTCAGAGACAGCTTTTTTCCGGACAAAGTTACAAAGAACCGCCAAAAATACATCGACACACTAATTGCTAAGCAACGCTACCAATTTAATGTCACACTCAACAAAAATGTCCAGACCATTGCTGACAAGCTCATTGCTCAAAATGAAAAAAATGGCTTTGTTTACATCAACAACAAATGGTCCTTAATTAATGATTTAATCAAAAAACGAGTAAACGACAAAGCTACTATCATTAGTAAAAAACTTACTGCTCAGCAAGAAAAAATAGCCGCTGCAGAAGCCGCACGAGTAGCAGAAGAGAATCGCATCAAAAACGCAAAGCTTCTTGAAGCTCAAAAACTTGAAAACGCTCGTATCGCCAAGGAAAAAGAAGAAGCTGAAAATGCCAAGCGCATTGCAGAACTACAGGGCGATCAACTCAGTGATGAAGATAAGCTTAGAGCGCAACAAGAAATGCTCAAGCAACTCGAAGAAGAGGAAGCCGCTGCCACCAAAGCCGCTGCTGCTGCACGCGCCGCTAAAGCCGCAAAAAAACGTGCGACAGCTAATGCCAATGCTGAAGAAGAAGACGGGCCTATGGCTGGGTTCCAAATCATCGCTATTGCTGCCATTGTCCTTATCGGCTTAGCTGTCGTCGCTTTTGTTGTATTTAAAGATAAAATCAATTCTAAGCTCAAACGCAACAAAATCACCCTCGACCAGATTACAGGCGAACCTGCTCCTGCACCTTCGACAAAAATGCCCGAGGATAACGTTGGCCCAAGCCCCAACGAACCAAGCCTAGGCGAACAAGCAGAAGCTAGTCGCGATGCAGGTGACGGCTCGAAAATCCAAAAGAAAACAATCAGCTTCTCAAAAGGCAAACCTGGCAACTCATCAAACTTTTTCAGCCCACAAGAAATCGAGCAATCAGAAGAGACTTCAACTGACACGGCTTCAGTTGGAAGAAGCCAAGCCATTGCCTTCAACAATGCACGTCCTGGCAACTCATCCAAGTCCCCTCTCACACCTCCTGGCGGTGGCCTCACTCCTCCTGGCGGCGGCCTCACTCCTCCTGGAGGTGGACTAACACCTCCTCCTGCTCAAGATGATGCCGAGGACGCCAGCTCCAATTTGATCACAGATCCAAGCCTCAAGCCCAAACCAAAGCTTCAATTAAAAAAATAATAAAACTCTGACATAAATTTTCTTGATTTTTATGCGCTCCTATTAGTAAGGTGAGCGCATTGCTTTATGTTGCACCTGCGACTTTACAAACATAAAGCAATCAGGAGAAAAACTGTGCTTATTCACGAATACCAAGCCAGGGACTTATTCAGAGAATATGGTATCCCTGTTACAGAAGGAAAAGTCTTCGAGTCATTAGAAGGCGTTGAAGAATACGCAACTGAATTAGGTCAGTGCGTCGTTAAAGCTCAGGTTCACGCGGGTGGCCGCGGCAAAGGTGGAGGGGTTAAATTTGCCCCCACAGTTGAGAAAGCTATTGAGCATGCTACCAACATCTTAGGCATGCAACTCATTACTCACCAAACAACTGCAGAAGGTTGCAAAGGTAACAAAATCTTACTTTGCCCAGGTCTCGACATTGCTAAAGAGTACTATTTAGCACTTACTATTGATCGTGCTACTCAATGCCCGTTTATTATCGCCTCAACTGAAGGCGGCATGGATATTGAGGAAGTTGCTGAAAGCACACCTGAAAAAATCACTAAAATTAAAGTAGATCCTTCCGCCGGTTGCTGGGCATACCACGGCCGTAAGGTTGCTGACGCTCTTGGTTTCGAAGGCAAGCAAGCTCGCATTGTTGCAGCGGTTGCCCAAAACCTCTATAAAATGTTCATCGAAAAAGACTGTTCTATCGTAGAGATCAATCCTCTCGTTGTAACTGAAGATAACGAAATCTACGCTATCGACGGCAAAGTCAACTTTGACTCAAATGCTCTCTACCGCCAAAAAGATATTGTTGAACTCCGTGACCCACTCGAAGAAGAGCCTCTAGAAGTTGAAGCTTCTGAGCATGATCTCGCTTACATCAAGCTTGACGGTAACGTAGCTTGCATGGTAAATGGTGCTGGTCTTGCGATGGCAACGATGGACATGATCCAAATCTCTGGTGGTTCACCTGCTAACTTCCTTGACGTTGGGGGTACAGCAACTCCAGCTCGTGTTGAACAAGCTTTCCGTATCTTACTTAAAGATCCAAATGTTGAAGGTATTCTCATCAACGTATTCGGTGGTATTGTTCGTTGCGACCTCGTTGCTGAAGGTGTAATCGAAGCTGTTAAAAACATCGGTAACATCGAACAACCTATCGTCATTCGTCTCAGTGGTACAAACTCCACTGAAGGTAAAAAGCTTCTTGCTGAGTCAGATTTGACTTTCGAGACAGCTGATTCACTCAACGAAGCTGCTGCAAAAATTGTTGCTGCAGTAAAAAAATAATCGCGGAATTTATATAATGGCTATTTTAGTTACAGAAAAAACTCGCGTTGTAGTTCAAGGTATCACTGGTTCACAAGGCGCTTTCCACACTGGTCTCATGAAAGAATACATGGACAACTTCGTTGTCGCTGGTGTAACACCTGGTAAAGGTGGTCAAGACCTCGAAGGAACTCCCGTTTACAACAGCGTAGCAGAAGCAGTAAAAGAACAGCAAGTTAATACTTCAGTTATCTTTGTACCTCCTCCCTTCGCAGCTGATGCAATCCTCGAAGCAGTTGATGCTGAGCTCGACCTCGTAATTTGCATTACTGAAGGTATCCCAGTTCTCGACATGATGAAAGTTAAGCACGCGATGAAAGACAGCAAGACCCGTCTTATCGGCCCTAATTGCCCAGGTGTAATCACTCCTGGTATTGGTAAAATTGGTATCATGCCAGCTGACATTCACATGCCAGGTAAAATTGGTATTATTTCACGCTCTGGTACACTCACTTACGAAGCTGTTGATCAAATCACAAAAGCTGGCTTAGGCGAAAGTACTTGCGTAGGTATCGGGGGCGATCCCATCAATGGCACTCAGCACATCGACGTTGTAAAAATGTTCGCTGAAGATCCTCAGACTGAAGGCATCGTTCTCATCGGTGAGATCGGTGGTGACGCTGAAGAGCAAGCAGCTCTCTGGATCAAAGAAAACTATGACAAGCCTGTTGTTGGCTTCATCGCTGGCCTTACGGCACCTCCCGGCAAACGCATGGGCCACGCTGGCGCAATCGTTGGTGGCGGCGACCGTACTGGTGCAGAAAAAGTTCAGTACCTTAAGGACTGCGGTATCAAAATGGTTCAATCACCATCTGATATCGGCGAAGCTATGAAGTCTTTCTTCAGCTAAGCTTTTTTCAGCTCTATAAAAAGCTCGTACTTACACAAGTACGAGCTTTTTTATTTGAATTTTTCACTTCATTCGCTAAGCTTCAAAAAACTTAGGACCAATCATTATGGGCACATGGAATTGTCAACGTTGCGGAAATTGCTGCCGATGGCCGGGCATTGTAAAAGTTAACGATACTGAAATTGCGAACATCGCAAAATACCTAGAAATGAATGAAGATGATTTTTTGGATCAATACACCGAACTTCGTCCAGACCGCAAAGGCCTTACTCTGATTTCCAAAGAGGATGACTCTTGTATATTTTTAGAGGGGAAAAACCACTGTACAATTCAACCCGTGAAGCCACAGCAGTGTTCAGACTTTTTAGTGAAGTGGTTTCCTAAGCCCGAAGATAATTGCGATGCAATTTATACCGAGGACGAAAATTCGTCCTAAAGCAATTTTCCAGAGAAATATGCTTTAGAAAACTTGTCGTAGTATTTATCTACCCAATCAAGAAAAGCTGCTTCACCTAAATCAACTCCAGCCTTTTCAGACTCGACCCACTTATGCTTTTGCATCTCTTCTACTTGGCTATGGATAAAATCTTTTACCACTGAATGCTTTCTTACTTTTGTACTCATGTTAAGCCCGCTAAATTTTCAACATTTACACTTTAAAAATAAATCATACCTTCAATCAATCAAGCCCTTACAAACGCATGATTACCAATTATTTAACAAAATAACGAAGAAGTCAATAGTTTTTTCATAATAATAATGAAGACTTTGCTTTAAAAGCCCTCTTATTTTACTTATTAAAACTGAAAAATGGTATTAGATTAGCGCGCGAATTTTTTATAATCATAGCCCAAAGAAGGATTTAAACATGAACCCTCTCGCTGAAAAACTCAATGAACAGATCTCGGCATCTAACCCCCACGTACTCGAAATGCTCTCCGACTACGGAAAGCGTATTTTTTTCCCATCTGCAGGCATTTTAGCACAAAGCGCTGAAGCCAAAGCTGACGCTCACCTCTACAACGCGACTATTGGCATCGCTACAGAAGGTGGCAAAGCCATGGGCCTCGACTCAATTACTGAACAAGTAAATGACCTCGAAAATGCCGAATACCTCCCCTACGCCCCTTCGCCTGGTCTCCCGGCCTTACGTACAAAATGGCAAGAACTTCAACTTCAGAAAAATCCGTCTATGGCTGGTAAAGATGCATCATCACCAGTGGTGACAAATGCTCTTACTCACGGCATCTCACTTACCGGCTCGCTTTTCATGAATCCTGGTGAAACACTCGTTCTCTCTGATCACTTTTGGGGCAACTACAACCTCTACTTCAACGCTACACTCGGCGTCAATATGGAATTCTTCACACTCTTCAATGAAGACGGAACTTTCAATAGCTCAAGCTACAAAGAAACTCTTCTCAAAGCTGCTGAAGGTAAAGATCAAATCACGACTATTCTCAACTTCCCTAACAACCCTACAGGCTACTCAGTCCTCAAACAGGATGTTGATGGCATTCTTGATGCGGTAAAATCTGTTGCTGATACAGGTACTAACGTGGTTGTTATTTGTGATGATGCTTATTTTGGTCTTTTCTTCGAAGAAGATGTACTCAAAGAATCTCTCTTCGCTTACTTCGCTGATCTTCACGAACGTGTACTCGCTGTAAAAGTTGATGGCGCAACTAAAGAAGATTATGTTTGGGGCCTCCGTTGTGGTTTCATCACATACGCTGCTAAGGGTTTAGCTAATGAAGGCCTTAAAGCGCTCGAGCAAAAAACTGGTGGCGCTATCCGTGCAACCGTTTCTAATATTTCTCACCTCTCACAACGCATTGTTCTCAAAGCTTTCAGTAATGGTGACTACGCTTCACAAAAGCAAGAGAAATTCGACATCATGAAAGGCCGTTATGAAAAAGTGAAAGAAGTTCTTGCTGATAGCCGTTTCGCTGAGTACTTCAGCCCTTACCCTTATAACTCTGGCTACTTCATGACTATGAAGCTTGAGCATGGACTCGACGCTAATGAGTACCGTCAATATCTCCTTAAGAATAAAGGTATTGGTACAATCTCCATCGGTACTTCGAACATTCGTGTTGCATTCTCATGCACAGAAGAATCACACCTAGCTGACCTCTTCGACAAAATGTTCGAAGCTGCTAGCGAAATGGTGGCTGCTAAATAAATGAAAGACTTCCTCTACAGGGGAATCATCGAAGGCTTGAACGCGCGCTTTAGTGCCGTTCATGCCACTTCGGCTGTACAAGATGGACTCGTACGCCATAACTGTGACCCCGTTTCAGGCCTGCTCCTCTGCCGTGCGTTGGGAACAGGTTTACTCGTTTCTCCTCTACTCCAAGATGACCACCGTTTCACCATCACCTGGCAATACGACGGACCGATGGGCCGAGTAATCATAGATGTCGGTGCTGAGTCAGATATTCGCGGACTCATCAACGATGTGAATTTAGCACAGCACACTCCCAGTGTGGCACAAGCCTATGGAGAACAAGGGCAAATTTCTGTCGTTCGTTCAACTCCAAATTTTATCGTTAGCTCATCAGTAACAGATGCGCAACTCCTTGAACTCAGCGATGATCTGGGCTTCTTTTTCTCCACTTCGGAACAAGTTGAAACTGAACTCGTTGTTGCGACAAGTTTCCGTCCGGACCCTAAAAACCCGGTTAGCCTCTGCCAAGGTTTTTTACTGCAAGCTCTCCCTGGCTGTGACCTCGAAAAACTTGACCTTGCTCGCCAACGCATGAAGAGCGAAGAGTTTCGGAAACTTCTCGACCAAGCTCCTGAAGTTGATAACTATGTCGAGAAACTCATTCAAATGCTTTTTGATGAGGATGAAAGTAACCGTGAATTCTCTCTTCATGCCTGTCCTGACCCTAAGTTCAGCTGCAATTGCTCTAAAGAAAAAACTTTATCGGCGGTAAATGCCCTCACAATTGACGATCTCCAAGATTATCTCTATAAAAATGAGGAGATCAAAGTCGACTGTCACTTCTGTTCCACAAAGTACATATTTGGCAAAGAAGAAATAGAAGAAGTTTTGCGCTTTAAGCAAAAGTAATCTTATAGGGCTGTCATTCAGCCCTTTTTTTGGCCCTATTCATTTCTAACATTGTACTAAAACGACATTATTTTGTATTAACTAAGCTCAAAACTGGATTATTTCTTTTTCCCCTGTTTAATTTTACCAATTCCTCAACGTAGTAGATATAACTCTCAACGAAATTCTGAAGGCTTTGGATTATGATTAAACACTTTTATCGACTCGCTCTTTTTGCCCTAGCACCTAGCATGGCTTTTTCCCAAGAAACTAAAATGCAGGAATTCACTGGCAAAATAGCCGACACACAATTTTCGAAAAGTGGCAAGATAGCCACACATCCACTCGTAGAATTTATGACTTCATTTGGTATCGGTTCAAAAGGAGAGCTATACATCGTCGAATCCCCTCGCCAAAAACATGGACAAATATTGGATATCCGCGGTGCTCGACAATTCACCCAACAGGATTTCAAAAACCAATCAGTCGATGAACGTGTAAAAATGATGGAGTCTGATCCTAAAACAGGGAAAAGTTACTTCACTCGAAATAGTGAACGGATAGCTAAATTAATCGACACAAATGGTGATGGCGTCTACGACAAACGCACAGAGTTTGCCGATGGCATGATGGGCAACACCGCAGATGGCGTTGCTTTCAGTGCGATTGAACACGATGGTTCAGTCTACCTCACCTGCATACCCAACATTTGGAAATTCACTGATACCACGGGTGACGGCATAGCAGATAAATCAGAAATTCTACTCACAGGTTTCGGCGTCAAACTGAGTATGTTTGGCCACGATATGCACGGAATTATCATGGGCCCAGATGGCAGACTCTATTGGTCGATTGGGGATCGTGGTTACAATGTCACCAGTAAAGAGGGGAAAGTCTTCAGCGAACCAAGCCGCGGAGCTATTTTTCGTTGTGATCCAGATGGGCGCAATCTAGAAGTTTTTCATCACGGTTTACGGAACCCTCAAGAAATAGCTTTTGATGAACATGGAAATATTTTCACCTTCGATAACACGGGTGATATTGGAGACCGAGCCAGAGCCGTTTACGCCGTCGAAAGTGGTGATTCAGGTTGGTATATGGAACACCAAGGTCTGCACCAATACCGCGCGAGCCTTGATCACGCTGAATTTGATGGAAAGTCTCCATGGATCGAAGATGAAATGTTCAAACCTTCATCCTCCAAGCAAGGCAAATGGCATCTCCCACCACTAAGTAATTTTGATAGTGGCCCGTCTGGCATAACTCACCTCACTGGCGAAGGCATACCTACAGATTGGAGAAATAGTTTTCTTGTCTCTAATTTTAGAGCGAGTACCGCGCGCTCGAATATTCTTCGTTTTAAATTCGAAGAAAGTGGTGCTGGTTTTAAGACCATTCACGATCAGCCCGTCGTTTCTCAACTCGTAGCCTCCGATGTCAACTTTGGTTATGATGGCAAAATCTACATCGCTGATTTCGGTGGTGGTTGGTCAGTTAATGATCGAGGAAGCATTCAGTTCATCGAATACCCTCAAGGCACATCCAAAGCCTCGGTGCAAGAGACTCAAACACTCTTTGAGAATGGTTTTGATAAAGTGGCTATGCCAGAAAAACTTTTATCTCATCCAGATATGCGAGTCCGCCAGTACGCTCAATTTGAGTTAGTGAAACGAGGAAAGATCGAACTTCTTAAACAAGCTCTTAAAAATGGAACCACTACCCTTGAACGTCTCCATGGCTTATGGGGTCTTGCTCAAATACAGCGTTCGAATAAAATTCAGACCAATGATTTTATTGCGAACTTCGCAAAAGATACTGATGCGATTATTCGCCAGAATGTTTGTCGGAGTCTTGGCGACTTCACCTCTTCTGAAGCTCATGAAAAAATCCTTATTTCGGCCCTATCCGATTCTTCACCCCGCGTCCAACTCAAAGCCGCTATTGCCTTAGGTAAAGTCGCCAAAAGCCCCGAGGCAAAAACGGCTCTTTGGAGCCTCATACAAAAAAATAATGGCACAGAACACATCCTTCGCCATGTGGCCGTTCGCGCCCTCGCTCGACTGAACGATAGTGCAGGCGCCAAAGCTCAAATCAACTCACAGTCAACTGAGTTGCGTTTAGCTGCAGTTCTTATTTTAAGGGAGTTAAAAGACCCCGCTCTCAGTAGTTTCGTGAAAGATAAAGATTCCGGAGTTAAAACTGAAGCCATTCGAGCCATTTACGACAAACACATTCTCGAAGCCATGCCTGCCCTTGCTTCGGAGAGTGCCAATATTACTCAATACCCTATTGCCATTCAGCGCCGTATACTTTTTGCCAATCTTTGGCTTGGCCTAGAGGATAACGCTCTCAACTTAATCAAGATTGCTGATACATCCCAACTAGATAAGAAACTAAAAGAACATGCTGTAAAAGCACTCTTACGTTGGAGTAAAGCACCGGAGAACGACCCTGTCTTTTCAATCTATCGCCCCACAAAGGCACGCTCTAGTGAATTAGGTGCCGATGCGAAAAAGGCTCTCATCTCTTTACTTCAAAATGCTGACGGTAACACCTTAACTCTCGCACTTGAACTGGCTCAAAAAATTAAATTAAAACTTCCAGCCGACACCCTCATAGTACAAATCAATAACAAAAAGGCTCCATCTGACATTCGCATTTCTGCTATCAACACCCTCGTCAAGCAGGATGTGGCTTACGAAAATGACTTAGCTGAATTCTATTCAAAAGTAAAAGACCCAGAA
>Ga0115008_10005992_pt1 | contig 10029 bp, 9 predicted proteins | sample FraStrMetagenome_FD_87164 | JGI IMG/M metagenome (GOLD analysis project Ga0115008, IMG submission 87164) | Marine eukaryotic phytoplankton communities from Arctic Ocean - Fram Strait ARC3M Metagenome | ecosystem: Environmental > Aquatic > Marine > Oceanic | place: Fram Strait | collected 2012-06-18
CTGAGCATAATATAAATAAGAAGGATTATCTTTTGAGCATTTAAAGGGATTTATTAGATGGGCTATTTTAATAGGTTGTTTTAAATATTTCCATTCTGTTCTATTATATTTTATTGATAAATCATGTTTTTGATGTATAACTACAGCTTTTTTTTTAATTTTAGAATAATCTAAATTTATATCTAATTTAGCGCAAATATTTAAAATATAATCACTATCAATTAATTTATCTTTATCTTCATCACAATAGTTAGAAAGTATAGAATCATAATTAACATTTTTTTTATTTATGTAATTTTGTTTTATAAATACATTTTGGATTTTTTTTAAGAAAATATTATTTCTATAATAAATAGCAACACCATTTATGTGTTTTTTTATTTTTTTTAATAATCCATAATAAAAAGAACCATATATCCAGAAATCTCTACCTTTAATATCGCTGTTTAATATATTTATAAAATTTGGTTTAACCATACAATCTGATTCTAATAATAAAATTTTAGGATATTCTAGAGTTTTATAATTTATTAATTTATAAAATATAGTTGTTATATTGTTATTATATTCTAGATCATTAACATATTCAATACTAATATTCTGAATATATTTATCTAATTTTTGAATATATTGTTTTGATTTCAAATCTAAAAATAATACTATTGGAATATCAATAGATAATTTGGTTAAATTATTCAAAAAATTTTGTAAAACGCCAGTTATAATTTCTTTATGAAATGATTGAATGAAGATTGCATTAATTTTATCATCTTGTTTTTTATTTACATAAATAAAACCATTTTTATCTTGTTTATCAATTAAATTTTTGTAAATTATATTTAGATTATCATAATTTATCATATTTTTTTTGTATGGTTTTTCAATCAATTCAATATTACTTTTTAATCCAAAATAATTATTAAATTCATTTAATTTTTTAAAAAATTGTTCAAATTTTATACAATGAATATCATAATTGTAATGATTGTTATTATTTACAAAATTATCATAAAATTCTGTTAATTTATATAAATCTTCTTCTTTTTTTAATATTTCATCTAAAGTTGTATTTATATTATCGCAGAGAATATTTCGTAAATGTTGTTTAACATTACAATGTGAATTTTTAATAAACCTGGAATAAATACAATAAATGGGATTTCTATATAAATAAATAACTGTATAATTTTTAATATTATAATTCTCAATAGTTATATCACTGAAATAACAACAATCATCATAAGTCCAATTTTCTTTATCTCTTATGATAAACGGATAAGTAATATAATTGGGAATAAATCTATCATGAAAATGATATGATTTACCAAAATTATTTAAATATTTACATAACATTTTAGAGCCACTTCCCCCCCAACTACAAACAAAGAATTTTCTTATTGGAATATTTTCAATGTGTTTAAAAAAAACAAAACAATCAATTTTATTTTGTAATGAGTTATCCCATGTAAAATTTAAATTATTTGGTTCATTTTTATAAATTGGAAAATTTAAGTTTTGTAAATTTTTATCTAAAAAATATGCTAACATATCCTTTGTCCCTTGATGGTTTGAATAAAGATGTTTGTATTTAATAAAAAGAACATCAAATGTTTTTTGTTCAATATAAGAATCATATAACTTTTCAAAATTGAGTGTATCTTCTTCTAATATTTTACTATAATCCGCAAAATCACTATTAAGATTTTTATAATGTGCTTTAACCCAATTTATACCGCGATCTTTTTCTCTTTGTAATATTGATTTTACAACATCTTTTATATTTCTAGTTATAAATATGACTTTTATATTTTTTCCATATTTTTTTTTTAATTCATTTGGATATAAATGATTATTTGGTTTTGGTATTATGTTTATTTTAGAACTTAATATTTTAATTAATTCTGAAGAACCTGACCTTCCAATTGTGATTACAGCAAATATCATATATATATATATATATTTTTATAAAATAATGTTTCAAGGGTGTTCACCTGAAAATTCCAAAGGTATAAATACATAAATAAAATATTAAACTATATATTGTCCCATTTTAAAGTTTCACGGGTGTAAATTCAATTTTTTTTTCACACTCTAAAGTACAATTTTGAAATGTTAAGCGGTCATTTTCATAATAACTAAATTTTTTAGGAGGAATTAATGACCAAGATAAATCTGGTTCTAATAATCCCATTTTAACATAAAGGTATGAAACTAAAGCAGAGCACCAAAATGTATTTGTTTTATGACAATCACCAATTTCAATATCAAAACGTGCTTTAACCCAATCGATAACATTTAAATCATAAGGAGAACCTTCTACTTTTTTTATTACATTTGTAACTTTATTATTAAATTCTGTATTACGTTCACAATTTAATTTTCTATAATATAAATTACCAACATACGCATTATCAAAGTATTCAAGGGCTTTTTCAAGAGGAATTATTTGAACTCCTAATATTTTTTTCCCACTTATTACATCTGGAATATTTTCTTTTCCTGATTCTATTATATAGAGACCCGTCAAAGAAGGGTCAATATGTATAGGATTTTTTAAAATCATAACAACATGACTAAATTTAGAATACGTACAATATTCTATAATTCTACCAACAATCGTTCTTGAATTATATAACAATATATCACCGGTATCGCAATTATCTAAAATAAACTGTTTTGAAACGCTCATTTTACTATACATAAATATTTTTAATATTATTAATATAATATTAAAATAAACTGATTGAGTGTATAAGACAATAAAATTCGTATTTATATTAATTATGAAATAAATATATATTATAGTTTATGAAATATTTTTTAGGAATAGATATTAATGAAATTGATAAAGAGTATAAAAACACTTTTATATCTTTAGATAAAATTTATACTTACAATGAATACTTATCAACACTGTATTTCTGTTATTCAAATAACACAACTTGTTATATAGGTTCGAGTTGCGATAAAAACAATAAGTTTAAGGGGATTTTATTTAATAATAAAAATAGGATTTTTTTTATAGATTGGAATTATTTAAACAATATGAATATTTTTTTCTCCAAAAAATTTAAAATTAAAGAAACATTTTATATTAAAAATAATTTATTTTATAATATTTTTTTTTTAAAATTGATACATACCAATATTAATTTATATACTAATAGTGGTATTAATTTAGTAGGAAGATATAATTCTTTTTTTGGTATATTAGATAGTTTCAATAATTCTGTAGAAACTAATAATAAACATTTACTGTACTTTTCATATTCTATATCTAGGTTTATTCTATATAGAGTTCAGCAAAATAATGAATTTATATATGGTAAATTGATGAAGAATTGTAACATTAATGAGAACATATTAACTGTCGATAATAGAACGTATGATATACCAAAGTCATTTAAACATATTTCCAAAAATGTTTATACTATTAAAAAGAAAAATATCATAATAAAATTAACAGAAACTTGTAAAAAAAACGTTATAGAACATAATGATAATTTTGATAAATTCTGTAAATTATATCAATTAGAGAGTATGATTTATTTAAAATTGAAAAATTATATTACAAAAGACGTATTACTTAAATTATATAAATTTTTAATAGCAAAATATCCTATTTTATATAATAAAAATAATTATGTATTATTAAATCCAGAAAATTTTCACAATATAAAAACGGTCTTCTCTTTGTATTTATTAAATACTCACGATAATCAAGAATTAGTTATACATTATAACCAATATTTAAACCAATATATTCAATATATTATTCCCAGTATAGATGAGTTTTTTTCAACTTTATCCTCTACAAATGTAATATCTACAAAAACTTATTCATTTTCTTATAATACTATGGATAAACGACTGCACTTATTATCTGAAATATATTATATTATTATGGTAATTTTACTTAAATTACCAAAAATAATAAATAATATATCATATAGTAAAAAAAATGATGTTTGTGAAAAATATATCCACGCTAATTTTGAATTTTCAAAAAAAGAGATTAAAAAATTGATAATTGAAGAAGATAATTATATAGAATATATAATTAGAATTCTTATAAAATCTATATCGATTTTTATGAATGGGTATTTTTTATTTATAAATAATATGAATAACATCGATATTATACCAATCTTCCACGGAATGGATAATATAGATATTTGTAAAATATTAAAAAAAAGTAAATATTCAAATTATTCTAAATCTTTTTTAATTGCTTATTTATCAGAATTGTTTATAAATTTAAATAATTCATCCAATAAAAATATGGAAATACCGATAATATTTTTAAATATTACAAAAATTAATACGGATAGTAATATAAAAATAAAAAAAATTCAAAGTCAAACATTAAATAATAATATACCAATAATTATTAATATATTGTATAATAAAAAACAACTTATTATTAGTTTAACATATAAAAAAAAATATGAAAAAATAAAATATCTTTTTAGTGAAATAATAAATCAAGTGTTATAATTACGTATATACTCTCCTATTAGTTATATCGGTATTATTTACATTTATCCCGGTTATATCAGTTATATCAGTATCAGTTATATCAGTTTTGTTTAGTTGGTGCTTTCTATAAAAATAGATACACCTTAATATAGACATTAATAAGGCATTAGATAATAAAAATAATTCAAGTATAATTGTGGATAAAGACTTTATTAATACACCGTATATTAACCAAAAAATACAAGAAATAATAAATAATATCATAAATTTAAATGTTATAGTTTTCTCCCCTTTTGTTTTAATAGCATATATAATATCAGGTATAAACATAATCGACGAACTAACACATGCCAACCATCCAAATATTTCTTTTACGATATTATAATTTTCTTCTGAAATACTGTTGATTAATATATTGACATCGCGGCATACACAACTTGACGCGCAATAACTCATTAAAATAATAATTAACTATATTTTTAATATATAATATATAATTAACTATTATTTATACCACCGAATTAAATTAATAAATAGAACTTAGTATCTATATAAAGTTTATTACTTATTTTCGACTAATAAATTCTCATTAAAACTAGTTTGATTATTTATTATCATTAATTCAGTATCTCTTAAAATTCTTTTAGATATACTTATATCTTGAGTTCCATAATTTGCTAAAAATTGATCCATATATTTATTTTCTCCTTTAACATAATGTTCATTAATTATACCATACGCCATATGAGTCATATTATCAATTGTCTCTCTCTTATCTCTATATTCCCAATCTTTGCCATTATATATTTGAGCATAATTTTGTTTTTTATTAGGTATTTTAACATTTCTATTTTCCAAATGTTCTGGGTTAAAATGAATATATTTCAATAATTTCGGTATACTCATAACCGGTCCGTCGTTAATTAAACTATGAACATAATTACTGGTTATATATGAAGTATTTTCACTGCCGAATGATTTTAATAATATATTATATTGCGTATTATGAGTGTTATTATTGCCTTGATTTTTTAATAACACTTCTATTTGTGATTTTAATTCATTTATTATCATATCTTTTGCATCTAGTTGAACTTTCATTATTTTATTAAATTGATTTAAAAAATTTTGTTTTTCTAATTCATCGGTTTTACTATTATTATATAAACAACTGTTTTTTATATGATAATGTAGTGATTGTCGTGAATTACACCTTTCATCGCAAAATTTACAAGTAAATTTCAAATTATATGATTTAGTATTCGGTTTTTTTGACACTTTTTTGACACTTTTTTGACGCTTTTTGTGATTATTTAATAAAAGGTCTAATTTATTATCATTTAATGCCGTAATGCATTTATCGATACTGATATCCTCCACAATCGCACGACAAGGGTGTTTGCGTTTAAAATGATTTTTAATATGTGTCTTAATATTAGTAGAATACTTGCATCTTGGGCAAATATATTTTGGCATAATAGATATTTTTAATGCTCGTTATATCTTTAAATATTCACCTTTTTTTATAAGTTTTTTATAAGTTTTTTATAAAAAACTTATAAAAAACTTATATTTTAGTTAGGAGAAAGTCCTCCGCTTTTATTTTTTCTTATATTTTAAACTCATAAATTATTCCTAATCTGGGTTTTTTTTGACATTTTTTGACATTTTTTGACATTTTTTGACACCTTTTTTTAACTGTTTTTTAAGCAGGTTTTTACCAGTATATGTTAAACACTATAGTATATATATGCTTTAATTATCAATAGTTTCCTATATTTTCGTGTTTTTTGACGCTTTTTGACGCTTTTTATTTTTATCTTTGTTTTAATTTTAATTTATTTTTATTAACTAAGTTCCTTATTATTAAATATTAATCGTTGAATTTTCAAAAATAAATATAAGTTTTTTATAAAAAACTTATAAAAAACTTATAAAAAACTTATAAAAAACTTATATTTTGATATGAGGGGGGGGGGATTTTTTAATTTTAAAAACTTTCCAGAAATTTTAATATCTAATAAAAAATTTATAAAAGTGGTTATTTCTATAAATTTTCTTAATAAATAGATTATTAAATATAAAAGTGGTTATTTCTTAATAAATATAAGTGGATTCTTCTTAATACTAGTTATATTTAATATGAGATGTCGAATATATTGAAAATAAATATTATTTTCTAAATATTATATGAATTTAGTTATATAATAAAGTGAATCTATCTCATTGATGGGAAACCGGCTAAGTTAGCACCGATACCGAAACCGGTACCTTGGCGAGCGGCACTTCCTATACTGGGAGCATACATATCTAATAAAGCAAATGTAGCGGCAGCGGTAATGGCAATCATTACAATTTCTTCAATTTTCGGTTGTTTTTCTGGAATGTAAAATGCGGCAACGGCTACTGCACCACCTTCAATTAAATATTTTACGGCTCTTTTGACAACTTCTTGTAAATCAAAAGCGTTCTGGATATCGTTTAATTCTTTTTTCATCATTTCCATTTTATATATTATATATAAGAGAAAAAAAATATTTACTTAAAGTTTTTTATAATTTAATTAATTATAAATGACAGAAATAAAAGAAGATTTTCTTGAAGTAGATTCTCAAGTACGAGGACAGAATTACGCTTGCTTATCATTTGTATCCCCTGAGAATGTATTAAATAATAAATCAGTTTTTCTTGTTAATAGTTTTTTAAAAACTATTGCTAAAAAATACGATTTAGATGAAAATACAATCCAAGAAACATATAAAGATTTTCTTTATATTAATGAAGATAAATTAGAAAAGGAATTTTATGAAAAAAATGACTTTCAAACAACAGTAAGGGGGTTAAAGGTGAGAGGTGTATATGATACATTAAAAGAAGCACAACATCGTTCGCAAAAATTACAAAAATTGGATCCTAATTTCAATGTATTTATTGGACAGGTTGGATATTGGTTACCTTGGGATCCTAATCCGCATAAAATTGAAAACCAAGAATACGGTGAATCAGAATTAAATAATTTAGTCAAAAAATACCGTGAGAATAAGGAAATGAAAGATATACATTTTCAGGAAAATATTGATTATGCTAAATCAGAGGCTGAAAAACAAAAAAAAGAAAAAATAGAGGGATTAAAAAATGGTACAACTGATAATTTAGCGGATATTACAGAAGTAAGGGTAAATACGGAAGAAAATACTTCTATGATGGAATCAGAAGACACCTGGTTAAAAAGAAAAGAAGAACAACTAAATAATTAATAAAAATAAATAAATTATTATAATATAATATTATAATAATATTATGAGGTCCGTATCATTATTAATACTAATAATAGGATTACTGTTAATAGTTATAGGATATATGGAACAAAAACAATATTGCGGAGAACCTAAAATAGAGTATAGATATATACCCCGAAATTTTTATGAAGAGCAAAATGCCGAAATAGATTTAAAAAATATGTATAATAATATGTTTAATGAAAAAAGTGTTTGGAATAAATATCCACACGGAAATAATATAGAAAAAAAGAATTCTGAATTTCTTGAATGATAAACTTATGCGGTGGGTATATATTGCCATTTAAGTTCTTTACATATTTTTTTCCAAACTTGGTCGTGTTCTTGTAATTTTTCACGCGACTTTAATAATCTACAATACTCTAAATATTCATCCATATCTAATAATTCAAAAAATTTATAAAATATATATGGATAGGAAAAAAAATTAACTCTTTCATTTGGACAAAATTTTAACCATGGACCCTGAACCTCTTTAAACATATTTCGTAATTTTTCTTCAGTTATGGTATCCAATATAGGTGCGGGCTTTCCGGTTAATCTATTAGTAATATAATTACAATGTTCATAATATTTAGTTAATTCTAATTTTTTTAATATTTCTCTCACTTTAATATTTGAAATATTGTTAATATCTAAATAAGATTCTTTTTTAATTTCATTTCTTATTTTTTCAAAAATTTCACTATCTATATCAGTTGATTCTTTTGCTTGAAATTGCGATAAAAATTCATTGGCGTGATTTATTTTTTTATATGCGAAATAGGTAATCTCCCGTGGAGGGTCTTTATAAGAAGGTGTGACATTTTCTACTAATATTCTATTTTGTATTCCACAAGAGGGGCATATTATCAATCCTTTTGAATAATTATAATCATTAAGTACGTTACATTTCGAACAAATATCAGTATTTACTTTAGAGTCATTGATATCTGGGACATGGTTTTCTAAGACCGATGATAAATATTCATTCATTATTTTTTTTTTTGAAGATATTTTAGGTTTATTAAAATTATTGGCGTTATTAGTATTTGGAGACTTTTTATTATTGGTTGGGGTTTTTTTATTATCTTTTTTTAAGAAAAAATCAAGAACGGTCTTTTTATTTTCAGAATATGAATGTGAACCATTAATATTATTGTTATCATAGTAATTAAAAAGTAAATGTGAAGAATTTAATAAATACTCATCTAAATCGTCTTCATTATTGTTTTTTAATTTTTTACTTATTGAATTTATATTGTCTAATATATTTAGTTTTTTTTGTAATTCTTTAGGGTCCTGTATATTTTTTGTTTCTTGAATTTTTAATTTTTTTTGTAATTCATTTAATTGATTTTGTTGTGCTTGTGTTTTTTTTTCTTTATTTGTTAATTTTTTAATGTGCTTTTGGTGGTAAACAGATAAGGTTGATTTATTTTGTTTAGTTTTTTGTTTAGTTTTGTTAGTATTTTTCAAAAAGACCATTATATGTTTTATATAATAGTAACAATCCCTTTATATTAATTTAAATTATAAATAATTCGTTTTAAAAAAATAAATAGAAAATTTATTAATAATAATAATAATGATTATTGATATTAATAATATTGATGATAAAAGTAAACTTAAATTACTGAAAATGATATTTTTATATAACGCATTAAAAGATGGTTGGACTGTTAAAGAAATAAAAAATAATAAATATGAATTTACTAAATCAGATAGAGATATTATAAAAGATTTCCATTCAGAAACCTTTTTAGATAAATTTATAGTAAATAATACGAATAATATTGATATTTTTAATAGTGATAATATTGAAATATTAAAATTATAATAAACTTTAATAATATGCGTAAAATTTAAATAATTATCTTATATTATAATATAATTATGGGAGGTGGATTAATGCAATTAGTCGCATACGGAGCACAAGACATTTATTTAACAGGAAATCCTCAAATAACTTTTTTTAAGGTGGTTTATAGAAGACATACTAATTTTTCTGTAGAATCAATTGAACAGACATTTAATGGCACTGCTAATTTTGGCAAAAAAATATCTTGTACCGTTTCAAGAAATGGTGATTTAATTCACAAAATGTTATTACATTTAAAAATAGGCAAGACTACAGTTGCATCAGGTCGCATTGCCAAATGGATAAAATATTTAGGAGAAGGTATTGTTAAATACGCGGAAGTTGAAATTGGAGGGCAAAAAATAGATAAACATTATGGCGAATGGCTGCATATTTGGTCTCAATTAACTC
>Ga0115008_10005993_pt1 | contig 10029 bp, 8 predicted proteins | sample FraStrMetagenome_FD_87164 | JGI IMG/M metagenome (GOLD analysis project Ga0115008, IMG submission 87164) | Marine eukaryotic phytoplankton communities from Arctic Ocean - Fram Strait ARC3M Metagenome | ecosystem: Environmental > Aquatic > Marine > Oceanic | place: Fram Strait | collected 2012-06-18
TACAATTGATTTAGCCGAATGACCAACATAAGTTCCGAACCTCGTTGACATAAAGAATCATATGAATGTAGCGAGAAGAAAATTAGCGTAATACCTAACAACTAAAATAATTGGGTCTTAAAATTTTTTTATCAAATAAAAACTATTTTTTATCCTTATGTAACCCTAGGGTATCTGTTCTGTTGGTAAATAAACCATTGAGGTAAATCTGAAACAAGCTTAAGAGCCTGTTTGTCCGATCAATATCACATCCTCATAAAATGACATAGATTCATAATAAGTCATCGTCACTATCCATTTCTATCGATAGCTCGTTGTTGCAGTGACGCCCACTGTTAGGGAGCGCAAACAAATCATCAAAACGACGTTTGTCAGCACTTTCCAAATCCGACTTAATCATTGTGTTGTCATCAACTTCACCAAGAGTAACTTGCAATCCTTTCCCAACAGCTTCCTTCATCTGCTTCACTTGCATGCCGCCACAATTATCCGTACACTCAGTGCCGCACTTAAATTTCAGCTCTTTCGCGAGAGCCTTCGTTTGTTCATTCTCATGATTCATGCCCGGGTCAGGCATTAAATCTTTTGGATCAAACCGATGCAATGCCTTACGCCAAGCCTTAATTTGACCTTGAAATCTCCTCGTAGGAATATCTGCGTACACATCTGGCGTGACCGGACATTCCATTGTTTTTTTACGAGGCCTATTTTTCTTGGGAATTTTTGTTACATAAGCAACATATCCAGCGGTATTTTTGCCATATTGAATCATGCGCAGACGTTTTCGGACACGACGTGCATGATCAGGATTGTTCCTTGGATCCAACCTTTTACTGCAATTACTAATATTGGCATGACTGTGGACGGGAAATAAGACGCTGTCAGGAGATGATGTCGAAAAGTTTACTTTTGCCTCAACTTTGAGTCTTTTAGTATTCTCATTATCATCCATTTCAATGTCGCCAACGCGTTTGGTATAGTGCGGGTGCGTCGCACAGGAGGGCATTCGATGTCTATTGGGTGTCATGAGCAGTGTTCCTCTCTCTCTCTCGGTGTTAATCCAAGAATAGTGCTCAAATAGGAGAGAGTAGGTGTTGATGATTTGTGTGATTTGTGATTTGTCATATGCGCATGTACGAAGCGACGAGCGACGAAACGAAAAGCTAAATAATTCAAACAAGAGAGATAGGATAGTGGCTGGCGTGTAGGAAAATTCCGGATTGTGCAGAAAGGCCGTCTTCGATAGGTATTAGGAACAACTCTTGTACCAACTTAGGAAACATAAAGGACAATGAACTCTCAAACATTCTCTTTTTTATAAAACAAAATGTGTACTTTAAAATATTAAGTATCATGTTTATGAAAGACTATCACCTCAAAAAAAATCTTAAGACCAGTTTTATTCAGAGTTCGAGCGCTGTTCTACATTAGAGCATCATTTGAAAACAACATTAAGGATGAGAAATTAAGTGGTTTTTGCAGAGAATATCTTCGATTGGTAGTAGGAACAATTCTTGTACCCATTTACAACATTACGAATAGTAAACGCTCGATCATTTTCCTTCCTAACACAAATGTTTACCTAAAACATAAAAAATTACTACGAAGTATGAAAGACCATCACCGCAAAAACTCGCAAGATATGTCTATACGTAGTTCGAGCACTGTTCAACATTTGCGCATCATTTAAAAAACACCGTGAATGATGATAAGTGAAATGGTTTTTCTTGGTGCATTAGTGTCGCATCAACAAGAACAAATTATTCCCAAACAGTTCGTTCTCAAATCACCATTGCAACGACAAAACATTCTAATTTCAACTATATCTTCAAGCATCTTGTCTCCACGAGCGCCTCGATCTAACTTCAGCTGCGAGAAAACTCTCTCGACAGAACAACTAGAAATCTGCGCGAGCTCTACTAATGTCAAGGCATGCCTGAAATATTTGATCTCATCATTGTCAATCATTCTCAACTTCCACCACTCCCAAATTTTACACGCCCTCTCTCCAATATGACCTTTGCTCATCCGTGTGAAAAAATGTGAAATTTTGCATTGCAAGCCAGCCACTAGCCTAAAGAGAGTACACTCGTGTCTTGTGTAAACTTAATTTGTTAACATCTGCTCTTATACCAGTTTCTAAGAATGTAACGTTTATAGTTTCCTTTTTTCAACAGCTTAAATTTGACCATTCTAAGTGATTTGTCTCTTTTCGCTTAGTTTCAATGATCTACATGGTACATGAGCTTTGCAATGACGCAAAAAATTGGATTCAGAAGGACGTATCATAATACCTGATACAAGAGTAGAAGTTGACAAAATAAAAATAGAATAAAAATTTTACTGTGTTTATTGACAAAAATGGGGCGTGGTCGTGAGCGTGACCACTGATGACCTGATGACTGATATTGGACACACGGACACACACGCAATACGCAATACCCGTAGACGTGTAGATGTACGTATTTTTCGAAAAAAAAAATACATTGTATCGTAAAAAGAAGAATGATATGAAAATGAAAGCATGCTGAGAATTCGTGTGTAAATATATCGGAACTTTCTCTAGAGCTACACGATATACACGAGACACGAAAGTCAAGAATGATCCTCCTTTTCGTTCATACTATTTTTTCTATTTTCCTCTTTTCTGCATTCGATAATCAGTATTCCAATCATTAACCACAACAAGTTAGACTTAGAACACAGGATAAATTTATAGTGCGCCTGTAACGGATCTCATTTTACATTGTTACTCTTCATTTTTTTACTTATTCGTCATCGACTTCGAAGCTGGCACCCTGCTCACTGATCGGCTAATTGAGCTACGAACGTTAATTTAATATGGAAGCGGAAGCCAGTGCTACTTACAACGACGACGACAATGGAGAAGAACTATGGAACCTCGGCATTCGCACGGTATCCGCGCTATCAGATATAGAAGATTTTCAGATTGAATGCTCGTCGCATACGACATTAGCGGAATTTGCAAATTTGGTGATACAAAATTCACCCTCTCGGGATTTAACCACCTCGCGCGTGCGCTTAATATATCTAGGAAGAGTCATTTATGATGGATCCTCGTCTGTATCATCCGCTTCAACACCATCATCATCACCTAATATTAATAGTGATTACCTTAAATTAATGGAAGTGGATGGTTTGGGCTGCGGACAGACAATACATTTGGTCCCGCGCCCTCCCCAAAGCGCGTCAAATGCGAATTTCGAAGAAAACAGCTCATCAACTTCCAATGGGCGAACAGCAAACGCGAGAAATAATACGAGTACCTTTAGTTTAGATCTCCCATCGGGTTTGTTTATGTCTACCACTGGATCAGAAGGAGATATCCTCGACATGCTCACGGTTGGGGCTGCGTTTGAAGGAGGAGGAGGAGGAGGTACAGAGCGCGCGAGCAATCTGTTTTTTAATTTGGTACTCGGAGCGGCGACCATTAGCAGTGGCATGGGTACGGGAGTGGGTGATAACAATAGTAATAATGGAAGCAACAATGGTGGTGGTCGCATGAGGACACAGTTTGGAATAGTCCGCACTACTTCAGCTAGAAATGGCAGCAATGATGACGAAGACGACGATGTAGACATGAATCGAGCCGGTACTGCTATCAGTGCCATTAGAAGGGAAAGCGTTCGAGCTGGAGATGATATAACAGGAAACAATACGAACTGGCAGAGGAGATCGATAAGGGTTCCGTCGACGTCTATGACGAATACTTCAGATTTTTCGAATAATCGATTGGAGCCTATTCGGCAAAACCTTATGACAGTTAATACTTTGTTGGATGCCGCCGCTCGGCAGCAACATGTTTTGCGATCGTCTAATTCACCGACGGAAATTCACTCTACGTCGTCTTCAGTACGTCCTGGTAGATTTTTTGTAGGACAGTGGGTAGATTGCAGAGACACCGTTAATCAATGGCTTGAGGCAACCATCTTGGACGTTTCAACAGTGAGGGAACTTCTAGATTCGGTAACGGAAGACATAGATTCTTCAGCAGAAAATAATGACACAATTCGCAGCAGCTCGGCATTTAGACGAGAACATAGTGAAGCTCCTTTAATTCGTGGTACCGATTTGGTAGGTCGGCGTCGCCTTTTACGGTAAGTTCACGCACACGGTGTCGACATGAACTTTAGGTCACACTAACACGATGCTACAAATGTTGCTATATTGTAATAACGTTAAACAGTGAAAATGACGCGAGTGAAGACACATCAACATTGCAATTTTTGTTGATCCATTACAACGGATGGCCATCGGATACATGGAATGGTATGTACATATTTGTTGTCAAGTAGAAAGAACTTTAAATGATATCATATCTAACCCGTAGTGTTGCGTATTCTTGAATTCACGATGCTACAGAGTGGATTCGAAGTGACTCCGATAGGATTAGACCTTTCAGAAGTCGCACCATTCACAATCAAAATGTAAGGATATTTTACATTTCTTCTACAATACTTTATGGTGCACTTCTTCTCATATTTGTCTACCTATCAGTTGCGGTCGTCTTCAACTCCCAACTTCCATTCTCCAACTACTGATATTCACGTTCAAAATGCACCTTCCACTCGTGTTGTGAGCGATAGCGATACATTAGCTGATGAGCAAAGAGCACTGATTCCACAAATAAGTCAGACATTGGAAGCCATAACAAGTTTAATCGATGCAACGCTACAACCATCGACGGACACGGAAAACAATAGCCTGCCTTGGATACACGGCACAACTCCCACTGACCTCCATTTGGGCCAACTAGCGCCATTACTAGACCGAGTTGGAAGGGCGTTGATTGATGTAGCCCCACATGTTCGAGCACTTGGCGAAAATCACATTAGAAACGAAGAGCACTTAGATAGCATCACGATACAGCCACTATTCGAAAGTAGCATTGATATTAGTAGTGCAGAAAATGGTTTTGGTGGGGACACTATGGTCAATACAGGGGACTACAATGCTATCGACTACATCCAAGCTGAAGTTGAAGAGCAACAAGAAGAACGTGCTAGCAATGAGCACCACTTCTCGTCAAATAGTGATCTCAATTTAGATGAAGATGACGAGCTGTACAATGATGATTTTAGAGAACCTCCACTAGGAGACTTGCAAGATCGTGATGTTGAAAGTGTCACTTCGATGCCACCTTTAATGCCAAATGAGGACGTCGCCAGTAGCAGTAACAGTAGTGATAGTAATCATGAGGAAGCCAATGATTCGGCTATCAACTCGGCCTCATCATTACCGCACTTTGTGGTACATAACTCAGAAATTAGCGATGATAGTGCAGACGGTGAGATTCCTTTAAATTTGATGAATTCCGATTCGGTTTCAAATTTGGCAGGTCTAGGCGAAGTGCACAACGATGATATACAGGAAGATAATCTAACGCCATTGCTGCATGATTATTCTTCATCGAATAATGAAGGAGTTCCTTCATGTGAAGATGCATTGCATCATGGTGATGATACATCCACGCGTGTGGCTGAAACAATTGAGTTAAGTGGAAGATACGTAATTGATAACGCACACGATTACGACAGTGACAATGACTCAGACTACTTGACCGACCCAGACGAAGATTATACGGACGATGATAATTTATCGAGTGACTGTAGCAATGAATCACATTTATGTAGGTCAGTGGAATGTCATGAAAATTTACCCTCCGTTGATGACGAGAACTCAAACTTAAGTAACTATGGCAGTCACCTCCTGCCTTCATTGAATGACGATGAGGATACAAATGGGCACACCGGTACTCATCAACATGATATCGAGACAGTCAATGATGATAGCAAGTTAGCACATCTAGATAGTTTTGGCGCAGATGATTTACAAGGCACGGATGATGACCGCATCGATTGCAATTCAAGTATATCCTCAGTTGATACAACTGAAATCAAAACTGTTAAAACTGATGCAATCGAAGAGGAAACTGGTGGAGAGTTAATAGGAAGTCAGGAAGGTGTACAAAGACGAGGTAATGAAGACCAGACTATCGCAGGTAGCAACTCCAGGTCGTGGGCAAACATATTCCGATTTGGGTCATGAAAGAAGAGACTTTAACAGTGAAAGAACACGGTTTTGTCCTTGTCACTTGGTTGTAAATGCTGGGTCTCTTACATTTCCTCCTTGTCTATTTTGACTACAGACTACATAATTTAAACAGGACAATTCTTATGATTACAAAATAAATGTACTCGATCGTGTTTACTCGTTCTCTATCTACTTTAACGTTGTCGCTAACTTTTCTAGCATATCATTCCTCTCGCATTCTAACGCGTCGAATCTAACCAGCACTTGCTATATAGCCCAACGCTATGTACAGAAAATTTACGTGTTGTTTTCGCTTACATTTCGTATGTGAGATCGACATCTTTCGACGCAGGATTCGTTTAAACTTCGGAGTTTGATTCCAATATCAGAGTAAGGAAATTGTGTAATCATGAATTGATTGGTGACAAGACAAATCGTGACTTTATAATCCATTCTTGAAAAACTCGTGAATTTCGTTAGCTTCCAAACTCTTAGGCTGAACAAGCATCTTATTTTTGTATCCGAAGATACGAATACAAGCTCTTCTATTTGAATTCCGTGGAAAAGCATAGAAAGTATCTTAGCTTGACAGCTACCAGTTGATGATAAAAGCCTAGGATTGATTAGGTTGGGAAGCCTGAGGAGTGTATCTGCTTGACAGTTATCCATTGTCACGTGAGAATACTTTGTGGACTGCTGATGAACAAGATTGAGAAGAAAATAAAGGTTACGGCGTCAAGTAGCTTCTCGCAAGCGAAGACTTAGTCCGCATATCTTCCATTCAAAGCAAAGGCAATAATACACGCAATTTGCCAGTAGAAAGTAGGATAACTCCTGGATTCCTTTGTTTACGCAATCGTTTACCGCTTAGACGTGCGGAGCTGAACAAAGTAAGAGCATAAGTTCCATTTCAGTGACAATGATATGTAAAAAAGCTCATCTATATTTACGCCGTCTAATATGATACATTACCCCGAATATTATACTATCCTATGGAATAGCCTTATACCATTCCGTTCCTATCCTTTCATCTTTATCGACTCCATATCCATTTTGGTACATGTGTCCAAGATTATTTTGGGCTATAGAATGACCTTGTTCCGCTGATTTGCGACACCATTCCACTGCAGTGGAATAATCTTTATCGACGACATGTCCATTCTTGTACATCCATCCAGGATAAAGTTGTGCAGATTGGTCACCAGCTTCTGCCATTCGTTCAGTATTCAAATCCGCTCCCTTTCATTGGTTTTTCTTCGACTCTTCCCAATTATACTCGCTTTATAATGCGGTAAATGAGGATTAGCAAAATATGCGTTCCAAACATTAATTGAAGGATTGGATTCAGAGTCTGGGGCGTCAATAATCATTTAATACGCCTTTTTCATGTCGATTGCCTTTCGATTCATTCCATAAAGACATTTGTCTTTTTCGTGATAGAGAATATTCGTTCGTTCCCTTAGCTCAGTAGTGTTCAGAAACATGCCACTCATAAACCGACTCCACGCCTTCTGATACGCTTCAGGAAAAACTATTGGCATACCTCTTGTACGCTACATCGCGCATCTCTTTAATCAATAGATGCCGAATGGCAACTGTTTCTTAACAAGAAGCAGGCTTATCGAACCTTGTACTGATGACAGGGTGCAGAGATGTTTACGATTATAGGTGTGACCTTTCATGATCACGGAATCTTCCACAAAATCCAAACTCAAAGGACGTCTCAAAAGATGATCCCATTTATTTAAATTTATCGAGACTTCAGATTCCTTCTCGTCGATCTGAGTACTGACAACGTTGGTACTCTTAATGACATTCTACATTGTTATCTTGTTTATAAACCCTTTCTCCTTTCGAATAATATCTGCATCTTGAGCTATGTTTTGAAAATGTCTCTCAAAATTTTCCTGATCTTTTACAAACCCGTTCCTAATAACCAACTCGAGAGGTGCCTTCACGTCATCAAATTGCTCCAGCCAGGACATCACGTTGGTTTTGTTTCATGTCTTTTAAAATATTCCAACCTTATCATAGAGCTCCATAGGTTGACTACGAGTCTTCTTCATGGTCTTTCTCAATTCAACTTTGGCTACAACCCCTGAATTACGTATCTCATTTAGAGCTCTCTCATTTTCGACGCCAAAAGATTCTAGCTTCTTCCTGTAGGTATTGACGAGCAAAAATATCTTAGACTTAGCATTCTTCCATGACTGTATATCCTTTGTCAAATGTGATCCGCAGGCCATTCATTGATTAATCAGACAAGATGTCTCCTTTTGCCCCAATCCTTGAATTGCTATGAAAAGTTCCCTATGAGTTTTGTCGTAGGAAATCGTCAGCTTTACACTATGTACAACTGTACAACGCGCGAATGATTGATAAGATAATCTGTCTCGAATCCCTGGATTCTTATTTCATGATTGTTTGCTAGATTAACATGTAAAATAAAAATTAAAATGAAAGCTGTGACCTTGACCGGTCCTTCTCATGACCGTGAGTTCGGAATGGTAATGTGGCTGCAACACTCGCTTCCCCCATATCAACGATGATAGGAACGGAAAGTTCAATGTGTGAGCGCCGGCAATATGCGTCGAATATTGATGCGCTGGTTAATAATACGAGAAACTTGAGATGTTACTGTTGCATTGGTATGGATTGATACAATACGAAACGGCCCTTTCTTTGCAGGATCCAACTTGCGTTATATGTCTTCGTTAACAATGTAAACTTTATCTCCCACTTAATAGTCTTGCTCAATACGAGAGGGATTTTCGCGTGTATTGTGTAGTACGTTCTTTTGACGATTTAAATGGATTTGATGCCAATTACCCAAATAAGTAGCAAGTATTACCATATCGCGTCCAAATGTAAGCTGACCTGGAGAAGTGCGTAGTATATTACGATAAGTTGTACGCAAACTGCAAACCCCATGCAATAGATTGAAGAATGGCATGGAGAGAAGCATCATCAAATGGTTTGGATGACAAATTCATGGCGCGAAGTGAATCAGCAATGGTCAGATGAATACTCTCGACGATGGCATTTGACTGTGGATTCTGGATTGAAGTAGCTTTCGCTTTGATTCCTTAGCTTGCGAGAAGTTCATGAAATTCGAATGTGAACTCTGTCCCATTAACAAATACAACAATGCATGGTTTTTTTGTTTTAAACAGATGGGACAAGAGGACACATAATCATTTACCATGTGTTTGAGACCTTTACCGAGAAATGCAATTTAATCGTATCAGAAGTTCTGCTGATTCCAGGATGATTGAGGTTCACATGATACCACGTAATGATTGGATGAACAAGAGTGGAAGGAATAGGTAATGGATACGGATGCCGTTCAAGGCAAGCGTTGAGACGACGCAAATCGGAGATAAAACGGACTTGCCCATCTTTTTTAGGTAAAAAAAATGGAGAAGCCCACTCGGATGGAAGATTTTTGACTAAGACACCAACATCAACTGTATCATTTACTTCTTTCTTCTCAATCTGCTCTATAGACCTTGAAACAGTGTACGCACGAGAACAAAAGGATTTAGACCCCGCTTTTAATCTTAAAGAAACCGGAGGTCCCGGAACGCTGCTAAGCTTACCACTGAATAATTCTTCATACTTCGAGAAGAGACTGAGAAAGGCATTGGTTGCTCGTTAGAAAGATGATTGCACCGGAGGACCATGTCGCGATAAGATCATATAACAACTGCTACTACTCCTCTTCCGAACCTGTAACTGATGAAGAGGATGAGTTGTAACTACAAAGTAATTTATACCTGGTACAAGCAGTGTTGGCAAAAGCCAGGTTACTTCAGGTTTTGTAGCCAGTAACCATGGTTACTTGGTTATAACTTATAACCAAACTTCGTGGTTACTTGGCTACATAAATTATTTTCTACGTAGATACTACGTAGAAATTATTTTCTACATAGATACTACGTAGAAAATAATTTCTACATAGATACATGTACGAGA
>Ga0115008_10005994_pt1 | contig 10025 bp, 15 predicted proteins | sample FraStrMetagenome_FD_87164 | JGI IMG/M metagenome (GOLD analysis project Ga0115008, IMG submission 87164) | Marine eukaryotic phytoplankton communities from Arctic Ocean - Fram Strait ARC3M Metagenome | ecosystem: Environmental > Aquatic > Marine > Oceanic | place: Fram Strait | collected...
CTGGGCTCGGCAACCTGACCTGTCATACAACCTGTCGACAGACCTGTAACCTGTTTGACAGACAGACTGTCCATTTTTTTGGCTGAAAAGTAACCTGCCTGTCGACCTGTCGTTTGAAAATCCCAACCTGTACAGGTTCGTCCAACCTGTACAGGTTAAGCGTTACTGTTCAGGTAAACAGGTCTAAAAACAGGGACCATAAAGGGTCTCAGACTCGTATCTACTGGTTTTTTGTACTATGTGGGTCGGCTCTAGGATAAAAAAAAGGCTGTACAGGATCAAGACCTGTTCAGGAACCAGTATTTTCGAAAAAATTTGAACCTGTCTGACATCCTGTCGAAAAAATCGGTCAAAATTTTGAGAGCCTGACAACCTATGCCTGTTTAAATTTGAAAAACTTGTCAGGTTGCCGAGCCCAGACTGAACTGAAGCTGTGTTCTTCGGAGTCGGGATTTTGATTTCGATCTTTTGCCCGAAAAGACCTGCGGCGAAGGTTGACTTGACGACAATACGAACTTCCATTTTCTGGCGCGAAATCTCGCGCACCATAGGGATTACTTTGAATGGGAGGAAAACGTCCTAAAAACTATTTATAAAACTGAAAACAAATTGACAAGTAACCTTTGTTGTTCGATATTTCATAAGATCGAATTCTCCATCTGGTGGGATAAATGAAACTGCCTTTTCGGTTTGAAGTTTCGACAGGCGAACGCATTGATGGAAATTGCAGTCATCAATGGCGATCGCTCCAACCTTTTTTTCATCCTTATGAAAGTCGTTTGTCTATAGAAATTTATTGAAATCGCTAAATGAAAAAATATCTCACCGTGGTGTCCGGTTTACTGTCGCCAACAATCTTGTCATTCATACCGAACTTGCATTCCGGCATTCCTGACAGATAGCTCTTCATTGCTATTCTGCCTGCGACATGAGAATAGAGAACTTTTCCACCCTGGCTCATCAAAAGATTGACGCTTTCCAAAACATCAAGAAAAATTTCGTTTCGACGATATTTAATTCCTTCCCGTCGCCAGCCAACTTGGCCAGTTACGGCAGAAGTCACATGAGTTGGCTCCTTACTAGGCGAATTAGTACGTAGTGATGTCAACCCAAAGTCGTTCATGGCAGCCTATTACAACAGTTAAAAGAGCCAACTAACGAACCCATTACCTTGATTCCTGTATGAGTATTTACGACACCCTTGAGTGCTCCAAGCTCTGCTTGCTGGGGGTATCCATAGTCAAGCACTTCATCCAAAAGCTCATAAAGTACGACAAAGTTGTTCTTGACATGTTCTTCGTTGACCTTAGTCATGATTCCTTGGAGATTTTGTCATGTGACTACTCAATAAATATTAAGTGTACCTTGCATAGCTTTGAGAATTTTATTTAGAAGAGTAAATATCATCGCCACATTAGAATTCGTGCGGGTAGCCGCTACGATCCAAATGTTGTTGAATTTGATGTACATAAATGATGTTCTGGCGATGTTAACGATAGGTGAACGCACAGCTGAGCGTGAGTGGACTACTGACACCCTAAAAGATTGGTTGATGGCTTGTGATGGAATATATGCGGTATTACCTGAAAGCATCGATATGGCCTCTGTTTAAATCTTGTCTATACAATCGAGACAAGAGTACCTCTCCTTTGTGATTATAGATAAATAATCCACCGATCATCTTCTGAGAAGAAATATTGAGATGTGAATATAAATTGATTTTGTGTACAAATGAGTGATTGGCCGTCAGCAGGTTGAAGAAATAATGAAGAAATTTGAAAAAAAAAGGGGCAGGAAAGAGTTTGGTTTGAACAGGAGATGAATGCGGGAACTAAGATAGTGCACAAGTTCTATTGCGCTAGTTTCATATTTGATTTTGATCACAAATGAACAAGGTAAAAGTTTTTGATCAAAATCTACTGATTGAGTCAAATTAGGGATGCTATTTTTTAAAATCCAGGATGGAAAATTTGTGATCATGTAGGTATGGTAGAAACTGGATTTAAGAATCCTTGAGTGGGCGTAAAAAGCGATGCGGACTTCCATTTGACGAGCCACGATATCAGATAAGCAAAGAAGAGAGAAATGACTCCAACCGACAGGATGACGTTTTCTGTTGTTGGAGACTGCTTCAAAAATAATCTGCCTTCAGCGAGACCACCATTCCATTCTATTTTTTTTGATAATTTAAAATATACAAACGAGATTCGAGCTCTTACGAGATTCGCTCCAAAGAGAATAGCCAGCCTCGTTTCTTTCATAATCGTAATTCTCTATTTTCGATGCTGGACTTTTCGCAAACACTTGATATACTGGAGACTTTTTACATATTGTGTTATTCTTCATCAATCGATATTCGAATAGCCTGAAAACAAGTCTCCAATTGGATCTAGCTTGGATCAAGCCCCAGGAGAATATGTTTCAATTCCCACATATTGGCAGATGCCAAAAAGGTTGAAGTTTAAAGCGCTTACTTGTCTATCACACCAGTTTGGATATTTTCTTGAGAGCATTTTTCCCAGCAGTCTGTTAAATTAGCGGTATCACATACGACATCCTCTCCTGTGTAATAAATCATTGTATTTGTGTAGACCTACAATACAAGCATTTAGTTCAATAGATACAAAAAGTTTCATACGTCAAGAGGAACTGGAGCGTTGCTTCCTGATACAGTGGACGAGAAATCGAATCGCGGAGGTCTCCAGTGGGGTAAAACTTGTGCGCCTATTTTAACGAAAGTCAATATCAAAAACAGAATGTCACTTGCTACCTGTTGTTGAAAATTTACGTCCAGAAAAGGTCGTGTTGAATAAGGGAGAGATCAAGTCGCATTTTTGTGGGTTTCCAAGAAAACAACAAAAAAGCTCTTGGATCGTATCTTCAGTGATCGTCAGAGCAGAAAGGTCTTCCGGAGAGAATTCTGTTTGTTCCAAGGCGAGATCTACAGCGGCTCGCGCCAAGGATGTGGCATAGTTTGCAAGTTTCTTGCCTGAAATAAGATTAAGTAGGTGAGGACTTTTTTTTGGCAAATCTAATTACCTTCTTTTTTGAACGTGACATTTGTACAATATTCCTCAGAAAATCCGAAATTGGCCAAGTCGTCAAACATGGAATTGTGAAACTTATTTCTGAACTGCGTGTCGAAGTTTCCAATATAAACTGACTTCGAGCGTAGGTCCGATTCTTCCCCTGCTGATTCGAAAAACGCATTCATTAAGGTCGACGGGAGCCCATTATTTCCCGATGCAGGAGAAAAAGAAAGCTCTGGACTCGCAGTGTTTCTTGTGAACGAATTAAGGACACTAGAGTCGACGGAACTATCTCCGTGAAGATAGACATTCTCAGGACTAGCATCGAGTTGCCCAAGCTCGATGATGTTTCGCAGTGATTTAGTTTTCAACTGTACGGGGCCAAGATAGCCAGTTATGTCTTTTTCAAGTGTGTATGAAAGCGTCGGGTAGGATTTTCGCATCTTCGAGCTCGGGCCATTCACAACACTGTCTTCTGTTCGAAATTGAACAGGAACCATGTTATAATTCGCCATATCGAAAGTGACCGACGATGATCCAATATTCTTCAACTCTTCAGCGGGAAGTGTCATTAGCACGATGTTTCTCTCGTATTTTTCCAATTTTTCTATAAGACCGCTTGCTTTGAGTGCTTTTCCGATTGCAAGTTGGATCATCATCGCGCCTGTATGAGCTCCTACGCCACTTGTTGTGGAATGAAAAAACGCGAGCGAGTCAGATCTGGTAACGATCGCAACAGTGGAATTTTCTGGCAGGCTTTCAGGATTGTCTGGGCCGTTCTGACGCTTAGGAAACATTGAAATTGTAATGTACCCATTGTAGCCATCACAGCGAGGCGAGCTTTGATTGTCCAAGCCAGCTGATCGTTCGCTCAGTTCGCTTCGTCGTTCGCAAGTTGGCGTATCTACTGCGGCTCGCATAAACGTGGAAACTTGGTACTGTAGTAAAGGGTACTCAGTGTCGCTGTTATATTTGTGGAAGTCATCGCGTAGTTTCTCGACGATGGTTCGATTTTTGTAGAAAATCAGCGGGAAAGAGTAGTCCTCCCAGAAGATACCTGAACCAGAAGGGTTCCACTCGTGGGAGCACGTGCTGCCGATGCCAGGACAAGGGTAATCAGGCGAGAAACTGGGAAGGTCAATTGACGAATTTCTTTTTATGTGTGTAAACGAGCTCAGTTTTATCAAAGATATGTATTGAAAGTAGGTTGAATTTCAATTTGAAACAAAATCAGCATTGATCTTAAAAGTTTTACACCTTCCTATAAACAAGTAGAGCAGCTACTCCGAGGGATTTCTCTGAAGAAAGAACTTGAATATTTTCTTTAGTGAGAAGCGAGATTTCAAGAAGGAAAACGTAAGGAGCAAAAAACTTCACTTTCTCCGAATCGTTCAAATAATCGTCCAGTTTGTTTTGATCATCGCCGACAAAGATGAGCGTCCCACTATTGCCCGGATCCTGAAGACTTTGGCACCCTATCTGGCCGGTTTGATTGAGCCTTCTAAAACAGAATGAGCGCTGCTGATCATCGATCGTTAGGTAGTCGTATATGATTGTGTCAAGCTTCGAGTTCGGAACTTTTTTCGCACTGGTGATAACGATTAAGGCTGCCCAAATAATATTCATTATTCTAAGAATGTTCTTTTAGATAAAGTTAAGAAGAATAGCGGTAAATGAAAATGAATATCCGCAATTTAAAGTTGGAATTTCAATGAAATAACATAATGTAGAAAAATGGTAGCGTAAGAAATAACGCAAACATAAAAATAAACTAGTCCGAAAAGAAGAATAGTTTTGTTGAATAATTTTAAACTTTCAAGGTAAAAAGAAGTCTAAAATCTAGAATTCATGAAGAACGTTTGGGATTTTCAAGCCACGGCTATCTCTTTCCATTACAAGACGTTCGTAGTTCTTCAATTCGCCGGTATTTTTAGAGTCAAGTTTTTCTTTCTTCACGTCAGGAGCATTTGCTTGCAAGAAGGCTTTGGGCTAGGGTCGGCAACCCACAAAATATCACAAAAACCTACGAATATTTGGTGATTTGTGGGTTTTGCAAGATTTGTCAACCCACAAATTTTTCCAGGGGATTTACGATTTTTTGCGGGTTGCCGACCCGAGCTTTTGGGATGGCTCGCTTCTGCCTACATGATGATAAAATAAGGCTTTATTATGCAAATACACAACCTTTCAAGTTCTTTCCTTCTTACTTGCTCTTGTCTTTTCGCTTCTCGCGCTTCTCTTTCTTTTTGTTGATCCAATAAGAATTCCTTATGCAAGAATTAATAGGCAACTGCTTGATCAGAATATGAACCTGAAACTCTCGTTCTTCCCTGGCAGTATCAACTGCATCATCAACATAAGCTACATTTGAATCATCATCAGAGCTTTCTTGCTCTTTATGGCGTGATCTTCTTCGAGCACGGGCTTTTTCTATGTGTTTTCCTTCGAGGTAGAACATTCTCCCCTTAAGTAGTGTTTTGTCTAAACAAAATAATTAGAAAAACGCATAAATAGAGCACTCACATTCTTTAACTCTTTCTATTCCTTGATACCCTTTGCTTGTATATTTTTTAATTTTGTATTCAATTCTTTCTTGGTAGTTTCTATTGAACGCTCTAACTTTTTTCGCAGTTCCCTTGTCCTCTTTAAGACTTTGCGAGGGTTCCCATGTGCAGTCGTTTTCGGAATATCCTTTCCATTTGACTTTGTATTCGATCACGGGTTCATCATCCGTGTCATATTCGCGAAAACCACAGATCTCTTCAACTTCGAATTCTTGCCCCATTTTACACGAATTCTTCATAAATTAAACATCAGATTTGTTTTTAAAAAATAGTTGAGTTTTTTTTTCAAAAAATATGTGACAGTTAGTGCGAGTAACAGTATGTACAGACGATGGGCTCATGGGAGGTTGAAGAATCAACGTAAACAGGAAACGAACAATTTTTGCAGAAATTATTTTCACATTTGATACAAGGCGCCGTCTTACATGGACAAAAATTGTGGCTGCAACAGTAGCACTCACGAATAACGGACGCATCTTGCCCGTGCAATATGCAGATCGAAACTTCTTCCTTGCGCTGCGTCGGAAGCGAGCGCACCAAAGAACTGCAATTCAGCGACATCCGCGCGTCTTAATATAAAATTTAAAAGTTATGTTTTTTAATTGAGTATCTTATCTGTTTGAATAAAAGAATGAAGATAAAGATATCTAATGACCTATTTTTTTCCTGCGTCCTGAAAATATTAACTATATTTCATCAAATTATCCTCAGAAAACAATGAAAACAGCTTATTTAAACGCAAAGAGTGAGGTAATATCGGCAGTCAGTGGTTAAGTTTTGACTAGAATTTCTAAAATTTTTACAATAAAGTAAAGGTTTAAAAGATCCATCATTTTCCTTCAGAGTCCACCATTTAAATTTTGAATCGCGGAAAGCAGATCCATCTGATCCTGCAATCGCTTCGAGGCCAAGTCCGTATCGATCACGCTACTTGCATAAGCCAGTTGTGTCTCGTTTCCAATCAATGTTCTGGTTTTCTTCCCCTCCTCGATTCTATTGCCAACACGTCTGTGGTAATCCCGTGTCTTAATTCTTGTTAGATTCTTACAAACCAACAAGGCTTATAAAAACCTGGTCAAACGAAGATTTTAAGCCACTACCAAGTTCTTTCATGAGTTTAGAAACAAGCCCGAGCTAAAATCAGCTATAATGGAATAATTTTTTCTGCGAATACAGTTTTGAAAAGGCGTACTTTACTTGTTGCTTCAAGACTTTTTCGTGCTTTTACCAGAACATGGAACTCCTTGAGCATTTCACGTATTTTTTCCATCTATGTAAAACATTTTCAGTTACTGACGATGAGCTTCAAAGCTCGAAAGCTTTAACAATAGAAAGATATAATTCAATCAACGATGTCAAACCAGAGATTACCTTTTCATGATGACGGATAAGGTACAGATTCACCATGTCACCTTGAAGGCAAGTTGTGTCGGCATAGTAATCGCCAATCTCTTTATTCTTTGGTGCTACCTTTTCTTCTTTCTTCGAGACGTTCATTCTAGGCTATTTCAGGAAAAAAAAGAAACACAATAAAAAGTACAAAAATAAAATATTTATTTAAAAAAATATTAACTTTGAATTCGGAATACTTGAGGTGCTAGAAGATGGAAGACTTTGCATATAAATATCTAAGCTTTCTAGTTTTGCTCTTTTTTCTTGAGGTGAGTGCGTGCTTCGGCAAGAACTCCAGTCGGGTCAGCGAGTTTCAGCTCTGGAATGTCGTATTCGAAAGGGTTGTCAGCGCTTGAGTCATTTACACTCTTAATTTCGCCGCACTTGGAGGTACCTTGGAACCAAGTTCCAACAAGCACATGACCTCGGGACTAAAATCTTGGTCAAACAATTTAATTAACGCACTCACTCTTAGGTGGAAGTTTCCCTGGCCGTGCTTAACACCGTGTTCCCACTGGCCATCGTAGACGTCGCCATTCGAAAGATAGAGAGTCCCTCGACCGTGTTCTTGGTCGTCGACCCAACCTCCTTCGTAAATCGATCCGTCTGGAAAGAACATTTTTCCAAAACCATGACGCTTGTCACAGCTCCAGTTGCCTTCGTAATAAGACTCAACGTCGTGGCTGAATTATCATTAACGCAGCTAGCATATCAATGATACTTACGCATAGTAGAAAATGCCATTTCCATCTTTCATATCGTCCCGCCACTCGCCGTAGTAAATTGTTCTGTATTCCTTGGTCTTTGGATCTAGGAGAGAGTAGCTGCCTTTTCCGGCGCGTTTATCAGACTCCCAAAGTCCATTGTACATTGCCTTCAACAATAATTATGTACCACAAGAGAAGATTTTAATATACCTTTCCCTTGTGATAGTAATGACGACCGCGCCCGTGTCGCTTGTTGTCTTTCCACATTCCCCAGTATTCATCTCTTCAAAAACATTCAAACTTATATCCTTGATAATAATTTTACCTATTGGTGTAATAAAACGTGCTCCTGTAACCATCCTTTTGAGCTTTTCGGTCCGACTCATGCCACAGAGGCTCTGTATAAGGTAGATTGTGTTTTAAAAAAGGCATTCTAAAATCAGAACTTTTTAAATTAACGTTTTTGAAGAATAAGTCACTTTGAAATGTCTTTCAGAATGAACCCAACACAGGAATATTGACACGTTCAATCGGACACATTCTATTTTCGTCCTCAGGAAATGAATAAAATTTGACATTTTTAAACTCGCGCATATGCGGATTCATTGAATAAAATAATTTTTCGTTTGCAGCCATTTCATACAACTCGAATACGATTCCCTTGATTTTCAAGAAATCGTCGCTTAATTCGTTTCACTTTTTTTAAAGATAACTGATCTTACCGAGCGCATTTGAATCGATTATTAGGTCCCATTTCGCCGAGAATCGTATTTCTTAAATATCCACCAGGCTCCTGCGATTCTCGATAGCTGAATATAATTTGAAGGATCCATTCAGAAAAAATGAGAGAGCGTACCCAATCCTGACGAAAAGAATGACAAAGAATCCAATATAATAGTTAATCTTCCATTTTGTCGGAGCATGCATATTTGTTCTACCAACAATCATCGCCTGATTCTCCTCTAAGATCGTGACATAGTCTCTCGCTTCTTCTTTTTTAGCAATAGAGTACTTTTCGGCGAAGCGCTGTACGAAACTTGGCTCATAAGGGCGACTTGGTAGATCAGAAACTGGCTTGGAAAATATCGTGCGACGGGCAATAATATAACGATTCATTTCTAGAGAATCGGAGCGGTCGACTTCTCTTTTTTAGTTGACTATTGCTTATTCTGAACGAAAGCGCTTTAGTTTTCAGCAAGAAATGCCTTCTTTCACTCCTGCATTTCTCAGAACGTGTCCCGAATTATATATGAATGTTTATTAGATAATATATTAGCTTTTAAAAAATGTAGTTACAACATGAGATTTGATGGATATTTGCACATGAAGGAAGAATGGTAAATGAAGAACGTTGGAACGATGTGTTTTTTATCATGACACAAAAAATGAAATTCAAAGAATGTCTGGCTCGGCTTCTGACATTTGTGGTATTGCTTGGTTGAAATCTGAAAGGAAAATTCTTGCTCTGCTCATAATTATCAGATTTTTTTTACCTGGAACATCTGCAATTCCAGATGGCGCGGCGTTGAGATCTATTTCCTGTGGAACGGAATCTGGAAGACTTATAGTACGAGATAGCTTTACGAAATCGTTCTCGAGGCTCCGGAAATAAGGCTGTCTGATAGCAGCGGTGAATTCCTCTTCATCGCCACCGTCGATTGCTTCGAATACCACTTAATCAAAGATGTTAGTTTGGAAAATTAAAAAAATCAACTGACTATCTAAAACGCGAGCGCTGTCTGTTGTGTCGTAACCGGAAACGAACGATTCGCCTTTCTGATGGTTTTCACGCGCAACTGATTCTCTTCCGAGTTTAAGGTAGACAAGAATGATAATAAGATGCGTTCGTGCTGCAGCTTCGTTTGATTTTGCCTCCAGTCGCAATTCGCGTTCCCGCTCCAATGTAGATAAAACATCATTATAACGCCCTGCTCTGGACTAATCGGGATATTGAATAAAATCAGAAAATAAAATAATGTATTTTTATAATTTTTTGCAGCAAAGACATTATTAACATTATCGAAATTGTTAAAATCCCAAATCTGAAGGCAGGCCACTCGATTGAGAACATCTGCTGCTTCTCTTACTCTGCCACCCTCCATTCTGTACATGTTTGCAGCCTTCTGGTAGAATTCTATCGAGGCCTCGGGTCGTTTCGGTTCAGCATGTTTCGCAGCGCGAATGAGTGTGTGATATGCTGTGTCTGGTTGTCCATTGCTTCGGAACAGATCGGCAGCTAAAAACAAAATTTCTTGACTTGAATATTGAAGGCAGACAGACCTTGGTCGGCATAAGCAAGCACGCCGTCGAGATCTTCGAGGTCACGGCAGCAA
>Ga0115008_10005995_pt1 | contig 10024 bp, 6 predicted proteins | sample FraStrMetagenome_FD_87164 | JGI IMG/M metagenome (GOLD analysis project Ga0115008, IMG submission 87164) | Marine eukaryotic phytoplankton communities from Arctic Ocean - Fram Strait ARC3M Metagenome | ecosystem: Environmental > Aquatic > Marine > Oceanic | place: Fram Strait | collected 2012-06-18
AGATCAACGACTTGGGGAGGGTTGACATCGTGATTTGCGCGGAAAATTTCTTTTTCTGCTGTGAAAATTCCGGCGTGAGAGAGGGAAAACCCGACGGGAGGGCCCAGACCCTACCCTACCTACCCCGTCAAATACTCGGCCAAGCAAAAATAAAATACACCTGTTTCTCGTCGCTGCGAGACATGGGTGGGGAAGGGCGGGCGGTTTCCCCGGCGAATCGCGAACATGCGCGCCGACAGTGCCAGATGCTCAGCGGGCTCCTGATCGCGGCGGGCCTCGTCGGCCGAGTCGCGCTCACCTCAGAAGGGTGCGCAGCGCAAGTGGTGAGCAGCGAGTCGGCACTGCGAGCGGCCTTGGCCGGCGGCCAGCTCAGTCGCTGTATCAACGTCACCTTACCAGCTGGTGTGCACATCCACCTGAGTGGCGGGCCGCTTCAGCTGGAGGGTGACGTTGGCAGCGGCCTGTCGGCGGGGGTGTCCCGCTCGTCTGGGCGTGCGTCCAACTACAGCGTGGCGATCGCGTCTGCCGGCGCCACCATTGACGCCGGTGGATTGTCCCAACTGCTCGTTGCGCGTGGCGTCTCGCTCTTCGTCAGCGGGCTCCGGCTAGTCAACGGCTTTGGTGGCTGCGTGGAGATCGTGGAGACGCTCGCACATTTCCAGGACGTTCATATTGAGAATTGCTTTCTCGAGCTGGCTCCCTCCAGCCGGCTCCTACCAGAGGGCTCCAGCCTAGGTCGATGGGCAGACGGGCTCCTACCAGAGGGCTCCAGCCTAGGTCGATGGGCAGACGGTGCTTCAAACGAGCTTAGCTCAAGCTCGAGAGCGCGCCATCGCGGTGGCGGAGGGCTTTACGCGACCCGTTCAGTCGTCGCTCTGGAGAGCGTGAATATCGTCAGCTGCCAGGTCGTGCTCAGGCAATCAGAAGACAGCGCCTGCGAAGAGGGAGGGTTGTGCCAGGCGAGGGGCGGCGGCCTGCTTGTCGAAGGAAACAGCGCCCTCCTCGCGGTTGGGCTGAATGTCTTCAACTGCAGTGCCGTCCTAGAGGAATCGCTGAGCTCATGCTTCACACCCTCGTGCCAGGGAGCATTTGGGGGCGGGCTTTGGGCACAGCAAGAGGTACTCGTTGTCCTTCTTCGGACGAAATTCACGGACAGCTACGTCAGAGCCAGCATCTCCAACCGGACGGGTACTCACCCACCCGTCACGACGGCAATGGGCGGGGGGCTTTGTCTGGGCACCAACACCGTTGCGTGGCTCACGGGGGTATCTGTTGTGCGCTGCTCAGCTCAGGCTGTGACGGAGGGCGGCACAGCGTTCGCAAGTGGAGGGGGTATGTCTGTGACTGGGAACAATGTGAGCGCCGTCGAGCCGGCAAGCGTCCAGTACAACCGCATCTTCCGCGACTTCTTTCCTTTCGACGCGCTTCGCCTCTCTGACGATGCACGGCTCGAGGTGACTGCAGCAGTCGATCGGATTGAGGCGCAGAGCCCCTGGTATCCTGAACATCTCGCAATCGGGCTCGACGAGTGGCATGCAGGCGACCTGCCTCTCTTCCACGACATTCTCAACTTCTCGCTCACGGACTGCGATGCGCGGTCCCTCAGTGCTGTCAACGTGACAGCTGTGAGCGTCTGGGCCATAGCCTACGGCGGTGGCCTCTTCTACTTTCAGGAGCCGGTGGTCCGTGATGTCATCCCCGACGTGACGCTCCGAATCAATGGCATGAACATCACTAGGTGTCAGACCTACGCGCAGGGCAGTGGGCCCAATCGTTGGACGTCCAGTTCGGGCGGTGGCCTGTATTTTGACTCGACGTCGGCCGATGAGGAGGACACCGGCAACGCCATCGGCACCCTGGTCCAAGCCGGAGCGCTGCGTGTCATCAACTGCTCGAGCACCGCATCTGGCAACCCGGCTTGGGGTACCCAGGTCGAAGGCGGTGGTATGGCATTCCGTGACATCTACCTCATGCTGACGGATCTGGTCGTGCACGGGTGTGAGGCCAGGCAGGAGCTACTAGCATCATCCTGCGATGCCACTCCGCAGCACTGCGCCAGCTGCGCAAACCTTACTCGTTGCCTCGCTCTCTGTGGCTCTGGCAACGACTGGGCGCATCCTCTCATGATCGGTGCAGTGCCAACTAGCCAGTGCAACGCGACACCAGCGCAAATGTGTGCACGGGAGCGGGAAGAGTGTGAGGACGACAGCTGTCACGAGGTGCTGAGTGCTTGCCTCGGCGCTGGCCCCGCAATAGTGAAAGGCGGAGGAGTCTTTGCTAGTCGGGTGACCATGCGCCTCGTACACGGCAATGTCAGCGGCTGCGACGCAGGGCTGGACAGTGCGGTGGGGACCGTGGTCGGCGGTGGCGCCTATCTGGCCAGCGGGTTCGCCCTCTTTGAGGCTCAGGTTCTGTTCAAGGAGTCGCGGGTGCTACATCTCTGGGACACGACGCAGACGGCGATGGTAGCTGGGGAACAGCTCTATCTGTTTGGGATGATTGGAGACTTGATTTGGAAGCTGCCCACCTACCTCGGCCATTGGCTGCCGTCAGTTTACCTCTGCAACACCGTGTTCCAGCCTTGCTCCGAAACCGACGCGATCAGCGTAGTCCAGCCTGGATGCGGGGAATCTCGCGTTGAGCGGTCCGATCCGGGGTGTCCGACGCAAGTAGATCGGCCGGAGCTTGGCCTGAACCTCATTGGCTCACACGTGTCTCTCGGGGTGCGCGTCCTTTGAGTCAGGGCGCCACCGCCACAGGCTTAAGAGTCGTCACACAGCTGCTGGTGTGAGTAGGCGCCGGGGGCACACGACAGCCCGCATTTCCCGAGCCGCTGTTCTGTGGGGTTCTACGGAGATTCTCTCTTGCCGGCACAGCAAGGCTCCCACTGCTCAGGGCCTTGTCCTGCGGGGACCATGTGCCCGGACCAGGGCACAGTCAATCCCATCCTCTGTCCGCAAGGCCATTATTGCATGGAGCAGTCGGTGAGTGACTCGCCTGCAGCTGTCGACCCTCCATCCCTCCTCTTGATCGCTCCCCGCTGTGCTACGCGTAGGTGTCTCCGATCCTATGCCCCGCGGGCACCTACTCGAGCCTGACCGGCCTCTCAAAGAGAGAGGAATGCGCACTTTGCCCTTTGGGCTATTACTGTGAGCTGGGCACCACGACTGATCCAGTGCTCTGCCCCGCCGGAAGAGTCGGCGACGCAGAAGGGATGCGGAACGAAGCCTGCAACCGCCCATGCCCGCCAGGCTATTGGTGTGGTAATGGCACGACCAATGCGACACAAAATCCATGCCCTGCAAACACGTTCGTCGACCGCGCAGGGGCAAAGTCTGTAGAAGAGTGTCAAGCGTGTGGGCATCACATGAACTCCACACCAGGGTCGCGCATCTGCAAGGTCATGGAGTGCCCAGCGGGCGAGGTCTCGCCAGACGGGACCTACTTGACTGGCGGCTGCACCCAGTGCAAACCAGGCACACATGACCTGAATCTGCCGGCACCCGCCACGATTGCGAGCCAGTCCTAATACTCTTTAGGTACGGCGGTGGAGGACACCGTCTTTCCCAACGACGCAGTCGGGGCGCTGAACTGGAGGTATGGCATAGAGATCCCAGTCAACCGATCGACCACGTGCTCTCCTTGCCCACAGAATACCTACCAGGACGAGTACCGCGCTGAAGAGTGCAAACCTTGTGTGTGGCTGCTATTTCCGCAGCCGGCGGGCGCAACGTCCTGTCAAACTTTCTCGAGCATGTCATCAATGGCCTGGTTCATCATCGTGGGGCTCTTGCCGTGCTGGGTGACGTTTCATGCCATTCGCACACACGTTCTTCATCGCAACCGGGAGCATCGCACTGGAGATGTGGCCAAGCGGGTGCGGGAGGCGCTAATGGACGTCGAGCACGACGACCTCGTCGAGGCCGGCACCATCGCTGACGGGCATTGCGCGGTCGCGCGTAGAGTCCGGCGTCTTCGAACCATCTCCCGCCTCACCATCGTCACCGCGATCATTCAGATAATGCCATGGGTCCCCTCTATCTTTGACATCCGGCAGTTTGCTCCCTACGCCCGAGTCCGCACTGGCGAGACGAGAAGGGACAGGGCCCGACCTCTGCTCCCGTCGCAGCTGAGGATCGCCGCCAGGAGGATCCGATACATCTACCATTTCAACCTGCTGCTCGTGCTGTGGGCGTGCGTCCCCATGTGGCAGCTTCCGTCAGCGGTGACGGCGCCAATACTGTCGTGCGAGTCGGCGATGCTGTATAACCTCTTCACCGCGACAGCACATTGGGGCGGCGGCTGGCTGCTCGATTCCAAAGGAGAAGTGCAGTTCAACGCAGCTGCGTTGCTGGCCGTGTGGATAAACTCTGTGCAGACCATCGTGGGCACCATCGAACTCATTCTTATCGAGCTCGCAATCCACACAATCGACCCCGGTTTGGCTACTGCTGGCCGCTCGCATTCGGCTGCGCGATGGCTGCGTCGCTTCGGGTCGTGGCTGTGGGAGAGGTGTGGTGGTGGAGGCGGCGGCGGAGGCGGCGATGGTGGGAGCGGTGCAGAAGGTGGAGAGGGCGGGAGGGACGGGGAGGGCGGGGAGGGCGGCGGAGGAGGAGAGGGGGGCGGCGGAGGTCGCGATGGCGCCGAAAGGGCGAGTGAGGGTAGTGCAGTCCCGCCAAGCAGAGGCGACGCCGAGCGGGGTGAGGAACGGGCGTCTTGGTTTCGCCGAGAACTTGCTGTTGTCGTCGCTGCCACTAGGACAACAGTCGTCGCAGCTGCTCTGCTATGGCCGCTGGTCTACGTACAGCTTTACTATCGCGGCTCGACCGTGGGGCATCCCAATGAGTTCACCCCAATCTACGTGCAAATCGAGGGCAGGGCGATGGCCGATGGCTACATGCCGATAGTCATGACTGTCTGCCTCAGCTTGCAGGGTTTGGCCTCTGCTGGCTACATCGCCATCATTGGCATCCTCTGCTTCCGCACCCCCGACAAGCTGGGGCTTGGTTTGCTCGGGCTGGTTGCTCGAAGTCAAGAGGAGACGGACACGGGGTACCATAAATTTGCCGGAACGGCTCAATCGCTCATCTTCGGCGCGCCGACCGACGCGGCAAGAGGCATCTTTGAGCTCATTGGCTGGGACGAAGACGAGGTTCGCGCGCGCATGTCGCGTGGGGTGCAGGCGATCGTCGACGAAATAGCGGAGCACGGGAGCGAGACTGACGCCGAGTGCCTCGACTATGTCTTGTACCGGGTCGCCGGCACTTCAGAAATCCAGTTCCAAAACGGCTGGACCCGCGACCAGGCGTCAAGCCACAGGGGCAAGACCCTCCGCGAATTTTGCCGCCACCGGCGCGCCACCGGCGCGCGCCTCGCCGAAGCCCAGGTTGTCGCCCAACGCCTCTATACGACCGCGGCCTTCCACTCGATCAACAACCCGCTGCGCACGCTTGCGAGACACCCGGTGACCAAGGAGGTGCTGGTTCCTCCGCGGCTGGTGGAGCCCCACCCTCTCCCGTGCACCGTGGCCTTCCTCTACGACGGTCTCAAGCGGATGCGCGCGGTTGCGGAGATGGAGGGCGACGACGAGCAAGAGGGGAGCACCGCCGTCGCTCAACCCCCCGATCCGCGTGCAATGAGAGTAACGGGCCCGCTGCGGCGGGCAGTCGAGTTGCTAAGGCGCCTTGCCTCCGTCCGCGGCAACAAAAGACCCACCCAAAAGGGCGACGAGGGTGGGCACGAGGCAGCCCTCGAGGACAGCGTGAGCTCGGGGATACACCTCGAGGCTCGCCTGTGCAACCTGCTCGGCGTTGGGTCGCGCGAGTCGATCGAGATGCCCACCGGGAAGGTGCTTTGGAGGGGCATCAAGGGAGTCCGCGCGGGGAGCGCTTTTCTGAGGAAGGGAGGCACCGAGCTCGCGCCAATGTCAACCACACTGGACCTGCGCGTCGCCGTCCGGTATGCTAGAGGCGTGCCTCACGCGCTTCTCTTCATGCTGCGTGTGGACTCCTTCATGCAGGAGGGCGCCGATCTCACCTTCCTCTCTGCCTTCCCGCAGGAGCGCGAGTTTTTGTACCCTCCGCTGACGTATCTGAGTCCGTCGGGACGTCGGCATAAGCTGACTCACGACGGTACGCGGTATACGATCGTGGAGCTCACTCCTCACTACCCTTCATGAGCTGGGATTTTATGACGTATCGTACACATATCGTTAACCTTACTGTGTGGTAACTGGTATCACAATTCACATGTGACTTGTGAGTGTTTGACCCTTGAGTTGTCTCGGTTCGCGGTTCGCGCGGTCGTCGCGGCCGCAATTCCAATTTCGTTTGGGGGTCACGCATGGTACGTGCACACGGCTGTGTATTGAACTCGACCAACTATATGACATGCGCATGCCACTCAGCACTCTCTGCTCCCGCATCCATCTCTCTCTGTACACCGGCTCGCGCGGGAGAGGGTCGACCATCGGCAGGTCCGACAATAACGCTGTGTTGCCCGGCGAAGCCGTTTCCTTTAGTCTGCCGTGACGGCTGCGGCGATGGCGACGGGCGCAGTCATGTTGGCGAGCGGCACCGCAGGCACCGAGGGCACGAATGCGTGGTGGGTATAGGTGTTTGCCGGGTGCGCGCCGTCGTGGGGCATCGCCTTGGGCGGCGCCTCCTTGAGCGGCGGCACGCGCGTCGCGATGCCGTCGAGCTCAGCCGCAATCGCGTCGATCCTCGCCGAGAGGCGGCCGGGTGTGTGGCAGAGCAGGACAGCGCTCTCGAGGGCGTGCACCCTCGCCTCAATCCCGCCGCGGCCGACCGCGCCAAACCAGCGCCGCTCGAGCTCGGCGAGGCGGTACTCGGCGCAGTGCGTCTCCGCCGCCTCGCGGTTCACGCACAGCGCCGCCGCCGCCTCCTCCTCCTTGGGCGATAGCGGCTCGGCCTTGCCCGGCTGCGACCGCTGCCTCGTCGCACGAACCCACGCAAGGGCGGCCGACACGAGGACGGGATCAAGCGGGCGCTTCTTGGAGGCGTCATCCGCGACCGGCGCGCCGATGGAGGCGAGGTTCGCGCCCGCGCCGATGGAGGCGAAGTTCGCGCCCGCCACGTCGACGTTGGCCGCATTCGCGCCCGCCACGCACCGGCGCCACGAGTCGGTCGGCGTGGCAACTTGCTCGCGGAGCTCCTTCCACGCTGCGGCGACCTGCTCGCCCGAGGGCGTGCTGAACTCGCCGGCGCAGGAGCGGAGGTGCTGGTGCTGGAAGTTGTTTGCGGAGATGCTCTTGCGGCAGTTGGGGCACCACCGCTTGCCCGGCAGCAGCCGCGCCGAGTGGGTGCTGCCCTCGATGCCCTTTGCCGCCGAGTGGAAGACCTCCTTGGTGTCGGGGTCTTGGAACCAGACGACGGTGCGATTCTTGCCCTTGCGGAGGAAATAGTCGAGGCCGAGCTCTTCGACCTGGAACGGCTCCGCCTCGGTGTTTGGACCCTCGACCGCGAACCCGAAGCCCGGCACCTGCTGCTCGGGGCTGCCGCTCTCGCCGGTGGCGGTGCACAGTCGCCACGCAATCGAGTCGACCGTGTTGGGATGGAAGGCCCTGCTCTGCGCGCGAAGGAAGACGTGCTGGCCGTCGTCCGAGGTGGCGCACCACTGCTCTTGCTCCCGATGAAAGGTGAGCGAAATGCTCGTGACCCCGGCAGGCCAGGGAGCATCAGAACTCAGCGGTTGCTTGACAAAGCGAGGCCGCGGCGGGTGGCCCTCGGCCGGATCGACACGATGCCACTCGCCGTTGAGGAATCCGAGGGTGAGCGGGGCGCCGTGTGAGCGGAGGGAGACGTGGACCATGGACTCGAAGCGATGGAGCAATGGAAGCTCGGCCGAAAGCAGAGCTGTGGCTGGGCGATACAAGGAGCCCTAGAAGGCGCGCGCAAGGAGCAAGCTTCAATTGTGAAATCCACTGTCTCGAGGTTCTCGAGGTGGATATCCTTTCCGCGTTGGGTAGCGAGGATTGGTGTGACGCGATCCACGCAGGCGTGTTCGAAATCCACTGTGATTTCAACCTCTCACAGACCAGCGCATAGCGCCATAGGACCGATTCCGCATGGTACGGGACTCCTCGATCGTACCTCAACCTCTCACAGACCAGCGCATAGCGCCATAGGACGTATTTTCTTCTCATAACAAGGCTGTGAACAGAACTGACTTGCGACACTGGCTGGGCACCACTAACACAGGTCTCGCCTTGAGAAAAGGACGCTCTCTCATGTCTCAACGGGAGTGAGAAGACAGACATACACACATAGACATACATACATACATACATCGACATTTGTGCGGCTCCAACAGCGCGAGACAAGGACAGCAGCGAACGAACGGGTCAAGGTCGAGCCCCTCATTGCTGCCGTCGTCTCATTCTGGGGAGACTGTTCAGAACACGTTCGTTCGGGTTGGAAGCATCCCGTTGCCAGGGCTGGTGCCGCTCATTCCAATGCTGATTTACGTCTTCTGGCAGTCGCAAGCCGGGCAAGGCGTGGCTGGGCGATGTAGGTGCCGTCAGATCGACAGGCCGTATACGTACATCCTTGCCGCATCTGGGGCATTGCCCTGTGATCATTTGCGTGCCGATGACTGATGTGGTCGTCTCCCCGTAAAACTTGATCAGCTCCTTGCACCCAAAGCAATACGCTATGTCCGATGCCGGAGGGATCGAGCCCTTGTGCCGGTCGCCTCCCCGAATCTCGGACCCCAGATGCGATCCTCGCCGGGCTAGGCTTCGACGCCGAGATGCAGCAGAAATCCATATCTCCCCGAATCTCGGACCCCAGATGCGATCCTCGCCGGGCTAGGCTTCGACGCGGAGATGCAGGCACGGCCAACCGGCTCCTTCTCCGGCGGGTGGAGGATGCGCGTCGCCCTCGCCCGCGCGCTCTTCGTCGCGCCGGACGTGCTGCTGCTCGACGAGCCGACCAACCACCTCGACTTGCACGCCGTGCTCTGGCTCGAGACGTACCTGCAGGGCTGGGACAAGACGCTCGTCGTCGTGTCGCACGCGCGCTCCTTCCTCAACCTAGACGAGACACTTCCTAGACACCTCCTAGACACCTCCTAGACATCTCCTAGACATCCCGGCGGACAGGCGCGCTCCTTCCTCAACCGCGTGGTCAGCGACATCCTCCACTTCTCGGGCGACAAGAAGATCGTGCGGTACAAGGGCGACTACGACAAGTTCGAGATCAGCCGCGCCGAGGCGCTGCGCGCCAACGAGGCGAGGCGCGAGGCGCAGGACAAGGCGAGGCAGCACATGCCAAGGAGAGAGGCCGACCTCGGAGTCTGTCTCCCCCATATCGCCCCATATCTCCCGCATCTCTCCCCAAGGAGAGAGAGGTCGACCACGCACGGAGATCGGAGTCTGGCAGAGGGAGGGCAGCACACGGCCAGCTTGCGAGCAGGCGAGGCAGCACATGCCAAGGAGAGAGGCCGACCTCGGAGTCTATCTCCCCCATCTCTCCCCATATCTCCAGTTTGCGAGCAGGCGCGGCATCTCCCCATATCTCCCCATCTCTCCCCATCTCTCCAGTTTGCGAGCAGGCGAGGCAGCACATGCAGTCCTTCATCAACAAAAAAAATAGATATTCTTACCTTCTTGCCCCCCTCCGAGACTGGAGACAGTCACACCCCAGTATCAGACCAGGGGGAGTGCCCCCCGCCCCCGCTTGCCCTGCCTGCGCAGGATAGCGTGCCCCGATAGCGGCGACACGTATACGGCAAAAAAGAATACATTCTCGGCGCCGGGGCGAAAAGTGTGCCTGTGATAGTGCTAGCACGCGCCAGTTCGCACCTGTGTCGAGCCTGTCTGCTAGAAAGAAAGAAAGAAAACAGACAACCCAAGGGAGGGATGGGAGGACGGCACGCCGCCACCACACAGGGATTTTGAGGAGAGGTGTGTGGTGCGCTAGCCGTCGCCCACCCTAGGGAGTCTGCCTCTTCCTATCTCTCTTCGCAGTCTCTCTCCGATTCTCGCTGCAACCTTCATGCCACC
>Ga0115008_10005998_pt1 | contig 10023 bp, 6 predicted proteins | sample FraStrMetagenome_FD_87164 | JGI IMG/M metagenome (GOLD analysis project Ga0115008, IMG submission 87164) | Marine eukaryotic phytoplankton communities from Arctic Ocean - Fram Strait ARC3M Metagenome | ecosystem: Environmental > Aquatic > Marine > Oceanic | place: Fram Strait | collected 2012-06-18
GCGGTGCGAACTGTTGATTCGAAATTGGCAATGGTTCCCAACGAAGCCTCGGTTGCAAGCGTGAGCCGCCCACCGTGCCCAATACCGTTGGTTTGGTGATGTGTTCCGTTCCATTGCTCGGCAGATTGGACGCCAAAGTTTGTGCCGTTTGATGGATCCATGCCCCACAGTGGTTCGATGGAAACCGTACCACCGGTGAAGGTTCGGTTGGCGTCGACAATCAACGCTTGTTCAACCGTCGCCTCGACACTTGTGGAGTTTTGCTCAGGGAAAAATTTGACCAACCCCATGCCATGGTTGGTTTCATCGTCCGCCCAAGTTGGTGATTCTGAACTGGCAATCAGAGGGCTTAGGCTTGAAATGAGCATCAAGATCACCAAGCCAAAGCATGCGCGAATGGGAGCGTTCCCATTGGCTGTTTGCCGCTTGACTGTGTTCATTCAAGACCACCTCGCTATCGCGAGGTGAGCCATTCGATATGAAGCAACGCACCTGATGATTGAGGGATTGGGAATGAAGGGTTCAAAGTATGTCGGCCATACGCCTAATCAATGTCAACGCCGGGGAACCTTGACAGCGCTCAATCTCGAGAGATTGAGGAGCAGTTGTTTTCGACTCATCGGCTTCAAGCGACGCGCCACATGCCGGTGCCCTTGCCTCGTCAGGACTTTTGGTCAATGGTCAAGCGCTTGCTCAACACCTTAGATTTAGAGATTCAATCCATGCTGATGAAGGGCATCACCGGCATGCGGTTGCAGAACCTGCAAAAGCGCCAAGCCAACATTCGCCATATTGCATCGGAACTCGCTCGAAAGCGAACGGTGGCGGTTGTCCAACACGTCGCCTCCCAATCGTTGCGCAGTTCCTCACAAAACCCGAGTTCGGCTCAAGAATTGCCAGCCCTTGATTGGCAACGTCACGATCCCGCAGAGAAGGCCTTTTTCCATGCGGTTCAAATTGCAATGGATCGCTTCAAGATGGAAGTTGATTGGCCGTCGATGCAAAATGGCATCGCTGGTGAAGGCTTGGCTCTCCCTCAACGCCATGCGCCAGGCACCATGCAACTTGATTCATTCACAGATGAAAGCATAACAGCCAGACCTCCACCCTCGTTGGCGTTTGAGGATCAAGGACCGGAACCGCTACCGGACAGGGACGTTGATGAAGAACACCTGATGGGCCCAGATGAGTGGCCAGACTTGGATGAATACATACACGCAGACTTGGATGAAGCAAGGCCTGCTCCGGTTTCTGCACCCAAATCAAATCAAGAAGATGACATGGCGGCGTTCATGAAGGAAGGGAAATCCAACAAGCACGCAGCGGCGATGGAATTGGCCCCTTCAAAGAAACCTCAAATCACGCTCGACGATGCGTTTGATGCCTCTCCAGCAGAAGCAATCACTGAACAACAACCGCCTGCAGAAGAACACGTTGTGGATCAAGAGCCTGTGAACCACGAAGCACCGTTGGTGCGAATCAGAGTGCTGATGACAAGTCCGGAGCCGATTTTAACCGCAGCAGGTGAATCACTGGCACTGGAAGCAGGCGACGTTCATTTTGTTGACAACGACTCCGCAGAGTGGTTGATTGAATCAGGTGTAGCGGAAGCTGCATCGCTGTGAACCTTGGATGTTCACTGTGTTTGATAAACAGCAAGTCATCTTGTTCCGAATTGAACAGAGCCTTACGGCACAAGCCTTTGTTGAAAGGTGGTTGCAACTCAGTTGACAGAGCGCATCGAAAGTTCGATGCTGACGGTGTCAGGGATTGGGATACGGGTGACTTGGCGAAGAGCCGACTCATCCTTACCGGAGGTGATGTCCATCTCAAGCAAACGCTTGTGGACACGGAGTTCCCAGTGATCGTAGGTTTCAACGCCTTCGCCGTCTGGTGCCTTGCGAACAGGGACAACCAATCGGCGTGTTGGCAATGGGATTGGACCTCGAAGAGAGATACCACCATTGTCGCAAATAGCCTTGATTTGGCCAGCAACTTGATCGATGTCTCGGTGGTTCTCACCTGTGAGCTTGATGATGGTTACTGCTGCCATAATGACCCGTCCAAATCCTCAACCAATGTTCATTAGAAGACTCAAGCCTTCTTTTCGATCTTCAAGCAGACGCCAGCAGCGACGGTCTTACCCATGTCACGGATAGCGAAGCGAGAGAGTTCAGGGAACGTGTCCATTTGCTCAATAGCCATTGGCTTGTTAGGTTGGAAGCGGATCAGGCATGCGTCACCGGTCTTGAGGAAGGAAGGGTTAGCTTCCTTGCCTGCCTTGTTCGTCTTTTCGAGAAGTTCGAGGAAACGAACAGCGACTTGAGCGGTGTGGGCGTGGAACACAGGGGTGTATCCGACGGAAACAGCCTTTGGAATGTCCATGAGCTGAATTTGTCCGACGAAGGTTTCGTCGTGTCGCACGTACATAGGTTCGCTGTCGGAGTAACCGGCAACGTCGCCACGGCGGATGTCAGTAGCAGCGAGGCCACGGACGTTGAATCCGACGTTGTCACCAGGCTCTGCCTTGGGGACCATGGTGTGGTGCATCTCAATCGACTTGACTTCAGCGGATTGTGCAGATGGGTTGAACACGACGGTCTTTCCAACGTTGAGGGTACCGGTTTCAATCTTGCCAACTGGCACTGTACCGATTCCGGAAATCTTGTAGACATCCTGAATAGGCAAGCGGAGAGGCTTGTTGATTGGCTTTGGTGGCATGGCAATCTTGTCGATCGCTTCGAAGAGCGTAGGACCGTTGTACCATGGGCACTTGTCGGACTTGTTGTACACGTTGTCGCCGAGCAAAGAAGATGCTGGGATCATTGGAACATCGTCAGGCTTGAATCCAGCCATCTTGAGAAGGTTTCCAACTTCTTCGCATGCTTTCTTGTACTTGTCTTCTGACCAGTCGACACCAGAGATATCCATCTTGTTGACGTGAACGATGAGTTGCTTGACACCAAGTACCTTGGCGAGGAAAGCGTGTTCCTTGGTTTGTGCGTTCACACCGTCGTTTGCAGCGCAGAGGAGCACAGCAGCGTCGGCTTGTGAACATCCAGTGATCATGTTCTTGACGAAATCACGGTGACCTGGAGCGTCAATAACGGTCCAGTAGTAGTTAGGGGTGTAGAATTCCTTGTGAGCGACGTCGATGGTGATACCACGTTCTCGCTCTTCCTTCAGTCCGTCCATAACGTAAGCAAGACCGAATCCAGCCTTACCGGATTCTGCAGCGAGCTTCTCGTTCTTTTCGATGACGTGCCCTTCAATGTGACCTGAGTCCAAAAGGAGGCGTCCGACGGTTGTTGACTTTCCGTGATCGACGTGACCGATGAACACGATGTTTAGGTGAGGCTTGTTCTTATCTTCCCATTGACTTCCCATGGTAATTGCTCCTTAGCGAGTCCTCCGAACAACCACCCCTATTTAGAAACCGCGACGCGTGCATTCAGAATCAGGTGCAGAAAAAAGAGGCGACGGCGCAGTATTTTGTTTGGAAAAAACCAGCAAAATCAAGTTCTAAGGGCGGTCTCATTCCGCACCGCGGATTGAACCGTCGTTCTCCACTTTGTAGAGGCGAACGGTGCTTGTAGCGCCACTGATCGCTTTCGGGCTGCCCGAAATAGCGACCACGCGTTGGCCGGGAAGCACTGCTCCTTGCTTGACAAGTGTCTCCACTGCGGCCTGCATGGTTTGTGAGCCTCGGTCGTATTCCTCCACCAAGAGGCTCTCGACGCCGGGGAGCAGTTGAATGCGGCGGGCGGCGCGGATTCTGTCGCTGATTGCGGTGACGGGTGTCGGCGGACGGTAGCCCGCAACCAGGCGCGCAGCGTTTCCGTGCTGAGTGGCGACAATAATTCGAGATGCCCCTGAAATCTTGGCCAATTCGACCCCGGCGTGAGCCACTGAACGCGTCGAACGGAATCGAGCCAAAGCACTTGGGCGACGATCGTATGAGTGGAATCCTGTATCAGCTGCTTGAGCAATTTTGGCCATGGTTTGAACCGCAGCAAGTGGGTAATCACCGGATGCCGTTTCGCCTGAAAGCATGACTGCGGTCGCTCCATGGCGAATGGCACTGGAGATATCACTCACCTCGGCCCGGGTTGGACGAGGGTTGAGGGTCATGGTTTCGAGCATCTGGGTGGCGACGATGACAATCATGCCCCGTTGAAGGGCCCCGTCAATAATGCGTTGTTGGGCCATTGGAACGTCTTCCAGAGGGATTTCCACGCCAAGGTCGCCGCGCGCCACCATGACTGCGTCTGCTAAATTGAGAATGTCTTCGAGGTGTTCGAGCGCCATTGGGTGCTCGATTTTGGCGATGACTGGGACATGCTTGCCCGCTGCTTTGACCGCATCGATGGCTGGCTGGAGATCTTCTGGTGTTCGGACATAACTGACCGCAAGGTAATCCGCACCTTCTCGGAGTGCATGCGCAATCGCATCTCGGTCGTTTGGGCCAATGGCAGGTAAATCGACCATTGTTCCTGGCACGTTTACCCCTTTTCGAGCGCTGACAGGACCACCGTCTTCAACGGTGCACACAACGGCACCTCCCGCCACACCTGCGGCCTCTTTGACCACCAAACGGATCAAACCGTCGGCGATGAGAACGGGGTCGCCTGCTTTGAGTTCTGCTGAGAGGCCAGCGTATTCAACCGGCAACTCTGTCGAGGAAGCATCCAGCATCTCCTCCACGCCACAGTGGAGCGTAAGGGGCGCACCCCGGGTGAGCGCAATGACGCCGGGAAAGCGACCAAGCCTCAACTTGGGTCCGGGTAAATCGGCGAGAATGCACGTCGGCCGGTCGAGTGAATCTTCCAATGAACGAATGCGGTGGTAGAGTTCTGTCTTGCTTTCAGGGGTGCCATGGGAATAATTCAGCCTGCAGACGTCCACGCCGGCCTCAAGCAGGGACCTGAGCACCCCTTCGCCAGAACTTGCAGGGCCGATTGTGGCTACGATTCGAGTACGACGCATGGGTAGGGCTCGAGTTGGTTGCTCTAAACACCTTTCTCAATAGAAACGGGTGCAGGCCCAGTTCTTTTTACTTGTAATGAAGTCGGATGATGAACGATTCAACTTGCAGATCGTTCACCTTTTCATTGCGCACCTGCAAGACCCAATCACCGTCGTTGTAGGTTGATTCGGTATCGGTGAACATGTAGGAAGAAAGGGTAAGGAAGACGCAATCGTTGTCGTCTTCGTTGCAATCGTCACCGTCAGAACGCTGGTCAAGACCGGTTTCCGAAGTGTTGCTCGCCTCTTCGTCGTCTTCGTTGAAGGCATAGATGTCAAGTTTAGCACGGCAATTACCGGTTCCGGTTTCAAAACAACCATTGTCTATCTGAGGGTAGGTGAGTTCACCGACGAGTTTTCGAATGGTGTTGCCGTTGTCTTTGTCATAAACAACTTTGACATCAAAGTCCAAAGTGACGGCGTTGCCTGAGGTGTTGCCACCCATTTCAAAGTCAGACCATTGGCCCGCATATGAGACATAGACCTTGATGGAATCTGAATCGGTCATACCGGCGCTGTTCTCGATGGTGAGATGGAGTTGGTATTCACCAGGTTCAACGTTGTTCCAATCGACGGATTCGCCTGTGAGATCGGCGTCGTTTTCAGAATCGCCATCGTTATCTGCATCCACTTCAGCGTTCAAGTCCCAATTCCAAGTGGTGATGTATTGTGACGAATCGCCCGATTCGGAATCGCTTGCGTCGAGGGTGACGGTGGTGGTGGCCGAGATGTCCCGATCAGTCGTCGATTTATCCATTTCACAGATCCACAAGACAATGTGGGTTGATTCATCGATGTCGTCGTTGCTGCAATCCTCATCGCTGGCGTATTGAGTGATTTCGGCTTCGGGTGGCTGAGCGGTTGCTTCTACGATTGTGACGTCCTTGGTTTGCGACGAGGATTTCGTACCATCTGATACCGTCAATTCAACGGTGAAGGTTCCAGATTCATCGAAGGTCCACTCCGTTGAGCGGCCGGTGGCGTCAATTGAAGCGTCGCCATCAAAGTCCCAGCGGTAGGTGATGCCGCCGCTTGGGGTTGAGGCTGATGCATCAAAAGTGATGACATCGCCCGAACGGATGTTTGTCGAAGGGGAGTAATTGAACACAGCAAGCACTTCATCGCTTCCTGAGGCGTCCGATTCATCAAAAATGCAACCAGAAAGGCTGGAGAGAAGCATAAGGGCTGCGAAGAGGATCGGCACCGAGGTTGACTTCATACTTTCATCTGTGAAACGCCCTCATCAAAAGGGCTTCCTTGATTTATGTCAAATCAGAAGGAAAACAGGGAGGTTTGTTTGTTGCCGGCGACGAGTTCCTTGGCCGTCCAACCAAAGGCTTCTGTGATGCGTCCGAGTGCAGCAGCCAAACGTTCAGCGTAAAATTGGCCATCGTATGCGTCAACACCCCCGTCTTCCTCGTTTTCCAACCATGGTTGCACGCGCATTGGCCGGTGGCTTGCATCGGTGACAATGTAGGAGACCTTCATGCCTGAAGTGAAACCGAGCCCGAGAGCAATCCGAGCCTTCGCGACCCTGACCTGTGCCATGCTGTCGGGGTTGGCGTAATCTTTGCTAAAGTCAACCTCACCGTTGCTTCCCATTCGACCCTTGCAGGATTTAGCTAAGATCAGCGAAGAGGCTGGAACCTCATGGTTGCGCAACGCCCGAACTTGAGCGAGGGCGAAGCGAACGAGTGCATCGCCTTCATCGGCCAAAGCATGGCTGAACATGCGTTTCATTGTCGTTGTGAGGTAGGCAAAGGAATCCGTACGTTGAGTTTCATAGCCTCGGATCAGCATCTCATCGCTCGGGTAGACCACTTGACCGACGTAGCGTTTCTTCGCCCCATGGCTAAAGAAAACGGATAAGCCCTTCTCAAATTCAAGGATCGCCGAGTCACGGCTGTACCGTTCAGCCACCTCAAGTCCAAACTGAATCATGTCTTGCTTGGCCTCATTCCACGCAGCCATGTAGGCCACAGCACCTGGTTCGCCGTCGCTGGCTGCCTTGATTTCTTCTTCTTTGAGCGAAGAGGGGGCCCCTTCTGCAACCGGTGAACGCACGAAAATTGAGTCGGTGTCCGAATAGACCACTTCGTGGCCTTCAGCATCGAGTTGGGCGATGATGGCCTTGATGTTGTGCCTGGCCCACGCCGTAATCGAAGACCCAAGGTCTCGATGCGTGAATCGATAGAACCCACTGGCAAAAACGCCATAGAATGAATTCATCAGGATTTTTACCGCGTATTGCATCGAATCATGAAACGCCATGACCGCTGTTTCTTGGTTTTCCTTGGCCACTTTCAACGAGGCTTTGTGCTCGTCGCGTTGGGCCATCAAATCCTCCAATAACGCAGGCACCAAGCCTTTTCGAACTGATTGATCGCGGAACCGTGCACCGGTCGGAGCCGTATGGACCGGTTCGTCTTCCGCAGGTTGATCGGTTTGAACCGGATCGATGCGGGTTGTGTAACAGATGTTGTGCCCAATCATAATCGAAGGGTACATGCTTTTGAAATCGAGCACTGCAATCCAAGGATGCAGTCCCGCTGCAACCTCGTGAACATAGCCTCCTGTAATTTGGCCTTCTTTGGCTTGGGCTGAGCCTGTGAGTGGCACAGCCACGCCTTCGCTGTCAGCGAGGCGAATCACGAGCGAATCAATCAGTTGGCTGGTGCTGCCGTTCGCTGCAGCATCAAAGGTCACCTTTGCTACCGCCGCAACCGCTTCCTTGCGTCGAATCACCTGAAGTTCTCCCAGAATGTCAAGCGGTAAGGCGGCGTCTCGAATGCAGTATTCGAGAACAACATCTGGCCGAGCGGCCCACTCCTCGTCCATTTTGGAGGCGTCAACATCCATTTTGTGCTTGTCTTGTTGGTCTGGAAACAGAAGGTTGCTGATGAAGGAAAGCGTTTCTCGTTGAGGGCGGAGCGCCATGCGCGCTTGCCACCACGTATCGACAACGGTGCGCCCAGCTACATTCCAGGCCCGAGAGGATTGCCTGCGGGGAAACAGTCCCCAGCGTGTGCGTTTTGCCTCGGATTCGGTTTGTTGAACGCGTCCCCAGCCAAAAAGCAAGGCTCTTTTTCGCCAGTCTTTGGAACGCGCATGAACGCCCATTCTGTCGTTGAGCCGCGGCAAATCGAAGTTGTCAATGTTGTAACCCGTGATGATGTCTGGGTCTTGACTCCGCACCACAAGTGTCAATTCTTCCATGATTTTTGTCTCTTCACCAACAAAGGAAAACGTCTCTCGGTGACCGTTGGACATGTCTTCAATCACCGCTGCAGCACACAGCACGGTTTCATGGGCGATGCTGGTTTCTAAATCAAAGGAGAACACCTTGTAAGGAACAGGGAAGGGCTCGCTCGCCCGAAGATCTTCAAGCGTACAGACAACGGTGCAATCAACGGCGTAACGCCCTGCACCACCGGCAGCGCGAACCGCTTCAATCAGCGAGGAGTCCTCATCCTCATCTTGACGACGATCAATGATTTTCCCTGTCAGTGAAAGGTGCATGCCCAAGCCTTCATCGAGGAAGAGGCGGTTGAGAAACGGTATGTCGCCGGAAAAAATTTGCCAACTTTGTTTTGACAGGGTTTTCCGCAACGATGGAACTACAAATGGCTGACGTGCGGTGACGGTCCAAACGGGTCGAACGCCCAGGTCTGTTAACTTCATCTCGGGGCCTGTGACGTTGATCACATCCTCCATGGATTGGACGTTAACGAGGCGCTCGAGGACGTGATCTGGCACGTCCATGCCTTCGTTCCAAACCATCAATGGTGAAATTTCAAAGGTTGGGCGAAGCCCGTGGACAAGGGCACAAATTGACGCTCCATCTTCGGTACGACCAAACAATTCGAGAACCGTGGCAGGCTCAGGAGAACCATTGAGCCGTCGACCGAATGGTAGCGTCCACTGACGACCCCCATCCTGCCTTCGAATTGCATCTGCTCCCCAATGTTGGGCGGCCGAGCCATCCTATGGCACTTCGCTTTGGAAAAGAACAGCAACGCAAGCAAAACCGCCGTCACCATCATCAAACGCGGCAGGAATGCTTGAAAGCCCAACCTACATGGCCAAGAACGCCGTAGGCATGGTGAAGAAAATGAGTGAAGAAATTGATTGGGACAGTTTGACTTTTTCTTTAACAGCCACCGACACGATGTACCTCACCGAAACAACGGCCACTGAACCGTGGATGCCGGGGTCCTTGCGCCCCTATGGCCCCGTTGAAATGTCACCGGCCGCTGGGGTCCTCAATTACGGCCAAGGCCTGTTTGAAGGCATGAAGGCTTACCGCACCTCAAAAGGTCGAGTCGTCTTTTTCCGCCCAGAAGAGAACGCCCGCAGAATGCAACGCGGTGCTGATCGATTGAAGATGCCACCCGTGCCAGAATCGGTGTTCATCGATGCAGTTGAACAGTGCGTTCAAGCCAACCTTAGATGGCTGCCCCCTACCGGAAAAGGAGCCATGTATGTGCGTCCACTCTTGATGGGATCCGGACCAATTCTCGGCGTTGCTCCTGCACCGTCCTACACGTTCCTCGTCTACGTCACACCCGTTGGACCGTACTTCAAAGGCGGCGTAACTGCCATCGATTTGCTGATTTCAGAAGAACACCATCGCGCCGCTCCGGGTGGCTCAGGTGGTGTGAAAGCAATTGGAAACTATGCGCCTGGCATGATGCCAAGTCGAAAAGCCAAGGAAGCGGGGTATGCTGAAGTGATTTATTTGGATGCTGAAACGCACTCCTATGTTGAAGAAGTGGGCGCTGCTAACTTCTTTTGCGTCAAAGATGGCGTGCTTTACACGCCTGAACTCACCGGTACAATCCTCCCCGGTATCACACGGAATTCAATCATCGAACTCGCCCGCCACAACGGCATCGAAGTGGTTGAAACAAAGGTTGAGGCTACGTTTGCTATGGACGCCGATGAAGCGTTCTGCTGCGGTACAGCTGCTGTCATCTCGCCCATCGGTTCGATCACAAA
>Ga0115008_10006002_pt1 | contig 10018 bp, 11 predicted proteins | sample FraStrMetagenome_FD_87164 | JGI IMG/M metagenome (GOLD analysis project Ga0115008, IMG submission 87164) | Marine eukaryotic phytoplankton communities from Arctic Ocean - Fram Strait ARC3M Metagenome | ecosystem: Environmental > Aquatic > Marine > Oceanic | place: Fram Strait | collected...
ACTTATTTTAAGTAGTATTCTCGAATTATTACTATCATTTCTTTGTGTTAGGAAAATTTTACTCTTTTGGTTTTTTCGGGTTGGCTTTGTGAACTGGCAAAAACCAAATGTGTAAAATGTGCGGTTGGCTTTTTTTCGCTTGTTGGTAAAGGTCTAGTGTATGATTAGTGGCGTGTTTTTACACACTAACTTTTCGGTTAAGCACAGAACTTTTGTAAATGTACTTACTTTCATTTTTGCGATTAAACCGCTATTATTTTTATACATTGTTGGCGGTAGTTATTTATTGCACAGTATATCTTATAATAACTTCATTATCTAAAATTACACTTGTTGACCAAATAAAGTTATCGTTGATAGTTTTCTGTTGTTGTACCGTTTGGATTAACAAATTCATAGGTGTACAATCCATTATTATCCCAATTATAGTTAATAATGTAATTTTGATTATTTAATGTATAAGTTAATGAATATGCATTTGTGCCTGTTGATTGAAAGTCGGTAATAACTGCTCCATTTAGTGGTTCTAAAGCAGGTCTCACACCTTGAGTCGTTGCTTGAGGAATCACTTGGTTTTCTGGTGCTGTTGTATTAGGGTCTAGAGTAACTTCACCTCTCATACCAGCAATAAAGTAGGGATATTCGCTAATAGTATAATATTCATATCCACCATCATCATTAAACCTTCCTAGGTACTCATCTAATTGCTCCGTTGTTTCCCCATATACAGGGAATCCATCTACGGCATAAGCAATAGGATTACCTACTCCTACAGTATTTTGTAAATGTGCTGGTGGTAGGTGATAATGATAATCATCTGCTCGTCCACAGTGTCCGCCCCATTGGTCTAACTCTCCAATGGCCTTGGCGTCTTCTCCACGATTGTTTAGCGGATTAAAAATAGGTATACCATTAGCTGCGATAGCTAATGCCCCTTTTAATAAGTTGGTTTGTGTACTCAAAGGATTTTCAGCTAAAACAGGTTGAAGAGGTATAGCCCAACTGTTATTTCCAGTATAATTATGGTCGATAGGTACTTGCTGTTGCCAATTGGTAATGCCAACCATCCTATTATGACTTGGTAATCCATTTGAAGCTACATAAAAATAGGTGTTATCTGATGTTGTGTATACTCCGGAGAAACTTCCAAAAACTGATTGCATTAACGAAATGTCATTTGCAGGTACAACAGGAAGTGGCTCTACCGTTACATCATCATCCTTTTTGCAAGACGTTATTGTTATTAAAAAAATACCAATAAATCCATAGGCTAAATGATATTTTTCCCTCTGTTTATAAAAAAATATTATTGATAAAATCAATAGTATACCTCCAATACCTGCAAATGCATAACTATAATGATTGCTAGTTTCTTTTTTATTATGAATAGATGAAACTTTAGCATTTTTATCTAAAATAATTTTTTGTTGTTCAGATGAAAGTGATTCTAGATCATAACTAATAAGATTATGATTGTCATTTAAGAAAAACACTTTACCTTCTTCATATTTTAAAAACTCAGCTTGTACAGGTTTGTTATCAATTATCCAAGTTTTACGATTTCCGTGACCACCTTCGTGAGCATAAAGGGAAATTTGAAATACTAATAGTGCCAATAGTGTGATTATGTACTTCATGTTTTTTATTTTAGACGATTTTTTTGATTATTCCTTCGGTTTCCTGCTTGTAAAAGTGAATTTATCATCAATTTCTATAGTTGCTTTTGCCATTCTTTGTTTTTTGTTTAATTTAATATTATGAAACATTAAGATTTGCCAACGGTTTAGCTAAACTGTGTTTTAATGCAGTTTAGTTTTTGTTATGGGCTGATTCGACTCTCTTTGTAGAGTCGCTCTTTTATTCTATGACCATTATTTGTTAATTTAAAAAAAATATTCTAATTATTCATATTTATAAATTTATAAAAGTCAAAAGTCTTCGTCACTAAACCTCAATGATAAGTGCCAAACCTTCCCGTATTGTGTAATATGCAAGCCATCTATTTCCCAATGTTCATTTACATAGACTCCACTAGATTCATAATTTAAACTAGAATCAGAATCATCTTTAAAAATTGGCACATCACTTTTCAACTTTTCAGCTTCTTCACCATAGGATATAAACATTTCCATTTCAGAAAACATACTATCTCTAATTTCAGATTCAGACTTATCTAGTTCAGTCCACAGTTCAGTTACTTCAACTTTCTCGTCCCAATTTTCATAAATAATCTTCACTTGATTTTCCCAATCATAAGGACCAATAGAGTTTGAGAATTTTCCCACTTCCCAACTTATATCTTTCGCCTCATCACTGTCAGTTCTAAATTTTCCAAAAAACTCATCATAAACCCCACCGCCAGCATAACCTAAAGCCATGATGTAAGTATCTTCTTCAATATATTTTTTTAAAATGATAGTATGAAAATTTGAATGCCCTCCTATCTTATTTAAATATATACCTGTCATAATTTTTTAAGTTTAAATTGTTTTTAATTAATTGTTATTTTTCAAAATCACAACGGTTTGGTATGATCCTCTTTTTAATGTTTGCCAACGTTTTTGTATATGGTTTGTTGCGTATTTTAAGCAATTAATTTAGTAAATAATTACCTACCAAGAAAGTCCGCGAGGACTTTCGTAAGTAGACACTAACTATCAATGAATTATACACGGTGTTGGGCAACGTATTTAATTTTATCTTTGATTTTTATTAGTACAAACTAATATATTATTAGTCGTTCATCTTGCCCTATTTGCTTTTGAAATTTACCTACAATATCAGCTTTCTTATTTTCATAGGTATCTCGAAAATAAATGAATTCAACAGTTCCAATCGATTTAAGTTTTCCTTTATATCCTCTATCATAATCGGTTTCGTAATAATTTATTTTTATTGTCCCAATGAAAATGAGTTTACCTACCATCCCTGCCTTTTCTCCCCAACTTGACCATCCTTCATATTTAAATTGTTTATTTCCCAATGATTTGATTTTACCCCTGTATTTGCCCTTTTCGGTATATCCAGCATCTGTCCAATAACTAATTTTAGTGTTCCCTATTTCAGTAAGTTCTCCTATAATTCCGGAATTTTGATTCCAGTTGTAGTCTGGGGCGTATGTAAATATTAAATCGTTAATAGATTTAATTTGTCCTGATGAACCGGAAGGAGAGTCATTAGTATAGTAGTCTACAGAAGAAACGGAGTTTAGAAATATTGTTGTTAGACCTAATTGATATTTATTTTTAGGTATAATATTATGATTTAGGGTTTGTAAATAATTTTTTGCAATTGAATCTGAACTAAATACGTAGATTTCATCAATTGTTTCTGATATCTTAAATACTTTGTTGTTGTCAAGTATGTAAATGATTTCTATATAGCCTTCATTAGTATTAACGTCAAAACTAAATTCCTGACTAAATAAAAAAGAAGGTATAAATAAAAATATTGCAATTAAGTTTTTCATCAACATCTTTTGTTTAATTACTTTTTGTTATTACTAATTCCATATGTTGCCCAACGTTTGGTATAAGCAAAGTTGCGTTGGTTAAGCAGTAAAGTCAGTAAATAAAACACGAACTAAGAAAATCCGATAGGATTTTCGCAAGTGAGCTAAAACTAGCAATTTTGTTTATATGGTGTTAGCAAATGTTGTTATAATAGTTTATCTTCAATTAATTTTTCAATCAATTTCTCAACAGCTTTTTTAGCTGATGTTTCAAGTCCAAATTGTCCGTCAGCTTTAAGATTTGCTCTCCAAACAGGATTTTTAGAGTCTGGCTGAAATATTTTCACATCAAATGTTCCTCCAGTGTTCAATCCTGTATTTCCCCACCCAAATCCGTTATTATTAATAGTTTGTCTTGATTCTGTTTGATTTATCATCATTATTAACTTCGGGTTGTAATTCGATATTTTTTCATCAATCTCATTTTCAGATTCTAAAGATAAAGGGCTGAAATAGTGAGATTTTGATTCAATATTTTTTTCATTCAAATTTTTCCTAAATTCAACGACAAACGATTGGAAAAATGGTTTTGTACTATCAGAACCTTTGACCATTATGAACAACTTTTCTATTTTCTCGTTAAAATTTGGGGATTTATTTGATGTGATTTTTGATGTCACACAACTTGTAAGTACAAGTAAAATTACACTTAAAAATATTTTTTTCATTTATTTCAGTTTTTAATATTTGCTAACGGTCTTGTATATGGTTTGTTGCGTGTTTAAGCACCTAATTTAGTAAATACAAAACCAACATGGAAACTCTGCGAGGGTTTTCGTGGTTAGGCTAGAACTTACAATAAATTATATAAGGTGTTTGCAGTAGTATTTGTTTTACCTTAAGTAAAGTTTATTTGTCATTTAGTATTATTTTCTTTACATTTGTTAAAACATTAATATTTTTAACTATGAAATTAAATTATCTGTTTCCTAACAAGTACAAGAAAGTTGGTTGGTTAATTCTCATTCCATCCGTCATAACTCTTATTTTAGATTTCGAACCTAATTCTTTGGATTTTAATGTTCCTGCTATTTTTATTGACGAGCTTTTTGGAGATAAGCATTTCTTTGGAATTGTAAAAAATAATATTTTAAATGAAATTTTAGGCGCTCTAATATTATTGAGTTCATTATTAGTTGCTTTTTCTAAAGAAGAGTCAGAAGATGAATATATTTCAAAAATTAGGTTAGAAAGCCTGGTTTGGGCTGTTTATTTCAATTACGCTGTTCTTTTAATATCATTTCTATTCATTTTCGATTTTGCTTTTTTATGGGTTATGTTATTTAATATGTTTACAATTTTATTGTTTTTTATTATTCGATTTAATTGGCAAATTTATAAACTTAAAAAATTCGCTCATTATGAAAAATAGTATTAAAGTTGAGAGAGCAAAAAAAAATATTACGCAAGCTGATTTAGCTATACTAGCAAAAGTTAGTAGACAAACAATTAATGCTATGGAATTGGGGAAATATGTTCCATCAACAGTTTTGTCTTTAAGATTAGCTCAAATTTTTGAAGTCGAAGTAAGTCAGATTTTTGCCTTGGAAGAATCCGATTGGGATTAGGACATATTACACACAACTTCTATGTATAAGGTTAGTAAGGGGCTACGTCTGATTTTCCGCAGGAAAATCAGACGTAGTCCACTTCCAACGACTTTTATTTAAGCCTAAAATTGAGCAATTATTTTTATACATTATTGTAAAACGTTTTTCTTACATTTTATTCGAACAAATTTTTCAGAATTAGAAATCACGTGCAGATTCTTTTTTTTTCTTAAAATATTAGTCTCAAATTCTTATTGAACAGGTATAGAATTTGCTAAATAGACCTATGCTTTAGTTCATTTTTAAGTCCTGAATAATATTTTGGACAAAGTCTTTTTTTGTGATACCAGCATCAGATTTTAAGATTGTAGTAATTTGATTTAATATTTCATTAACAGATAAACCATTCTTATAGCCATCGACAGTTATTTTATAATGTTCTGCTATTACATTTCTAAGTTTTGTAACATCATTAAGATTACTTAGTGGTCCGTGGCCGGGCATAATAATTGTGTTGACGTCAGCAAGTATGATAATTTGGTTTAACATCTCTAAAAACCCTTTAAAACTTCCTCCATTATTTAAATCGACAAATGGATATCCATAAGTGACAAAGGAATCTCCTGTATGCATAATATTGCTATCTTTAAAAAAAACAAGAGTATCTCCATCGGTATGACCAAAACCAAAATTATAGAGTTGAATTTCTTCATCACTCTCAAAAAGACTCATTGCCGATGAGTATGTTATTGTTGGGAGTCCTTCTTTTGGGTATTTATCTTGAAATATTTTTTCTCCACCCATTGGGTATAATTCTTGTTTTTGATGAAGTCTTTTTCTGACGTTTTTATGAGAAATTATTGGAATTCCTTTTTTGCCAAAAGCCTTGTTCCCATCAATATGATCGTGATGAAAATGAGTATTAATTATAAACTTTATTTCTTTTTGACTAATAGATTGTATCGTTTCTAAAATTAATTCCTCAATAACTTCCCATTGATCGTCTATCAGTATTATTCCATCATCGGAAACAAAAACACCAATGTTACCAGCTACTCCTCCAAATGGTTGGATCATATAAAACTGTTCGTTTATTTTTATTACTTTCTCTGTCAATGACTCTTTTACAACTTTTTCTCTTTCTTTTAAAGTTTTTAGATCAGGATCTTCTGATTGTCCATAAGAAATGAATGATATTAAAAAGAATAAAACAATTTTGCCCATTTTTAGATTTATTTTAGGTGTTTGGTAAATATAACAAATTGCTAATAAAACTAACTAATTTTAATTGATCACAATCCTTAATTGTTGATGCAGTAATATTGTATGTTTTCGTATTTTTCTAATTCTAAGAATTAAGTTGCATTGGAATGCGAATTCCAATAAAAACTAGTCTAATTTCTCTAATAGCGGCTTTTAAATACTTTCTAGTTTTATTTTATCCATAGGGTCGTATCGTATTTTTCGAGTTTTCAGTAATGTTTTACAACGTTGTTGCATATGGTTTGTTGCGTGTTTCAAGTACCTAATTTAGTAAATAATTACCGACCAAGAAAGTCTGTTTGGACTTTCGTAAGTAGGCTAGAACGAGCAATAAATTATATACGGTGTTGTACACAGTTTTTATAATTTAAGTCAAACTATTATCTTTCTTTAAAAGTTTTTCTTAAATTAGAAGAAGCAGCAACCTCGGCTGCACAGAGCACTAAATAAAGTTAGGCCTTTTTTATTGACATAGCCACCTTTAACAAATTTTCATAAACTCTTTCAAAGCATCATTTAATGCCAGCTTATTTTCAATATGAGGCATGTGTCCGTTTTCAAAAATAACGAAAGCAGAGTTTGTTTTTTCAGCCTCGCTTAAAGAAGTTTCAAAATCTAAAACAGGATCTTTCTTGCCAATAATTAATAGTTTCTTAAAACTGTTTTCAGTTAAAACGTGGTTTCTATTTGTACGTAATTGCATGCCTTCTTGCGCAGCAATATAACCTTGCATGGGTGTTTGTAGAGCTTCAGAAATGGCTAATTCTATTTCCTTTTTAAAGATGGTTTTGCTTTTTGGGCCAAACAAATTGGCAAAAGACATACGTACCATATTTCTAAAGTTACTAGTAATCATTTTGTTGGCACGCAAACGCAATGCTTTGCGTTCTGAAGTATCTTCATTAGAGGTAGCGTTCATTAAACACAGCCCTTTTACTTTCTGCGGATGTTTCTCTGCAAAAGCCAAGGCAATATAACCACCCAAAGAATGACCAACTAAAATACATTTTCGAATTCTTAACTTTTTTAAAACTGCTGCAATAGTTTCTGCAAATAACTCCATGGTATGCATATAGCCTATGCAGTCTGTTTCTCCATGCCCTAACAAATCAATAGTAACTACTCTGTTTCTTTTAGAAATCTCGGGTATAACGTTTTTCCACATAGTGGTATTCTCTAAAAACCCATGAATTAAAATAACAGCAGTTCCTGTTCCTTGGTCAGAAAAAGAAATATTTGCATTTTTAAAAGTTAATGATTTTTGCATCACACAAAAATATGTATATTTCCGGCACGAAGACAAGAATTACAATGAACAAAACAAAAGAAATTTGGATTGCCGGTTTTGCACTATTTTCACTCTTTTTCGGAGCAGGAAATTTAATTTTACCGCCAACTTTAGGGGTAAAAGCGGGCGTAGATTGGTGGATTGTAGTTTTAGGATTCATTATTACGGGAATTACCATTCCTATTTTAGCAATTTTTGCACATGCAAAATTACAAGGAACGTTGTATGATTTTGGGAAGAAGGTTTCTCCTGCTTTTAGCACGCTATTTTGTTTCTTAATTTATAGTATTGCCATAGCTATTCCGTCTCCAAGAACAGCTGCAGTAACGCATGAAATGGCAATTCAGCCATTTTTTGATACGCCTCCAATTCTAACAAGTATTGTTTATTTTCTATTAGTATTTCTATTTGCGATAAATAGATCTAGAATTATTAGTTTAATTGGTACTTTTTTAACACCTATAATTGTGCTTATCTTATTGGTAATTATTGGTCTTTCTTTCTTCGTTTCTCCAGCTATTTTAGGAACATCTGGTTTTGAAAATCCATTTATAGACGGTATTTTAGAAGGGTATCAAACCTTTGATGCCATTGCCGGTGTGGTTGTAGGAGCCGTAATTATTATTTCTTTAGACTATAGCAATCATACTACCTTTGAAGCAAAAAGAACCTTAATTCGAAAAGCAGGTTTTATAGCAGGTACAGGTTTGCTATTCATCTATGGGGGTTTAATTTTAGCAGGTGCTTTGTATGCATCAACATTTGCAGAAAATGCATCTAGAACCGAAGTTTTGGCAGGTTTAAGTACACAAACCTTGGGCAATTTCGGAACTACTTTTTTAAGTATTTTGGTTGCGTTGGCATGTTTTACTACTGCGGTTGGTATTGTAACAGGAACTGCAGATTATATAAAAGGTGTTTTTAATAATTCTAAAAAAGTATATATTATTACTGCTGCAATAGCTTCTATCATTGGAATTATTGTGGGTAGTTATCAAGTAGATTTTATAATTACATTAGCAGTGCCCGCACTCATGTTTTTATACCCAATAACTATTATTCTTATTGTATTAAATACGCTGCCAGAAAAATATGCATCTAAATTGGTGTTTAGAGGCGTAGTTTTAGTAACTTTTATTTTTAGTATTACAGATTTTCTTGGGTTTATTATTCCTAGAGAAAATTTAACTGGAATTAAAAGTAGTATTCCTTTTGCAGAAAATAGTTTAGGTTGGGTGTTGCCTGCTTTGTTGATTTTTGTGGTACTAAATCTAGTTCAAAAGAAAGAACACTAGTAAATTCAATTTTATCGCAATTTTTAAAATATTAATAAATGTACTATTTTATCTTATAAAATATAAATAGGTTATTTTTGTACTCTAACTTGAAAGAAAAACAGTGTTAAATTACTATTTATATTCGCATACAACTTCCAAAGAATGGGTAACTTTTGTGCATGGTGCAGGAGGTAGCAGTTCTATTTGGTTTAAACAAGTACGCGATTTTAGAAAACATTTTAACGTGCTAATTTTAGATTTACGAGGCCATGGAAATAGCAAAATAAAACTAAAAGACACTTTTAAGGCCAAGTATACCTTCGATTCTATTACTTTAGATATTGTAGAGGTTATAGATGCGCTCAAGATAGAAAAATCACACTTTATTGGTATTTCTTTAGGTACAATTCTAATTAGAAATCTAGCTGAAAAAAGACCAGAATTGGTAAAGAGTATGATTATGGGTGGTGCTATCATAAAAATGAACTTTCGTTCTCAAGTGCTAATGAAAGTTGGTAATATCTTTAAGTCGGTGGTTCCTTACATGCTACTTTATAAGCTCTTTGCATTTATTATTATGCCAAAGAAAAACCACAAGAAATCTAGATTGTTATTTGTAAACGAAGCAAAGAAACTATACCAAAAAGAATTTATCCGTTGGTTTAAATTAACATCAGAAATCAACCCATTATTAAGGTTTTTTAGAACAAAAGACATTCAAATTCCTACTTTATATTTAATGGGCGCAGAAGATCATTTGTTTTTACCTTCCATAAAAAACATTGTTTCAAAACATCTTACGGCTTCACTTTTTGTAATAGATAATTGTGGCCATGTTGTAAATGTAGAACAACCAGAAAGGTTTAACAATCACACCATAGGTTTTATAAATTCTTTGGCATAAAAAAAAGCGAGTTTTTCAACCCGCTTTGTCTTATGCATGTATCGTTTAACCTTGCATAATATCTTCAATCTCATCTGCTTCAATAGGTATATTTCCCATTAAATTAAACGGGATTCCTTTTTCTTGAATGACAACATCATCTTCTAAACGAATACCAAAACCTCCTTTAGGAATATAAATTCCAGGCTCTACAGTAAATACATAATTTGCCTGCATTGGTTCATG
>Ga0115008_10006003_pt1 | contig 10018 bp, 3 predicted proteins | sample FraStrMetagenome_FD_87164 | JGI IMG/M metagenome (GOLD analysis project Ga0115008, IMG submission 87164) | Marine eukaryotic phytoplankton communities from Arctic Ocean - Fram Strait ARC3M Metagenome | ecosystem: Environmental > Aquatic > Marine > Oceanic | place: Fram Strait | collected 2012-06-18
ATAGTAATGACAACCAAATAGAATGATATTATGAAAACCAAGTAGATATCTAATAAACTGAATAGACATATTGAAATATATAAGAATACAAGACAAGACATTAGAAATCTAAAGAGTAAACTAAATGGTATTGAATAGAATCAATAGTTTTATTTGAAATCATAGAAAATAACCAATATCAGAACTAAATTATAAGACAGATTGAATAAGTGATCTAAAAATAATATTAATAATTCTGATAACACTTAGAATGTGGTGAATACTGAAATAGAAAGATAGAAAGTGAATAATAAACTAGAATTGGATGGTTTAATGATTTAGATGAATAATAGTAGAATGAAGTTATAGAATATCTGTTAGAAAGATAAATGATAGGACTATAGTGATGTTAGATATCTAAAAGATCATCATATTGATAGGAATGGAACAAAGACTAGACTGAATGTGATAGAATCATAGACTGATTGATATCATACATAATCATATAAACACTAGATTCAAAGGAAGTAATAGAATATGCATAATCAGTATTTACATGAATTTAGGACTGAAAGTGGAAGTGAATCACATAACTATGACTAAGTGAATAGAGAGATGAGTGATAGAGTGAATAGACAGACCAATAATAAGATGAATGGAGTGATGAATAGATTGGAATATGATTGTAGTCTACTAAGTAGTTAAGTCAAGATATGTGGATGGGAGACTGATCATTAGAGTATGACTAATACAATGGTTGATTTCAATAACAGATGAATGTATACCAGTAATAACATAATTCATAGTATCAATCTAATTTACTACCTACTTTATCATAAATGGTTTAGAATTGATCTTACATCTTCTGATATTATTGTGATGATTTCCTACTTTCATCTAAATACTACTTCTGATACTTTTATGAATCATTGATTGATTTCCTATATTACTATGACCCTGTCTGATTCAACAATTGTAGATCTCCAATAGTCATATCTATTGACATAGCCTAGTCCTGTTAGTCTTCGTCCTACCAATCATCAACCCACCCCATCATTTCTAGATCTTCAAATACATATCCTTTCCTTTTGAACTTCATGATTGTCTTTGGCCAATGGATATATCTCATATACCACAACACTCCTAATACTACCATAGATGGATATATGAAAGTATATTTGAATTTCTATGGAGTGTACTATGGTGACCACAATCTACTCTATTTATACACTTCCAATTATTATCTATTCTCAGCCATCATCACATCATAACTAGCTTTGTAAGGGTTAGTCACAGATGTCCCACCTTTAGGAAGTAGTTTATGATTCAGACTAGATGCTTTCTTAAGAATATCCACTCTCTCTTCATCAGATACTAATCCCTATATCTCATATTTAGATGGTTCACTAGTTAAGAACTGTTTAGGGTTCAGTTTAAACATTTATTATTCTATATTATAGATTGATTTAATATATATCATTATATAATTGTGATATATGAATCCACTCTATACAATAGATCTATACATTATACAATATGATTATTAGTATAGTTTAATCACTATGGGATAGAAACATCTGGTTTATATATCCAAATATAGTCCACTAGACTTAATTGAGTTGATTTGTCTTCTGATTCCACTTCTTACATTGGTCCACCTTTCAATAAAGATAGGCTAGACACTGAGTTTCATTGAACTCTGTAAGACTCATTGATCTATGGTTGACTATTATCAGTATCAAATGAGTGACTGTCTCATTATGTCAGTGTCTTGAATCATAGTCCAAGAATGACTGATTGATCATAATAGTAGGAGTAACTGATTTATTCACCACTAAGAGTAGTAAATATGTCAAATGAATGGAATCCCTATCTTAAGACTTCTTGATCTTTCATTCTGACAATGTTCAATCGATGGCTATCTCTTCAAATAAGGATAGAACTTACTAATCATGAGTCTTTGGTCATATTGCACCACTTAAGATGTCAACACCTAAGAACAGACTAGTAGCATCATCCCTCACTTTCTGAGTTCTTTTAGTGAGACGAACTCCCTGGCCCTTCCAATCTACATATTTCATAAACTCATTCTGATCAGTCTGGGTTATCTTATATCTTCTAGATAATAATCAACTACATTATAGAATATAAATAAGTAGATAGATAGAATATGTAGTAAGATAGTGTTATGAAGAAAGTGAAAATAGAGAAGACAAATAAAGTACTGAATAATATATAAATAGGGTGATATTCCATCAAGTAACCTGATCATAGACAAAGGTAAGAAACCAAAATAGAATGTGAAATTGACATAGAGAATGAATAGTATTCCTAATCTACCATTGAAGATGTACAACAATCCATGTCAAGTGTTGGATAAGATGCAACTACCTAAGAAGTTCAAAGAAGCCATTGGAGACACTATTTATGACTTATAACAATACAAGTAGAAAGCATAGAAGAAGTAGAAATATGAAGAGAAGAAGAAGAAGATAAAGTAAATCATATATCAGAAACATAAAGAGAAGAAAGAAAGTCAGATTAGTGAGGTAGAGAAGTAGGAGATCAGTAAGTAGAAGGAGATGAATAAGTAGTAGAAGATTAAATAGTAGTAGGTGGTTAAGGACAGTATGAAGGCAGTCAATTATAAGATGGATGAAAAAGGGAGGATGTTGGATAGTGAAGGGAATATCATAAATATAAAGTAGTAGAGTATATAGACATTATAGATAAATAAGAATAAGTTGAAGGAATAGAAAGTGAAAGAGATGTTCAAAATATAGAGAATCAATATATAGAATGAAAAGAATGAAGCATTATATGATAAGAATATAGGATATTAGAAGAAAGATTAGAAGAAGAGACATTTAGGATTAAATTTCATAGAGGAAGGGACATATTTGAAGAGAGCAGAGAGTATAAGGAATGAATAGAACAATCATCAGACTGGATTGAGTTTATAAATCAATAATAGATTCAAGAGTGGATAGTTGAAACATCATGATCCTATTCCAGATGTAGAGTGGTGGGATGTTCCATTCTTATAGAATCAGAAGTCATATTATGATCAATCACTATCAACAATGGATAAATAGTAATAGATTGACTATTTGAAAGAGTAGATTCAGTCATTGAAGTCTAGTTCAGTTGTTTAAAAGTAGAATTTCTATGATTTAAGGAAAGTCACAAGGAGAATAGAAGATATTGAAGGGGGTGGTGGAGGTGGTAATCAGAATAATGTTGTTATTCCAATGTATTTGACTAAAGATGAATAAAAGAAGATTAGGAAGAGATAGAGATAAGAAAAAGAGAAAGAGAAACAAGATAAAATAAAGTTAGGATTATTAGAACCAGAAGGAGTTAAATTAAAAATGTCAAATATGTATAAAGTGATGGGTGATGAAGCTATTTAAGATCCATCTAAGATTGAAAGGGAAGTGAAGAAGTAGATCTAGGAAAGGTTGAGATAACATATGTTAAGGAATCAAATGAGGAAGTTGACTAAAGAGTAGAAATAAGATAAGTTATTAAGGAAGTTGAAGAAAGATAGTGCTACTGAAACTAGAGTGTGCATTTTTAGATTGAAGAATCTAAATAATAGAGCACATCGGTTCAAAATAGATAGAAATTCAACATAAATGTAATTACATGGTTATTGTGTGATTCCAGATAGAAAGTTAGGATTAGGATTACCAGTTCTAGTAGTTGTGGAGGGAGGACCTAAAGCAATCAAATTTTATAAGAAGCTAATGTTGAATAGAATCAAATGGGGTCAATCCATCAAAGAATTAATCGTATTGCTATATTATATATTGATTCAAGTCTAAAGACAATTAGAAACAATAATCAGATGAATAACATTGTATTCTTGTTTGGGAAGGAATAGTCAGAGATCATAGCTTCAGCAAATGGTAAATTGTAGAAATCAAATCTGAACTTGATGGTCGTAAATTATTTATAGATCGATCTTGTGTAACTTTATTAATAATTCTAGGAAAACTATTGGGATATGACACTTAATTATATCGATCCTAAACAAGACTGAATATTGTATTTATAAATATTCATATTCTTATATTTATATTCTATGTCTCTACTAATTGGTTTCTATTCTTTCTATCAATCTATCTCTTATTCACTATTCTGATATTCAATGGTACATATTATTCATAATCATTGAAGTTTCTAAAATCATATATTAACATTACATTCTATTCTTTTTATTATTCTTCAATTGTCTATAACACTTTACAATCATATTCCTATTCCTTTGTTTATTACATTTATCAATAATCATTTGTTTATATTTTATACTCTCTGAATTCAGTTTCAGTTTATAGAATGATTTATAAATATTGTTTTGATAAAAGAATAATAATACTTTCTATCTATTTCTGATTTATTATTGTTTAATCACTTTCCTCCATTTCCTCAAAATAGTCTATTTGTAATGTAATGTCATCTATTTCTTTATTCTTCTGTTGTAACTGAACAACTATAATTCATTCCAATATTTCCTTCTATTAAATAATCAACTTACTTCTTTTTAGATAACATGAACTGATTCAATACCAAATTATGCCATTTCTTATTCAATACATAATTTTTATATAGTTTTCCCATTACTTTCTTCATTGAAACATGATTCATATTTTATCTGAATAGATCGCATTTGTATTCCATATTTGTTTTCCTCTTCATTTCAAAGAAGTTCTTATATAACTTACTGAAGTATATAGTCATCTTCAACTTCCTAAACTGCCTATCACTATTTATAAGTAAATACATTAGTTTATTTATCTAATTCTTCTTTCTCTCAATGTACTCTCTAAACCATCTCATTATCTATTTCTTAATTCTGATCTATTTCAATTCTCTATTTTATTTTGCTATTGAATCTAATCCTTATTTCTGAACTTATTTATTTGTGTATACTTTGAATACTTTCATTACATCACTCTTTCTTTTCTTTATTCTCTTCTTCTACAAATATTAAAGTTTATATTAAAGTTGTTCTAGATATTCACAATTCATTTTCATATCTTTCAAATTCTTCTTTTTCTACTATTTCAATACTTTCTATAAAACATCAACCAACATTCTAGACTTCTTTATAGATTCATCCCATTTCTTATTTTTCATATAAACTCATAACTACTTAATATATTTCATCAATTCTTATTTCTATTTATTATTCTTATCTTCATAATACCTTTCTAATTATTATTTCAGTTTCTCTCAACATTCAATCTATTCATTTATCATCTCATTATTACTTTCTAACTTTTATATTCCTTTCTATTTCATTTTATTGATAATCATCTAAACAATCTCATCAATCTTGTTTATCTATTTCACTTTCAATAATGTTTAATAGATTTATTTCACATTCAATCTATATAATTTCATAGCTAAATCTAATACTTTCTATTTGGATTATCAATTATCCACTTCCAATATCTATTCTTATTATCTATGATTACTATTCTAATCACTTCCCTATATTTTAGGTCCAAATGAAAAGTTATCTAATATCTATTACTACTTCTACTAGTATTACTACTACTACTAGTTCTGATTAGATGAATGTTTCTTTTATTTCAACTTCTACATCTGATTCTACTACATTTACTGAATCTACTGTTCCTATTTCTTCTATTCCTCCTTTTCATTCAAATACTCATCATACTGTTTCAACTAAAATCAAAATATAGAAATACAAAATCATTCTTTTTAAGTTTCATTTTCTAATAATCACTCATTTTATGATCAGATGCATTGTTCTATTAGAAACTGAAATCATTAGGATTCATTAAATATAATAATAATAATAAATGTATGTATATATGACTATGTATAAATAGTTAGATGGATATATGTTAGTCACAATTCAAAGAGAATAGTGATTGATGACTTAATGATATCTGTAGAACTCTGATGAATGGATGTTGAGATCAAACTTAAGTAATCTGAGAAATATGATTTCAAGTCGGTTGAGTTCTTCTACATTGAAACCTGCTATTTTACTATAATAGACATTGCTATAGAATAGATCATCTACAAACTTAATAGAAACCAAAATAGACACAAACAATAATCTATGAATGTTGTTTTTAGTGAATTACAAACATATGAATTAATTAGCAATTCTATCTAAATAGATCAATGCCATGATGAAACATTCTTATGAACATTTAGTCAATCTATTTATGCGTACCAAATAGTCATGAAGAGTGATACGTGGGATGTCATTGAACCAGAAAGCAGACAGTAATTGATTATTTGAAGTCAGTTATGAATTGGATTGATCAGACTAGTATTAAACAAGTAAATCCTATAGAATGTTAGCAACACTTGTGATTAGATCAGTCTGATTAGTGAGTCTCAACTGAAGATTGGTGTTGTCTTGTTCTACCACTGTCAATTATGAATTATGGTTATTTAACTCTGTCATTATCATTTATATCTTTTTGAATCAAATACGGAATATAGTGATTACATTAGATGGATAATAGTGAAATGTCGATGAGTAATGCATTAGATAATGAAGATGTATTTGAGTTCATAAATAAGAATAAACAATTCAATATTATGAATCTATTATCAATCCATCCATAGTAACTATGTGAATAATCATTATTGGATCAAATGTATTTCCATTGTTTCATGTAGTAATGAGTCAATGTGAACCAATTATCATCAGTCTAGAATCAAACACTATTTAGACATATTTAGTAGTTGGTATTAGGATTGTAATAAGACAACAATCAGAAATAGTAAGGATTGGCTAGTCTTAATAAACTAGTAGTAGACTAATAATCTAGGAATATGAGTAAATAGAATGAATTAGATAGAATGTAGTAATCATATTAAGAAGGAGACAAGATCATGTAATAGATACAATAGTAGATCAAGAGTATAGAATAATAATAGAAAGAGATGAAGGCTTAGATTCTATTCAGATGTAGGTATATCATATCATCAATCATGTAGATATTGTCATAAGATATTCAAAGGTACAGATGATCTATATAAACATAATGTCAAAAGACATAGTCAATAGATGAAGGTAGACTATGATTACAAGTAGGATGATGTTGTCTAGTAAGTCATAGATCAATAGAGGTAGTAGTAGATCAACACTCTATAATAGACAGATATTCACCATCACTAGTATTAGGAGTTGAAATAGTAGATTAGTCACAATCATGAATAGTATCAATAGTAAGATTAGATCAATTAATAGAAAAACAATCAGAATATTGAATGGATCTAGAATAAAGTATTAGAACACTAGGACTAGTAATGGTAGTAATGGATGCATAAATAAGAATAGATCAAAACATAGGAATAGGAATAAAAGAATCAAGAGAGACAAGAGTAGAGATCGTAGGCATAGTCGATCTAATAATAAGTTCAAATAAGAGAGTAGTAATGGGGTTAAATATATTAATAGACTATCAATTATAATAGAATCAAAGAAAAAGAAATATAATCCAAAGAAAACTAAATAATAGAATTCAATCAATAGTATTAGAAATAAATCACATAATATTAATAATAGATCTAATAATAAAACTAATAGTATTCCAAATTATAATAATAATATTAGTAGTAGTAGTAGTAGGAATAATAGTAATAGTAATAATAGTAATAGTAATAATAGTAATAGTAATAGTAATGGATTAATAATGCTGGATAGAATAATAATGAGAAGAAAATGAATAAACTGAATCATATTGGAGATATGGAATCAGATAATGAATTTATATGAAAATATTCAAAAAAATGACTCATCTAATTTCTATAGATTATCTTTCTTGACTGATGTTTTATTTTTAATGTCTTCTTCCTATTTCTTTTATTATTATCTATAATTATTAATAATCTTACTTATTTAATGTAGACATTCTCTTATTATATTAAATGAAGTTTGTTAGTTTCAATGATTCATTTACATTCATTGATTTCCTAATCTAATTTGTTTTACTAGGACTTAATCCACTTTCTCTAGTAGTGTTAATTGATTAGTCTTTATTAATATTATTTAGTTATTCTCTATTATCATTGTCATTCTAAACTTTCTATTATTACTTTGTATTGAATCCTGATATATCAACATCTTATTACTCTTTCTTACTCCTTCTTTTAACAATATTCACAGTCTAACTGAATTTCTTCTATCTACTTAATTTCTACTCTTCCTATTTATCTGTTTATTACTTATTTGATTATTCATTCTATTATTTCTATTCATTAATAAATTGATTCGTTAATTCACCTGGTTTTAATGATAATCTATTAGATCTACTTGATTATCTTTTAGTTGGAGATGTACTATTATTATGAATCTACTCATTCTATCCATTGATAATACTTTATCTATTTACATTCTATCTATTCACACTACTCTATCTAGTCTATCTATTACTTATACTATTTTATCTATTATTTACATTACTCTATCTATTAACACTATTCGATTTATCATTTACATTCTATCTAATATTCTACTTAATAACACTACTATCATTCTATTTGATAGCACTACTATCATTCTACTTAATAACACTATTATCATCATACTCTCCTATATCTCCTTTGATTGTATTGATAGCATTAGTCTACTTCTATTTATATTTACCCATAACCTATTTAGTCTATTCCATCTTAGTCATTAACTCTTATTTCTCTTAATTCAATTAATCTACTTCATTTCTATTATCATCATATTATGTCTTCCAATATTTAATCTCTTATTTTATTATATCTATTTATGTCTTCTATTAATCTATTTATTAATCTTTCATTTGAATCTATTCCTTCATCCTATCAATCTATTAGTGTTTGTCTTAATCCATCTACTAATTATATTATTTCTATTAATCCATTTCCTTCTTCAATTGATCTACTACAACTTCATCTACTTGATTCTGATTTTAAACCATAACATCATTTATTTTCTATTTCAATCTCTATCTATCCTATTCTAATCCATATATGATCTATTCTAAATGATCCTTTTCAATTCCTATCATTTATACTTTAGTCTCCATCTCTCTACTCTATGACCATATCTATTCATAATCTTATTTCATCTATATATTTTCATCTATCTCAATTTCATACTGTTATATACTCACTTCCATCTACTACACTCTTAGTCTCAATACTCCTATTTCTTCAATATATTAATCATTCTTACATTCATCATTCTATTATTATCATTAGTAATAATCATATTATCTCCATTATTCCATTTCTATCTTCTATTCTCATAATTATTCATGTAATCATTATATTTCCTATTCCTACTCTAATACCAATCCATCACATACTTCCATCTATTATTTTTTCTATATCTCATCATCATATTTTATCAATCTATCATTCTATAGACTATTCTACTCCATCTACTGATTGATCTGATCTATCATTTACTACTTCTACTACTCCATCTACTACTTCTATTACTAGATCTACTACTCCTTCTCTTTGATCATATTCTGATACTACTCCTATTTAGATAATAAATGTAGATTCTACTATATTAACTATTAATTAGTCATTTAACCTTTCTAAATAGTCTAATCATTACTACTACTCAACCCTCAATACTACTATTCCCATCTCTCATACTTATATTTATATTCTCTATCTACTTCATCACAATAATATCTATATTTCTATTTCCATTATCTCTATTATCACTATTTCTTCTATTTAACTTAATCCATCCCTCTCTCTATCTGATTCAGTCTGACTATCTATCCATCTAATCGTACTTTCCATTGACTCTCCATCTCATCCATCAATCCAAATACTTCATCACATATTCATATATTCATTATGTCTCTATTATCTCCATCCTTACTACACTTGTATCTATTATTATTCATTCCTGTTCCTATACAACTATTCATTGATTCTCTCACTTTCTATTTATAAAATTACATCTATTTCTTCATCATTTCTTTTAATTTCTCATTCTCATTTATCTACATCTATTATATATATATTATTATATTATACACTCTAA
>Ga0115008_10006005_pt1 | contig 10017 bp, 5 predicted proteins | sample FraStrMetagenome_FD_87164 | JGI IMG/M metagenome (GOLD analysis project Ga0115008, IMG submission 87164) | Marine eukaryotic phytoplankton communities from Arctic Ocean - Fram Strait ARC3M Metagenome | ecosystem: Environmental > Aquatic > Marine > Oceanic | place: Fram Strait | collected 2012-06-18
GGATGAAAACAATACGGATGAAGAAGAGGGCAAAGACTCACCCAAGGAAAATGAAAACTCAAATGGAGATAAAGCTGAAGAAAAATTGGATGATGAGAAAAATGATGATGTGGATGATGATAAGGAAAATAATACTGGTGAAGCAACGGATAATAATGAGCCTGAAATCCCAGAGAATGTGAAGGATGATAGTGAGAAAGAAAGTGATAAGACAGAGAATGAACAAGTTGAAGAAGAGAAAGTAATGAACGAAGAAAAAGATGGAAGTAAACCCACAGCAGAAAAAGCCTGAAAACAACCTTAAATTTATTCAATGAAATGATGTAGAAAGTGTTAAATATGAAGTACTATTCGTTTAGTAAAAGATTAACAAGCTTGCTCTGGAAATTGAACTCATACAGGCAAACTGGACTCTTTCATGCTAAATTCTATTTCGAATGGGTGCGATATATATATCTTTTTGTTGGTATAATAGTATGTAAGATTTTATTTTTTGTTATTCGTTTTATTTATTTGCAGGAGATTGAAATGAGAATGCTTTGCGTTCTTTTAAGATAAAATGTAGAGATTAATAATGCTACTCAATTGAGTATCCTTTGTGTTATTGTTCATGGAGAGTAGAAAAGCATTTCGGATGTTTCGTGGTTAAAACCAGTGAGGGTCATTGGTGGAGCTAGAATCGTTATAAAATGATGAAAAGTAAGTCTGACAGGTTTAATTGAAATCAATCCATCAAATACCCATTATGAACTTCATCCCATATGCTTCTTGGGTAGTGAAATTGCGTCTCAAGTTTAGCTGGAGGCCTACCTTTGAACGAAGAACTTGAGGTCTTCTGGATAACATCTTCATCTGCAGAAAGTTTGGGTTCACTATGATGATGAGGAATTGGGTGAAAGACCGTTTCAACTTCGTCTTGGATAGCATGAATCACAGCCTTTTCCGCTTTTTCAACAGCATTGAATACGGCTTCTTCGGCTTTGTCGAAATCATCAAGATTGCTTGTGGATACATCTTCAATTGATGAGTCCCTTATTCAAATGAAGAATTCCCAATAGTAAAAGTAAGCAAGATTAGTCATTAGTCTGTAAGAATAAAATTCTCATTTCACACACAAGAAAATTCTCTCACCTCTTGCCCACGAAAGGAGTCCGATTGTGCCTGTCGAAAGAAGCTCCTTCACTTGCTGCTACATTTAAAACTAGTGTAACGAAAGCTGTTTGAAAAGCGTATTTCATGATGAAGAATAAATCTCTGGTTGCAGATGCAATGGTATACATATATTTGTACTATCTTTTGTTCTTTGAAAATAAGAAATGAGAAATATTTTGAAGAGAAGGAAAACTATCTTGTCATTTTTTGACACATCAAGATCACTAAGAAAGATGTATTGATGACCTGAGTAGAAGTAGTACTGATCTTCCTGTAGAAGTAAGAATGACAGTGACCAATCTTAAAATAAAGTATCCAAAATGCAGAAGCATGTTCTGCTTTTGTTTTTCATGTGATGTTTTTTGTGATGTTTTCTGACATCACGAACTTCACTTGACACAATCACAGCAGCAGGTATCTATTTATTTTCTGGTATAACACGGTACGGCACGTTATTGAAAAATAAATTCGTGAAAAATATAAAAATTCACTTTTCAATGAATTCGTAGAATAATATGAATAGGTAAGTAAGTAAGTATGTATCTTACATTGTTAACCTTGTTGCTTTATGCATTACTGAAGAATTATTTAATTATTGATAAAAATAAGCATACCTATTCTTATGGCATAAAAACGATGCATAGTACCTAGATATAATAGCAAGTGAACGTTCATCAGGAGTGTGTGGAAAGATCATAAGCTTAACGGCTATATTCGCGTGAACGGACTTTTTAAGACTTTTGCACTCTTTGTCATTGGGGGAGTTTTGTTTTCAAAGGAATGACTCTCAAGCTTGCTTTATATCCAAGTCATTCAACAATCTGTGAAGCATACGTTGCACCATTCCTTCAACAACATGTCAGATACAGGCAATATTAGAGTCATGGAGTCAACACATACCAGATGTTGTGGGGCGGACTTGCCACCGGAATCCATAATATATTTCATATCCGTTTTCAGTGCTGCAGCTACCATGTTTGCTGGAATAGGAGGGGTCTCGTCCTGGAATGATTCTGGATCAGTGTTGATGTTGGGACTTGGTATGATAAATTTCATCGAATTTTTTCGGAATCTGATTATCATTTGGAGATTTACTCGACTTTCAGAAGATACAGTTGAGATATTGATGCGTGACGATAAATCTAGGTGAGGACATGCCCAATGTTTCCGAGATCAATTTCTGAAATAACTCAGTAATCTTTTATATTTTGTTTAGCATACTTGTGACATCAATGATGCTCCTCATAGGAACGGTGATACTGATCCTGAGTATTGTAGAATTACAACAAGGATACGAGGAAGTTATTGGGTATGTTTTTTCATTGTTTCGTGTTCTTTTTTTGGTTGTGCTAATTGAAGTGTCCTAAACTTATTATTTTTTGTTTTGAAGCTCTGCTCAATTGATAGCGATATCATTACCATCGACATTTTTCTTTGGCATTCTGGGGTATGTCAAAATGAAATACGCTCCTATTTTAAAATCATCAGCCCTTGCACTTGATGGATTGAGTTCCTGGCTTTTTTCTATGTTCCTATTTGTTATGTTACTCAGCACATTAATAATACAGCAGAATCCAGCTGCATGGTGGCTAGATCCGCTGATTGCTATAATACTTGCGCTAACATGCATTATTATTTCGGCGGATGTACTTTATGTGACAGGATACAGTAATGGAGTTCCTTGTTGCACTTTGTCATATTGGTCTTCTGACCAAAACTATTATGAAAAAAGGCGTGATAATCAATTTTCATCCATCGAGATGTTGACATTGGCATAATAATTTAATGAATTGAATTATTTTGTAATTTCTTTCAATTAGGTAGAAAGGCGTTTACATTAGTATTGAATAAACGAAACTTATTTTCATATCAATTTAACACCACTGCCTGTTTGAAGATGTCCCACGGAGATTTGATGCATTTTTCCTTGAATCCATGACACCACCTCGTTGCTTCGCTTTCACGTAATCCATTTTTTGCCTATGTGGTTTTGAAAGCAAATGTTCTTTCATTTGTGCAGGCGAAGTAAATTGTTTCTGACATAAACGACAATAGCATGCTTTCCTTTCAGCTTTGACAGCAGCAATGTGCAATTCTGTCTTTTTATGTGACTGAAAATCATTTAGATCTTTACTTTGGATAGCACAGACTCTACAGTAAAAAGGTATTTTTTGAGAGGATCGTGCAACATATCCATCAAGAAGCTCTTTGACAGCATCCCGTAGGCCAGTACTATTTTGATTATTTACAGGTTCAAAGGTTCTTTCCTCTTTGGAACGTTTTCGTTTTTTTGGCTTTCTCTCTCCTTCAGCGCTATCAATAGCTTTCAGTTTTTTTCGTTTATTCGAGGGGAGTGCAATATTTGGTAAAGGAACTATTCTTTCTTTTGAGAATTCTGATAAACATATGATTCCTGATTTTTCTTCACATTCGTCACTATCATCATCGCTATCTGAGTTGCTATCAGATTGTAGCTCAGCTTCAAGGCGATTAATTTCTTCGTCAATATCCAGTGCAGGTATTGTACTAATTGAATTGTTTACGAGTCTTTCTTCAGTTTTAGATTGATCGTTGGTTGATTTCTTCCTTCTCATCATTTCAGCGAAAGTGAACCCAGAATGATCCTTTTTATCTTCAGTGATTTGCTGTGAAGTTTTTCCATTTTCTTGGCTTCTTAGTTGAATCCAATATAATTTCTTGCCATCATCACCCTCTCGACAATGGACTTCATTTTGTTTTACAAGTTTTTTTAGTATTTTCTTTATATTTTCATCTTTGCACTTAATTTTCTTCTTTATTTGTTTCTTAGTGAACGATTTGCTACTAGTTGAGCTCCCGGAGAGTATCTTTTTTATTTGAGATTCCATGTCTACACTCTCTGCTGTCTGCATTGTGTTGTGAGTGAGAACGGTGATCTCTCTATTCGACCAACAAGAAAAGTCTCAGCAATAAGAACAGGAAATGAAATTTCGTTGGTGTGAAAAACCAGATTGCGTATGTTAGATTACCATCAGGTCATTATTCCAATAATTGAAATGCAAAACGATATAAATTTCGAACAATACTCACGACTAAGTATTACCCGTTGAGAATAATTCCTGCACGAAAAAGCGGTAAGTGTATTCAGATAGATATAGTCATCATCACAAATTATTTTTATTAGATGGTTGATCCTTAGGTCTATTGGTGTTTTCCATTCCATGGAGAGCACGGTCTAGAGTAATGACGATGAAAAATGTGGTTTAATAAATGATTGCTTCGACCCAGCTCCGCCTTTACAATTCCCCAGTCCTACAGGATTATGCAAAGCAGCGCGAAATGTATTCAATGTGTTGGATCCTGTGACCATGGAAGTCATCTCCAAACAAAAGATAATATATAGGAAACCAAGTTCTCCAGACAGTATTCCTCAAAGGGCATACTTTTGTGGAATAAAATGAAAAATGCTGTACATGGATATCTTTCTTTGTGCCGGACCCTGAAAAGAAGTAGACATCGTTCTGGGCAACCAATTTCAGGAATCGAAAGAGAAACAAAGGATGCTTCCAAAATCTAGGTAGATCATATGCATGGTATTGGGAAGTCACCTCTGAATTAGCCGTTTTAAAGTTTTCGTCTTGGTCAAAAATGCACAAGTATCGAGGGAGGCATTTATCGGAACCTTTGAGAGAACTCTGTGCCAAACAACTTCTTACTACTTTTCACGACCATATTTTGGGCACCTTTTACCATATTGCAATGTCGGGGATTTGTATGAGAATATGACTATTCAATTTCGAGAAAACAAACAATGGTGCCTCATGGATCATCAAACTAGGTTTTGGTTTCGACAACTTTTACTAGTACGTGAACATGAAATGTTTCTCACATTTTGCAATTAAAGTTTTTGTCGCGCTGAAAAATAAACTCATTGAAGTAAATTTTTTGGGTTTGCAACATTTACAAAAGAAACTAATATATCATCGAAAAATCAATTTAGGAAACCTTTTGTTGGAGAGTTGACCGGAATTTCGTCCAGTACTCAGTGGAAGGGGCATTAGAGAAGATAATCCTGCTAAAAGATTATCATTACTTCTAATAATGGAACATCCATGGGTTTTGAATGATGTTACATAATCCAACTAGTTATAATGTTGAACTTGTCTACTAAAATTAGAAATTTACTTTAAGGCTAACTTATGAAATAGAGAAATCCGAATTTGAAGTATAACCATTTCTTTGCCACTTATTATATATTAAAATTGTAAAACTTGTTTCGATAAGGATGTTTCACCTATTGCATAAAAATCCAAATGGATTAAATTTCATAAATAAAAGGATTGAGAGGTCAAACAAATGATCCGAAGTAAAACGAGTGAATAAACAACATCACATTACATCCAGCAGATCTGTTAGGCCATGGTCATCCGTATCTGACAAACAGATATCAAGTAAAGTCTGTAGCTTCTTTTCAATATTGATCGAATCACCGGAACGTTTCATTAACATGAGGAGCTCTTCAACAAGATGACCATATGCTCTCATTTCAATTCTTTCAATAAATTTACCATAATCTGAATTTTTATCGTAAAAAAACGCTGCTCCGAAATCTGTCAATTTCACAATACATTTATCTCCAGTTGAAACGAGAATATTATGTGCATAAAAGTCTCCATGAGATAACCCAATGCCGTGTAATTTGGAAAGTACGTCCAAGAGCTTTGTTGCAAGAGCTAAGGCTTCCTTCGATGAAATTTTAAGGTCATCATCATATGTATCACGAGAACATGTTTTCATGCTTGGTGGATTTCCAAGAGCTTCGTAATTAACTAGAAGTTCCATAACTAAGGATCCATTTTCATTTTGTCCTTTCAGAGGGACAAGAGAATCATTTTTGAGAGAGGATGCAGCCAGAGTTGCTTTTCTCTCTTCAAAAGGATTTCCATCAGAAGTAATGGAAGCCGCGTATTTTTTTACAGCTACATATTCTTGACTTCCGTCGCTATTTGTCAGTAGTATTTTCCTAGTGATACCACTTGCACCTTTTCCTAAAATCTCACCTCCTTCATCATCTACAGTTAACAAATTAAGACTTCCCAAGTTTAATTGATTCATTATTTTTTCTGATGTATTTTTCAAAAAAGGATTGTCAGACAATGCTACCCATGATAATTTAGGTAGTGAAAGTAATGACATTGGTGGATTTTTCAGCTGATTTGAGGCCAGTCGAATGAGTTCGAGATTGGCACATGATTCCATTTCCTTTGGTAAAGATTCAATTTTGTTTCCACTTAGCATAAATTTCTGCAGTTTGGTACATCGACCGATTGTTGAAGGAATTGAAGTTAGATTATTATCAGTAAGAATGAGCCAACGCATTTGAGGTTGGAGAGCTTCTGGGTGAATACTAACGAGTTGATTACTTTTGAATGAAACCATATCAAGATTTTTGCATGATCCAACAACAGCAGGAACTTCCTTAAAGTTGTTTTTCATAAGAAACATTGTCTTCAAGTTAGGCAAGAAATCTGCCAAACTCTCAGGTAAATATGACAGCCCTCCATTGAATATATCTAGTTTGGTTAAGCTAGATAAATCCGTACTTTCTATGTTTGCTATTTTTAAGATTTTCGTCATTTCTGAGCATTGCAGAGATGTTTCGCCTTCGTCATTTTTCTTCGATTCATCAATGGGAACTTTGTTTTCCGTCATTTTAGATAAGTGAATCTTTGACAATATGATGGATTTTGTAAATGGCTTTCGACGCGGTGCCAAATGTAGTTTTTCAATTTCGTTTCAAAACAATCAATACCTTGATATTTTAAAGATGCTCCCCAGCTTGAGTGAAAAAAGGAAGCAAGATTATGCTGCTACATCCCCTAGGAGTGACGTTTTCACCAGATCGTGCACGAGCATAACACACGCCCTACAAAAGTCAATGGGACATAATAAAAGTCATTTAAAAAAGAAATAACATGATTCACTATATATTCTGTTTTGCTCATTTAATATTTAGAAGACAGACACACACATACGCAAAAATAGATACGTATCCCTATTCATGTATCGTATGCAGTCCTTATTACTTTGCTGGTGTGTGATGAAAAGAATGGCCTTTGATTAAACTTGTATTCACATCAATTAAATCTTTTTATTTGTAAAAATTAAAAGAAAATCACCATATAATGAGGAACGTAGTACAAAGAATCATTTGTAGCGAAGGCCACACATAAATAAAAATGTTAAACGGTATTAATCTATTTATTTTATCTATGTATATCTGGGTACAATTTTTATAAAATTGACACAAACTAATCCTCTGTCCTGACGCTGTCAAAACTCTGAAGAATGAGCTCCATCAACCATCGTTCATCAGCAAGGAGGCGAAGACGCACACAGTCATATCATTCAGCACCTACTTCGAGCGTTGAGGAGCGCCTATTACAACAAGCAATTGAAAACTCAAAGTTAGATGTTTCCCGCCCAGATATGTCTGCTAGTGTTCCACACGCTCCGACTTTTTTTCCGACAGTAGAGGAATTTGAAGGGAATCCATTGCATTATATAAACAAGATTAGACCCATAGCGGAAAAGTATGGAATATGCAAGATTGTGCCTCCAAAGGGTTGGAAACCTCCATTTTGTGAGTGTTTAGAAGTTCCTGATGATCTACGTGTCTCAAGTACTATTCCTCTGTATATTTTTTGCGACCGATTTTCATTTAAATCGACGTTTTGTGGTTTATCTTTGTTCTTTTCTTTCTTGTGATCTCTTAATGATCCAGAATGTGACTCCCTCATGAATGATATTCTCTAATAATTTTCTCGTTTTATCTGTTTAGGTGTTGACATGAATTCTGAAAAAGAGTTTCAAACCAAAGAGCAAATATTGAACCAATTGCAAGAAGGTGTCGCATTTGGTGATGGTGAAGAATACAATCCGAAAGAGTATTTCAAAGTGGCAGTGGAAAGGGCAGCGGAATGGCAACGAAAAAATTATACTAGCTCCAACGAAAGTGAAAGAGAAGATAATAACACGAAAAATGTTGATGAATACGGGACATATAGTTCTTCTCAAATTTATCCAACCCAAGTAAGAAGTAACGTAGTAACAAAAGAAAAGAAATTGAAAGAAATGACACCAGAAAGTTTAGAATGTGATTTCTGGAATCTAGTTGAAGAACAGACTGAAAGTCTAGAAGTGGAATACGGAAATGACATTGATACGACTGAATACTGGTCTGGTTTTCCTCTTTCCGAGCGTGGTAGATCATTGAATGGAACCAAATCGAAGTTAAAGTCGTCGCTTCCTGAACCAAAATTTGGAACAGAGGATTTTTATAAAGAAACTTGGTGGAATTTGAATAATATTCCTAGTTGCCCAGACAGTATATTGCGACATGTGAAGGTTGGAATAAATGGAATTAACGTCCCCTGGCTTTATTTTGGATCTCTTTTCTCGACTTTTTGTTGGCATAATGAGGATAACTATTTATATAGCATTAACTATCACCACAAAGGTTCACCGAAACAGTGGTATGGAGTTCCAGGTACAAGAAAGGACGCTGAAGGGCTTGAACGAGTTTTCAAGAATAACCTTTCTATGAAAATGAGAGATGTCCCCGATTTATTACACCATATAACTACGATGTTCAGTCCACGTCTTCTACAACAGGGTGGTGTTCCAGTATATAAACTTCTACAATATCCTGGAGAATTTGTTGTCACTTTCCCCAGGTCATATCATGGTGGATTTAGTATGGGTCCGAACGTTGGTGAAGCTGTAAATTTTGCAACTCATGACTGGATTGCACATGGTGCCGATGCAAGCGAACGATATAGGTCATTTTCACGAGCTGCTGTTTTTTCACATGACCGACTTACTTTTACTATGGCAAATCACCACAAAGAACAACAATATTACCGAAATTGCAATCTTCTTGCGAAAGAATTGAAGCGAGTCATTGACGAAGAATTAGATTTAAGGGAAAAACTTATTGAATCAGGTGTGCGGGATGTGTATGGCTTAATAAATCTCCCAAAAAATCGTCTTGATCAGCTTGATGAAGAGAGTGCTGATTATGATGATAAACGGCTTTGTCATGCATGTAAGCACGTTTGTTTCTTCTCTGCAGTTGGTTGTGATTGTAGTCATTCAAAAGTTAGCTGTCTACGACATAGTCAATACATGTGCCGTTGCCCTCCACAAAAAAAGTTTTTGATGACATGGAGTACAAAAGAAGATATGAAGAATTCACTGTCATGTGTTGTAGCTCATTGTGAACAGATAAAGGATTCTACTTTTGAAGAACATGAAGAGAATTCAAGGAACAAAACTTCTGTACTTTCATCTGTTGCACCGGGGGCACTTCAAGATTTAGAATTGCATAAAAATGATTTTGCAATTTATTCAAAATACGCAAACTTATTTTATGATGGAAATACCTTTGAATTTCAACATGCTTTAAATGACGCTGTAACCCCATCATCAAAGCGACAAAAGTTAAACTCTGAACTTACGTATGATATTGGTCATGTTAGTCCTGATGAAGCAAACATGGAAAGAAAGATTGAAACAGTAACCAGCGCTGATAAACTTGTGTACATTTGTAGCTCTTCAGAAGCAAGAAATCCTAATTGTAAAGATGTTCAATAACATCCAATTTATTTCGCTTCTTTTCTTGTAGAAGAGGTTTTAATGCAGTATCTTCAAGTACGAAATAATGTTAAAAATGAATAAATGAAAGCGTAGTATCAACCATAACTAGATTTTTAACAATTTTTACTGTTTTTCACATGAAATTGGCACACTTTCTATGAGGTCTCTTTGTAGAATTTTATGAATACACGAATTTATATACAATTTTTATATTTTTATAGTTTTATA
>Ga0115008_10006006_pt1 | contig 10016 bp, 8 predicted proteins | sample FraStrMetagenome_FD_87164 | JGI IMG/M metagenome (GOLD analysis project Ga0115008, IMG submission 87164) | Marine eukaryotic phytoplankton communities from Arctic Ocean - Fram Strait ARC3M Metagenome | ecosystem: Environmental > Aquatic > Marine > Oceanic | place: Fram Strait | collected 2012-06-18
AACTTCTATCAAGGTAAAGTTGAATTTAAAGGGCCAGACCCACAAAGATCACTTGTTGTACAAACAGGTATTGCAGGAATGCAGTTGATCAACAAAGCTATTGCTGATGAAGTATATGGTTCAGGTCTAGTTCAAAATGCATCAGATATCGGAGCTGTTAAAGGTTCAGGTATGGATTTAGATTATGGTTTTGCTTACACAAGCTTTACTATTCCTTTCTTAGCTAACGTTAAGTTTGTATTGAATCCTGCATTTGATAATTTAAATACTAATGACATTGAGAACCCATTAATTGATGGACGTCCTCTAAGTTCTTATAGCTTTATTATCTTTGATGTAACAGATGAAGGAAATGACAACATTCACTTGTTGAAACTTTCTTGGGATAATCAATTTAAGTGGTTCTACCAAAATGGTACTATGGACTACATGGGAAGAACTCAAGGTTTTGCTTCTACTGGAAACTTCAATGGTTACCGAGTTATGATGACTCAAACGATGCCAGCTATTTGGGTTAAGGATCCAACTAAAGTTCTTAAAATTGTAATGAGAAACCCTGTTACAGGAGGATCATTCTAGAACTAAATAATTAAAGGGGAGGGGTTAATCTTCCTCCCTTTTTATTTTAATCTTTAAAACAAATAATTATGGGACTAGATATAAAGTTAGCAAATAAAACATATGAATTTTCAAATTCAAGTGTGTCTAAAATAATCTCTTCAAAATCAGTTGGGAAAGATATATTAGTCAGAGACTATGCAGATAATGCAGCAGCAGTTGCAGCAGGATTAGTTAAAGGTGATCTATATCATTCCACAGGAGATTTGAAGGTTGTAGTATAATAAAAGTCAAAAACTTTAGCAAGATTAAACATCTTGCTTTAGAAATTATTAATATATAAAATGTACATTAAATATGTACCTTTGATTTTGTTAAATTATTAATTTTAAAACCAAAAAAAACAATGAGCGATTACACAATTGTAGAAAAGTATCAACAAGGAAAAAGTGCAACTATTGCAGTGCGTCCTTTTTTTAGCCCTAACAAAGAAAACATGGGGTTAGAACAATATGGTTTATCACTCCATGATGGAGTATACCATGAAGAAAATTTAGCATGTTTAGAAATGAATGGTGTTAAAAGATATATAACTGGATTAAATGAATTTGATCCTAAAGTAAAAATGCTTTCTAAAGATGAAAAGAAAAAGAAAGTTAAAGAAATTAGAGAAGTAGTAGCTCAATTAGAAGCAGAATTAGCAGCTAATGTTGTTGATCCAAATGATAAAGATTTTTGGAACAAGTTAACAATTATGAAGCCTGACAATTCTAAGTTTTGGGATAAAATAAGTTTAAGGTGTGGAAATGATCCTGTGTTTTTAGATCCGGATACAGATCCATATGATTTAATTAAATTACACGCAATAAATGCAGGTGGTTTTTCAATTGTAGCTAAATCATTAAGAGAGGCTAAAGAAATGAATAATCCTCCTAAATTTTATTTAGATACAGTTCAAGAAAGTTTAAGTACACGTACTGAATTAAGTAAGATTAAAAACAGAGCATTAGTTGAATTACAAAAAATGTATGATTCTAATACTGCTAAGTTAATTTATGTTGCAAAAATATGTGACGTTGATAGTGTACAATATATTAAGTCTACACCTAATGATATTCTATATGAAAATATGGATAATTATATTAATGGGTTTGGAGCAGAGTCTTCTAAGAAAAAAGCTGCTAGTCAGTTTTTAGAGGTAGCAGGTTTGACAATGGAAGATTTAAAAATAAGAGCATTAATAAAAGATGCTTTGTATTATAGATTTATAACTACTAAAGCAGGTGGTTGGATTGAACCAATTGACAGTGGTATTAGATTAGGTAAAAGACCTTCTGAGGTATTAGAGTTTTTAAAGAAACCTGAGAATGATGAAGCCTTATCATCTATTTTAGAAAAAGTAGAACCATATTGGAATTCTTAAAATATAAATAATGAATAATAATACGCTTTTAATAAAACTAAAACAAAGGTTAAATAAACTAGATAGTCAAGATTTTGACAATATAGAATGTTGGCAATTTGTGGAAGCTTTTAATAAGGCGCAAGTTGAATGGTGTAGAAGAAATTTACACGGGGGTAATATGTATAAAGAAGGTGATGAGTTGTCTAAAAAAAGAATAGATGACTTACAACCTTTATTAATTGAATTATCTTTAACAGGAACAACAACAGATTCTTATTTTGAAACTAATAATTTTCCAGTAGAAACTTATTTGGAATTTAAAAAAGTTAGCGCGGATGCTAAGACTGAATGTTGCCCAGCTAGAGATATGACAGTTTATTTGGCAGAAGAAGCAAATGTAAATTTACTTTTGAGAGATCCTTTAAAGAATCCAGATTTTGAATGGGGTGAAACATTTTGTACTATGATAAATAATACAATAAGAATCTATAGAAATACAGACTTTACAATAGTTAATCCAGTATTAACTTATTATAGACAACCTGTATACATAGAAATATTAAATTGTGTTGATCCATATACAGGACAAGTATCATTGGTCAATGTTGAGTGTGAATTTAAAGATGATTTAGCAGAAGTAATGTTAGATGATGCTGCTGCTATTATTGCTGGTGATATAGAAAGTGTATATCAACAACAAAGAGCACAAGCTGCTGCTGAAAGAAATAATTAAAATTTGATATACAATTAAATTTTTGTATATTATTATAGTAACACAGAAGTTACGAACAGAGTAAACTGTTAAAATCATTATATATAACCAGTGGGGGTAATGGTCCTCACATAAATTAATTAATATGGCATATTTTAATAATGCGTTTTACAAAACGTTCGTGGCATCCTCAACTGAAGCAGTTGCAGGTGTGTCAACTTCTTTGCTTGCTGCAGGGGAGTTAGGGCTTGTGAAAGATTCTGATTGGACAACAATGGCCATTCCAGGAGCTGCCTTACCGGCTAATTCACACGCTTACTTGGTTCAAGGAAGTTTCTACACAAAAGACACGATTGGTAACAATCCAGGTCATGGTGGATACAAAGAATCAGTAAAATCAAAAGGTATTAACCCTAAGTACATCTCAAGAGTATGGGCTGCAGATTGTTTAACTGCTCAGCAGGCAACTGCTTCTTTAGCTTTAGGTGCTGAATGTACTCCATGTGGAACTACACAATTCATGAGAATGGATGTGAAAGGTTCTCCAGCATTACGTTTCTTAAATCACAATGCTTATGCAATTGGTGATTCTGCAAACATTTGCTGTATTGATGGACAAGAATTTTTAGATCCTGCATTAGTGTTAGCTACTGAAGCTGCACAAGTTGTTGGAAATGGACTAATGAAAGATGATGTAGGATACCAAGCTGGTAATCCACTAATTACTCCATTTGTAGCTGAGGCTGATTTGAATGGTGTTGATGTTGCAACTTTATCTGGTGGAGTAGGTTATTCTGTTACTGTTGGTGCTGCTTCGGCTGCAACTACTGTTGCTTCTCCTGCTGTAGGATCCGGAGCTAAAATTAACATCTTAACTGTAAGTGGAACAGGTGTTATTTTAACATTTAGTTATGCAAGTGTTGGTAAAGGTTATGCAGTTGGTGATGTATTAACTGTTGTTCAAGCAGGTTCTACTACTGATGCAACTTTAACTGTTACTGCTATAAGTGAAGGTGGTGTTATTGTAAATGTAACTGATGCTGCTGGTGCAGTAGTACAAAATATATACAGTATTGCACAAGCACAAGGTAAAGCTGCTTCTGGAAACTATGTAGCTTCTACAACTCCAAACGCTGCTGCTGCAACAGTTGATGCTGTAGTAAATTTTGTTGGAGCTTATGTTAGTACTAAATTTGGAGATTGTTCTTTTGACACAAGAGATCACTTTAATGCAGAACCTGTTGAAATCATTGCAAGTATCCTAGATGAAACTGGAGATCCATGTAACGATTGTGGAACTGCTGCTAGTACTCCAGGTCAAATGCAAGCAACTCAAGGTGAGGCTGTAATTAGAGACTTAATTTTATCTGAAAGATACCGTCAATCTCCTTATAATCAAGGAAACGCTGACAGTGCTAGAATCAGAGAAATTGAAATGTCTGATGAGCTTCTTGCTGCTGTAGATAGAACTGCAACTTATAGAGCTTTCTATATTCAACATGTTGTACCAAGATTCAATAACCCAAGTGGTGTTTTTGATAATGATCAATATGTATATCAAATTTATGTAAAATGTTCTGATGCTGCGGCAATTGCTGCTGTATTAGCATTAGCAAATCAAGTTGTTACTTTAGCAAATGCTGCTGGTAATAATATTGCTCTTGAATCAGATTTAGGATAAATTTAATATTACATAAGCCTTAGTTATTGCTAAAGCTTTTAAATTAATTAGAGCAGGGGTTACAAAACTCCTGCTCTTTTTATTTTACAATCTCTAGTTTTTTTTGTATATTATTAATATAGTGTATTAAAGCAAACATGAAATGGCAAACAAGCATATATTAAGTCTAGAAATTCCCACAGTATCTAACTGTGATTTATTATGTATTAAGGATACAAGTCAATACTCAAAAGACTTAGCGGTAGATTGTGAGGAACTCTTAATCACATTACCTGGGTACTCAGTACCAGTACTTCTTAAAGTAGATAGTAAATTTGATATGTGTTTAACAGCATGTACATTAGCTTTACAAAAAGATGATTGTGGTACAACACAACAAAAAATTCCAGATGGTATATATATCATAAGATATAGTGTATCACCAAACACAAAAGTATTTGTAGAATATAATCATTTAAGGGTAACAAGATTGTTAACCACTTACTATGAAGTATTATGTGATCTTGATGTGCAAGCATGTCAACCAGACACTAGAAAGCAAGATATTTATACAGAATTAAGTTACATAAAAACAATGATAGATGCAGCAGTATCTAATGTAGAATATTGTGAATCTCCTGCACAGGGAATGCAGTTATATAATTATGCAAAAGCAAGATTAAATAAAATAGCTTGTCCATCAGGTAACTGTGGGTCAAGTTCTAAATATTCATTTTAATAACCATTTAATAACCAACAAAGATTATGGCAAATTGTACTAAATGTAATAAAGTTTTTACATGCGGATGTCAAAAAGCTAGTTTAAGTGATGGATCAATAGTTTGTAAAAATTGTAAATCAGAGATAGAAAATACTGCTGATGCTACAAGTGATTTATCAAGAGAATTAGCAAGGCAACAAATACAGAATTTAAGAAGTTAAAAATATATGGCAGCCTCAACTATACAAATATCAGATAATTCTGCACAAAAAGCAAAATTAAAACTGAGCAAACGAATCCAAATTGAAAAAGATTTTGCTAATCAAGCATACATAAATTTCAAGGCCGTAAGGTTTGGTATATCTGCATGCTGCTATACTGATTTTGAAACAGCTACAAACAACAAAGATTTATGTGATTGGCAAAATTCTGCTAGTACAAAAGTTGTTATAGCTACAGAAATACCTGGAATATTTGTAGAACCATTAGCTAAAGTAAATTTAAAAGCAAGTATGTCTTGCCCAGATACTCCAACTAATGTATGTACAGTTTTAGATTTAGAAGAAATATTAATAGCTGATAGCACCTACACACAATGTTTTGAAGTTGCAGCAGCTCAATGGACTATTACTCATAACTTAGGAAAGTATCCGTCAGTTACAGTAGTTGATAGTGCAAACACAGTTGTGGTTGGTAATGTAGATTATACAACAAGCAACTCATTAGTAATAACTTTTAATGCTGCCTTTTCAGGGTGTGTGTTCTTAAATTAAAAAATAAAATAAATATAAAATAAAATGGCAGTACAATTTTTAACCGGACTAAATGTAAATGGTAATATTAATATTAATACCAACCAATTACAGAACGTAGTAATACAACCTTTAGCGGCTGACCCTGCTGGGATTGATGGGAGGATCTATTATAATTCAGGTACAAATAAATTAAAAATTTATAATGGTACAGATTGGGTAGCATTCCAAACAGGAAATGATCAAGTAGTAACTTATGATTTAACAGGGGTTGGATCAACAAATGGAACAGCAGGTGTTAGGCTTACTGGTTCTGATGCATCAGTAGATGATGTATTAGTAGTTGGTGCAGGTACAACTACTGTAACAAGATCAGGAAATACATTAACAGTAACATCAAATGATTCAGCGGTTGGTACAGTAACATCTGTTGCAACTACTCATGGTGGTAATGCATTTACAGCAACAATTGGTAATGTAGCTACAGTTAATCCATCGGTTGATATAGCAATGGCAGGTGATGCTACTCAGTATGTCAATGGAGCGGGTGATTTAGTTCTTTTAAGTACTATCCCTCAAGGAGATATAACAGAAGTACAAGGTGGTACATACATAAGTGTAACAGATCAAACAGGTCCAATACCTATTGTTAATCATGATGCAACAACTAGAACTGATACAACAAGTACTGCAGCTCCAGCATCGGGTGCTACATTTACTGCAGTAGATGGCGTAACCTCAAATCCAACTGGTCACATTACAGCACTTAATGTTAAAACAATTACACTTCCAACATCGGATAACTACGGTTCTTGGAATTTAGGTGGTGATTCAGGAACGGCTGAGTCAATATTAAGTGGTGATACTGCTACTTTTGCTGGTGGAACAAAAATTACTACAGCAGTAGCAGCAACTGATACTTTAACAATAACACATGATTCAACAACTAGAACAGATACAACGTCTACGGTAAGTGCTAATGCATTTACAGTTGTAAACTCTGTTGCAACAGATGGTACAGGTCATGTTACAGCTGTTGATATAAAAACAGTAACCGTACCTGATAATAATACAACATATACTTTACCTGTAACTGCTGGGTCAACCACAGCTCCTAAATCAGGTATAATAACTTTAACCGGTAGTGACGGATCAACAGAACCTGTAACCTTTAAAGGTACTACAAGTAGAATTGCAGTATTAGGTGATCCTTCAAGTTCAGAAATAATTATTGATTTACCGGATGATGTTGTAATAATAAATGATTTATCAGCTGGTGGTAACTTAGCTATAACAGGAACAGGTTCATTTACAGGTCAAGTAACAGTTCCTCTTGTACCTACCGCTGATGCACATGCAACATCAAAACAATATGTAGATCAATCAAACCTTGGTCAATCAGTATTTCAAGGTGGATATAATGCTGCTACAAATACTCCAGACTTAGATACGGCACCTTCTAATCTTATTAAGAAGGGTTGGTTCTGGGCAGTAACAGTTACAGGAGATTTCTTTACAGAAACTGTACAACCAGGGGATTTAATTTATGCTGATCAAGATGATCCAGGAGCAACATTTGCAAACTGGGTTGTGGTTCAATCGGGGCAAGACATTGCTACAGCAGGTGCACAGGCAAGTGCTATTAGAGGTATTTCTGCATACGACAGCACCAATTTTTCAGTAGATGCTAGTGGTTGGGTTACATTAAATCCACAAGGTAATGCAAATGGTAGAAGAGTTGATTTAACTTCAACTTTAGCCTATGTAACACGTGCTGAAACAGGAACAAGTCCAAATATTATTACTACCTTTACAGTAGACATTCGTAATGCAGTATTATTTGGAGCATTAGCAGAAGCATCAAGAGTTAAAGTAGAAACAACTGATAGGGAAGCGCCTTTTGCAACTGTATACCCAGATGTATCAAGGAGTGGTAGTGGTACAATAATAATTACCATGAATGACTCTATTGCGGATAACACATATTCTTTACTACTTAATTACGTGTAGTATAATAAAATATAAAATATAAGCATGGCATTAAGATTTTTAAGAGACGGGTATTTTGTCGGCACAGTAGGTATTGGAACAGATAATCCTTTAGCTAAGCTTCACGTAGATTCTTCTACTGCTTTTTCACTTACATCAGTATCAGGAGATACTTTATTTTTATCAGATGACACAAATCCTTCTGTGTTAAATAACATTGGAGCTTCTATAGGATTTAGTGGACCTCAAGCAGTACAAAGACAAGCTGCTATTGCCGCTTTAAGAACTGGCTCTGATCATGATCATATTGGTTTAGCTTTTTACACTCATCCAGGTACAAGCAACGATGAAACTATTGTAGAGCAAATGCGTCTTACAGATAGTGGAAAAGTAGGTATTGGGACAAATAACCCTACACAAGAGCTTCACGTAGATGGTAACACACTTATTAGTGCAGAAAAATACTATTACACAGCTGGTGCAGGTGCGGGTTTTGGTTCCGATGCTAGTGGTAACTTTAAAATAAGACAAAATGGTGCTGATTTAATATTTGGGTCAGGTGACAAAGTAGGTATTGGAAATGATGATCCTTACTTAAAGCTTCATGTAACAGGTGACACAAGAGTTCAAGGTAATTTAATGGTAGGTGATGCTTCAAGAGCTAATACACCCGCTGCTGTTATCCATATAAAGTCTAGTGGAACAAATGCTAAACTAAGAATTGAAGACTCTGATAATGCTAATCAATATTGGGATTTTCTTGTTGATCAAGGAAATGCATTATACTTTAATGAAGACACTGATACTAGGGTAACATTTAAAGAAGGTGGTAACGTTGGGATTGGAATTATCAATCCTGCTGAAAAGTTAGATGTAGAAGGGACATTGGGTGTTTCTAACCTACCAGCCAACTTAACTTCTACCTCAGCATTAGTTACAAATGAAACAATAGGACCTGAAGTATTATCTAATCCAGATTTTGACACAGCAACTATCTGGGGTGGTTCAGCTTCAATAGCCAATGGACAATTAACAAAAACAGGTGGTGGTTTAGCTTATCAAACCTATTCAGGACTTATATCAGGTGGCAAATATTTAGTAGAAGTAGACGTTGCAAGTATAGCTGGAGTTGCTAATTTTTATTTAGGAGGAACAAACTCTAGCGGTTTAGTTGTAGGTAAACAAAGTTTTTATCAATTAGGAGGAAGTTCTAATTTACTTGTTGGATTTAATAATGGGTATTCCGGTACTACAGGTACTGTATTTAATAGTGTCTCTTTAAAACTAGTAACATCCGCAAGTAATCAAATACAAACAAGACAATTAGGTACTGGTGCTTTTGGACCAACACCTGTTGGAGCTTACTTACCATTAACAGCCGGTTCAAGTTTTCCTTTGACTGGACATTTATTTATAGATACACCAGCAGGAGCTTCACAAAGTGGGTATGCTTTAAAATTAAATAAAACAAACTCAAGTTCACAGGTACAGGTTGGGGGTGAAATATTTGCTACGCCGTGGGCTAATAATACAAATGGTGGAAATATTATATTTAAAAATGCTGATTCTGCCACTAACTTACAAGAAACTTTAAGGATTAGTGCTAACGGTTCAGTTGGTATTAATTCAACTTCTTCAAGTTATAAATTAGATGTAGGAGGTAATGCAAGATTTCAAGATTCTGTATATATAGATACTAGCACAGGTGTTGGAGGATTATATGTAACTAGACAGGGTAATACTAATGAATCTGTTAAAATTTATACATCAGACAGTACAAGTATATTTGAAACTATTCAAGACGAAAACACTGGAGAGTATGGGTCTATGTCTTTTATACTTGACAATGGTGCGCCAGATCCTGCTTATACTTTTAAATATGGATCTTTAACTAGATTAAAGATTGAAGGGGGTACAGGTGATGTTGGAATTGGAACTGATAGTCCAGACGGGTTATTACACATTAAAAAAGACAATGCGCTTGCCACTTTTGAAATACAAGGTGGATTAAATTCTCAAACAACAGCGGGTGCTGTAAATGGTGAAATAAATTTTGGTGTAAATGATTCTTCTACAACAGGAGGTATAGGTGCTAGTATTAAAAATATTTCAGAAATTGCTAATGGCGCTCATAACGGTTTAGCTTTTTATACAGGACTACAAAGCAGAACTCCTTATTTAAAACAAATGTTGTATTTTACAGCAAGAGGTGGTTTATC
>Ga0115008_10006007_pt1 | contig 10015 bp, 7 predicted proteins | sample FraStrMetagenome_FD_87164 | JGI IMG/M metagenome (GOLD analysis project Ga0115008, IMG submission 87164) | Marine eukaryotic phytoplankton communities from Arctic Ocean - Fram Strait ARC3M Metagenome | ecosystem: Environmental > Aquatic > Marine > Oceanic | place: Fram Strait | collected 2012-06-18
TGTACCAGGTATAAATTACTTTGTAGTTACAACTCATCCTCTTCATCAGTTACAGGTTCGGAAGAGGAGTAGTAGCAGTTGTTATATGATCGAAACATATAATACGCGTCATCGTTTTCCCTGATATTGAACCATGAGTACCCGTGCAGAAGTGTTTTGCTGTCGTCATCCCCTTCTGAATTCGCAAAATACCTGGAATATATTATTGTGCTTTAAATCGACAAGATGTCAATTAATATTACACTTAACACGTACATAACGCACGTCAACACGTAGATGAACTCTCTCCTCTCTCCTTCCACCAGCCCTTTTTCTCCAGCATTGCGCACCGGGGGCCGGGGGTCCGCACACCGTACTACAATTACTCGTACAAACTACATATATTTTATGTAATCTTACATATCATGTACCTCACTTCGCCACTCATACCAACCAAAGAAGAAAAACTTTATAAGGAACACTCAACACATCGACAACAAAACCCGGAAAACACGTATTACCGTCATACATATTTTATACGTTGTACATATACATATATATATATAATATCACTGTTCCATCTAAACCATCCATCCATCCATCCGCCATCCGATTCCTCTTTGACAGTGTCCTGCCCCCATTACTACTACAATCACGCACCTCTTTATTTCCCACCTCTTACACAGGATTTTCCTCGTTCCGTTTCGTAACAGCGAACGCTACTCGCTTGTTGCCCGAATGCCGATGGTACTATGCTTGTAATGTCCCACACTTCTCCGTCTTCAGTGGCTGCTCGACAGGCAGATATTGCCTCCTCGGTTTTTTTCGTAGCATCTTCAGCGTTTGTGGTATGGTTGAAACGGCGGGCACGGTGTCGAGCTACCAAGTTAGTGGAGTTGGCGAATAATTTGGTTCGAAGGGGGCCGTTGGTGGATTGTTCCAATGTGAACGTTCGAGCGAAGATTTTAAATGCTGCCATGAATCGAGTGTTGAATTTTTGGCATCATATTGAGACGTCGCTTGAAAAGGCTCAACCGCTTTCATCGCAAGTCGGTGGACTTTCTACGCCTCAGAGTGGCAAGAATAAGAAACCATTGTTGTTTGTTCCACCGGATTTTGTATTAAAGCCTCTACACACCGATGAGAGGGGGTTTCGAGAGATTGCGTTTTATGAGTCACTGCGATTGTCATCTGGAAGTCATAATGAGTTAAATGTAGTTCGTCGAGTTGAGATGGAATATGGTCGTTTGCCAGAGATGGATCAGCTTGCATTTGCGTCTCAGTCGTCAAAGAAGAACGAATTGGACGAAATTGGTGACCGTGTTGGTATCTTCGACCAAGTTGCGATGAAACTTTCATTGTTGACGAATGATGAGGAAGTCAAAAATCTCGATTCGTTAAGTAGGAAAGCTTGGAGGGAGCTAAGGGATGAGATTGAATCTTTGCATAGGTTATCAAAATTTACAGCAACTTATTACGGAATCGTGGGACAAGATACTTCAACCTCATACGAAATATCAGCTGATTCTTATATCATGTTCGACGATCTGACAGCAAACTTTTCAAAACCCTGCGTAATGGACTTGAAAATTGGAACAAAAACATACGAGGATGATGCACATTTTACAAAGAGAGAGCGAGAAATATGTAAATATAAACAACAGGCATACTTTGGGTTTAGAGTGACAGGGATGAGAGTGTACGATCCATCATTGTCACAAGAATTGAGTGAAGATGACTTCTTATTTTTTGACAAGTATTATGGACGATCGCTACTGACTGTGGAAGATGTTGAAAAGGCCTTTTGCACTTTCTTCAAAACTTACAATGACCCTGAAAGTTTGAAATTTTTTAACGAAGAACTCGCACTGTCTGAAGGACGTGATTTTGAAATTACTGAGCTTCAGAAAAGATGGAATGTACAAACAATAGCTGTGCGAGTCGGAGTAATTGACGAAATTATTGAGCAAGTATCTTGTATACAAGAATGGTTTAGAAACAACCACAGATTTGTCTTCAGGTCGAGTTCACTTCTTTTTGTATACGAAGGAGACTTAATGAAGGGATCGTCTTCAAATGATAATGTTGTCGTAAAAATGATAGATTTTGGGCATATTCAACGCAGCAAAAATATTGACGAAGGTTATCTTACTGGCCTGAACAATCTCCTCGATTTTTTAACGAGAATACGAAATAATTATAGCAATTCCACCAAGTAACTTCAACAAATGTAAAAATTTTGCATGTTTTGCACGCATAGGTTGAATCAGCCTCTAAACATAAAATGCGATTTTGGTGAATAATAGATATAATCCGACGGAATTCTGTTAGCAACTTCTTCTCTCCAGCAACGTAAAGGATACAATGAGCATGGCATCGCAGTACATTATAATAGATCTGCTGATGGCATCAATCCAATTCCTTTATCATAGTAAGTAAGAGTATGCTGAGCTTCCGTCCCGTTACGCAGAAGGATATAATTAAAAACTTAAATTTATCAAAAATTAAAATTTGCCCCAAAGGATTTATGAAATCTAACTGGATATGACCAAAAGGCAGTCATTAGATGTATCAAGATTTAATCCTTGTGTCGACTTTTCGTGAGTTTTGGCTACCTTTCTAAATATTATGGCAGCTTTGAATTCTTTGCTTCACTATTGACAAAACTTCTCATCTTCAATTGCTTGAAATCTTGCCAGTCGAAGTATAGCTTTGTAATATTAACACCTGAATTTATCAAAAATTAAAAATTTGCCCCAAAGGATTTGTGAAATCTAACTTGATGTGACCAAAAGACAGTCACTAGATGTATCAACATTTGATCCTTGTGTCGAATGTTCGTAAGATTTTGCTACCTTTGTAGACATTGATGGCAATTTTGAAGTTGATACTGATGGCAGTTTTGAATTATTTGCTTCGAACTGTCGACAAAACTTCTCATCTTCAATTGCTCGTAATCTTGCCACGTCGAAGTGAAGCTTTGTAAATTTCATATACGAACTTGCGATCTCTTCTTCGCCAGCTCCATTTCTTTGCGCGTCTACAACTGCTAATCTAGATAGCGATACCAGTCCTGATCGGCCTCTCGCAGAAGCGAACTCATATTTTTCCAAGCCGCGAAATGAATGATCAAGTCGGAGCGCAAACTTTTCCACTGAAGCCATGCATCGACGACTGAACGGCGACTCAAAAAATTCAGTCAGCAGACTTTGATTCTCGCAATGGATTCTCTTTATTTCATCGAGTTGATACCATAACTTTTCCTTCGGAGTCTCTTCCACAAATGGAATTTTGTAAATACTATCATATTTCGCCCACCGAACTTTTCGACAACATATTGCATGTACACATTTTTCACGATTACTGGAAGTATTCATTTTACTTGTGCTTTTCCTCTTCTTGACCATTACTTTCGATAATGAAAACCATTTGGTCTTGTTGAGCTCAGGTCTTTCTGTAGAACAATTGTCCATAATGTAGGAGTCGTAACGCTTTTGTGAGAAGATTAGAGGAAACGAACGAAACTACATGTAGTGATTCATATTACATGTATTCCAAAATCTACAAAACATATTCGGGTTTTGTAGTCATTTTTGACGCTTATGCTTGCTTACGCGGGATTGAAAGAAAATGATCCCGTTTGTAAGTTCATGCGTTTTGCATTGGCGTGTGGACATAAATCGTTCGTATGTAACAGACACTTCGGCCTTTAAGCAGGCATTTCGAGTACAAATCGAACATGTGTAGAAATTATTCAAAAAGTATTATGACTCTGTCAATAAGTACTCTTACTCTTCCCGATTTCATATTTGCGACTGTCAAAAGGGATTGGTGCATAAGGATATTTTGAATGCCAAATGCCGTATCTACAGTCTCTAGAAACATATTTTGTGCTTTTGGCATTGGTGTCATTGCCATGACGATAACAAAGAGCAAACGTACAACAATCATACGAAGAGAGATAGCATACCAGCATATTCTTTTATCACAATGCAAAGTCGGTATTGCATTGGATTGTAACAATGATTCGTTATTGCGTCTTCCACATTACTAACAAAATATGATTGTTATGAGGCGGCAAAGTCGTTTAATTGCAGAAAAATTTCATTATGAAACTCTCCCTTGATTTCAAAAAGTTTTTGAGAGAATTTCGGTCAAATGGAAAATGGGATACCGAAACGACTTCGATTTTTGAATTTTTTCTTTTTCCTGCATCGTGATATTTCATGTAAATCGAATTTTTTCGCAAAACAAAAAATGAGCGATGAAAGGTTTATTTTGGATTCTAGCCCTCTCGCAAGTCCTTTATTCGATGAGAGCAAGAATGTCGTTGGTGATTCTATCGTCATTGTCTCTTCGAATGAAGTTTTGTACCGTATAGGAAACTGTCTACGTTTGGAGCGAATATCCCTTGAAGAAAGTATAGAGCCTCAATCCTTAGATTTGAAACTTCCATATCAATCGTCAGACGAAAACGAAGCACATAATGGAATCCCTGCTGGTTGCGTGGCGTACAACAATAAACGTGATTTGGTTGCTTTCGTTTCAATATAAAGGACACAGCCCGATCATATGTGTGCAAACTATCAATCGCAAAGACTGCGGATTGAGTTCACACAACTTAGTAATCGATGAAGGTGCTCAGTTTTCCTACAAACTCTTGTCTTTTAATGCAAATGGTAAAAGACTTTCCGCTGTAGGCAACGTGATACGTACAGAAAACGGGATGCCAATAGTTGAGTTAGATTCTAAGATCTGGATATGGAGCCTTTGCTACAGTAATGACGGTGATGGGAGCAAATGTCTTGAAGGAAATTTGTTGTATTCGATTGAGATTGATTTAAATGAGAAAGTTAGGAATTGCGTCTTCAGTCCCTTCGATGATGACTATTTTCTTTTCTTTTATGAATCTTCATCAAAATGTACTTTAGTGTATGCGGAATACATTGGTCTCCACCAAAGCCATTCGGTGAATACTGCGACTTTCGATATCAAATGTAGTAAAGAGAATGATAACTCTGACCCTCAAAGCAATTCAACCACACATAATGAAATATTGGTAACATGTGCTTCGTGGAGTATATTAAATGGATTGTTTGTTGTCGGTGATTCTACAGGAACTCTTCATATCGTCTCGTATAACTTTGAAGATATTCACCTTAGGTTGTCGGAGAAATGCGTTCTTTCCCTTTCTGATGGTCACTCTCCATCTGCTATAACAAGCATTTTGTACTCGAACACAAACGCTGTTTTCGGTTTTAAAAATGGATTAGTAAAATGCTTTGATGTATCAAAACTTCATAATCAAAACATCCTGATAGCGAACCGAGTTATAAAAACAGAAGGAAAAGTTGCAGATGTGTTTCTTGATGAAACGAACCTCATAGTTTTGCATTGCGATGGAAGGTTTTCAAAAATTGTGGTAGATCCCACCGATGAGCATATGGAAAAAGTTGCGTGTGCAACAACAGAACTTTGCTTCCGTGATCAATTATCAGTCAATGTTCAAACGCTATTACCATGTAATGAAAGAGTTGCTAGTGATATTTTCATCGTAGGATCAAGTCTTGGTAGTTTGAAGGCTTGTGTGCTCTCACCGTCATCTAAACGAGAATTAATTTGCATGTCAACAATGAGCGTTTCATATCCCATAACGTCGTTACATACACTTGACGATATTCCCATTGTCGTAGTGGGAACCGCAGATGGCACTTTAAGGCTAATTTTCGTAGAATGGACCAAAGAAAGCGATTATGGTATCATAATGACTCAGCTTTGGTGTGAGAGGATTTTTCCGACAAAGATAGACATATTAGATTACGATGTAAAAAATCGTAGACTAGCTATTGGTTCGGAGGGATCCCATATTATTGCTATATTAAACCTTGAGGAAATGAAAGATGAAAATAGAGCTAGCCGATGTTGTGATATTGTGGCATTATCTGAAGGTCGTCAAATTGTTTCCTTTGAATGGAGTGATTCGAAAGCAGAGGAAAAATCCACTTTGCTTGCTACAACTAAAAATGCAGAAATCATTAACTTGATATTTGAGGAGAGAAAAGATAGCGAAAATCCTTTTATGCGTTTGCATCATAGAATCGAAGTTTTCTCAGGTTGTTCAGAACATGATAAGAACAGCAATAACGAGATTTTGGTTGCAAATGGTTTTATGGAGTTGTATATAACAGGCGGAAATAACACCTCTGTCCGGGTGCTTTCAAAATCGGAAGATGCTAAATCAAGTTTTGCTTACCAGCATGGGTACAAGCTTCATCACAACTCCATATCGTGCTTCTACGTTTGTGATAGAGCACGTCTTATTGTAGCGGGAACATGTTGCGGTGATATCATTGTTTTCAACATCCGGCGGGATAGAGTTTCCATTATTGAGAGGAAGCAAGTGATTTCAGTGCACAGTAGTAAAGTAACTTCAATATCGTCGAGTTTCGACGGGACATATTTGCTTTCTTACAGTTGTGATGGAGTCGTTTTCATTCACCGTCTGAATAATTCTAATGTTAGACAACCTCTTATTAACGATGGTGCTAATTCAATGATAATTGTAAGCGCTATCTTTTGCCCCCATGATAAATCAATGTTTGTTTCTGACCTTACATTAACTTGTTTTAGAGCCAAGAACCCAAGAGTGAAATAAAACGAGGTGAAACATTCTTGGACTTCGCGAAAGAATTAAATTATCACACAATTTCTAAAGAACATGATAATGAAAAAAACCTGCTCAAAAAGTTGTTCGTAGATCTCCGGAAAGAATTTAGTGAGTTCTTGGCGATCAATGAGAGTAAAGATGACGACGAAAAATTGAAAAGAAATAGCGTGGTATGTGACAAGCATGGAATGAAGGACCTTCTGAATAATTTTGAGAATTACGTGAACAGCGGTATTTCGGACTTACAAATATCATGCGACCAAGTCGAAGCCGAACTTCAACAAATGAAGAAAAATTATTGGGACAATGAACTAATTCATTCTTCTGAAGTCAATCCGTTTGACGCAAAATCACCAGTAGAGAGAGTGTGTAACATCCCTTTGCAAATTCAATCTGAGGATGAACAGCTGCGTTTATTCGAAGCAAAGGAATTCCTTAGAGAAATTATTGATAAGGAAAATAAATCTATACAACTCGATGAATTGTGTCATTTTAACGATTTCTTCAGAGCATGGGATTTCACAAATTCGACCCCTCCAGAGGAAGTAGAAGTAGAAGTAGACTGTATTAATCCCCTTTTTGTAGATTCTACACGCAAACGAGAAATGCAGTCGGCCTTACTTATGGATATCAAGAGAGCACGAATAACTTCCTTTAATGAAGAATTTGACAAGGTCAAGATGGAAAAGCATGAAGAAATTCAACATCTCAATATGAGTATCAATAGAATCGAGGAGATTTCACAAGAATTGCAAGTGGATTGCGACCTTCGGTACTTTAAACTTAATGAGTCCGAAAGCACGGGCAAAGATTCATTTTCTTTCTCAAATGACGACCATACAAAAGAAGCCAACAATCCTTCACCTAAATGTCCTTTGCACGATGATAAAGCTTCAAAAGAAGCTAAGAAAGCACTTGAAGACATGATGTATGGAAAGTTTAGTGAAAAAAAGAAGGTAAGAAATAGATAAATGTCGTCTCTCCAGTCACTTACGTTCAGTCCTATCCAAGGTAAAAAAGGCGTTGCCTGTCCTGGAAAAACCAGTATGGATGCTGGAGCTTTCTTTCGACAAGATGAATTTAGAACAGAGGCGCAAAGTCGAAGAATTTGAATTATTGGAGGAAAAAACCAAAATAGAACAGAAGAGACGTCGTGATCTGTTGGTAAAAGAGAAAACAGAGTTGGAACATGGCATTAATACAGCCGTTGCAAATTTTGATGCGAACCTAGTTGGGCTCGAAGTCAAAAGGCGAGAAGTGGAGTTGACTCTACAGATTTTGGAAGTTTACTTCACGCATCTTCAACAGAAAATAGATGGCACTCGAAATATGCAGCTTCAACTTTCTGAACTTAGAATAAAAATGGCAAACTCGGTATGCAAGAAAGAATCGATTGCCAAACTTATAGCAGAGTTAGTGAAAAAATCGGATACAGTTGAGAAGGAGCTGCATACTGTCACGGAAGAGAAGAGGCGGCATGAGAAACAACTCCGAAATAAATTACGAGGGAGCCTTCCTACTTCTTTGACTAGAAATGTTATCAAGCAATTAATGTCAATCTTTAATGCACGCAAAGCCGGTATGAGAAGAGGTGAAGCTAATTCTTCATCTATAGCACAGGAAGTGTTTGCCGTACTCAATATACCTGAATCAACAACGATTGACAAGGAAGCAACATTGAAAATTTTGGAAGACCACTGGCAGAAAAGTTCGAAAAAAAGTTCTATTATCAAAACACTGAATACTCAAAAAGAAGCGCTTTGTAGAGAGAGAAGTAGAAAAGCCTTGGAAGTTCGACATCTGGAACACACGATCGAGACAAATGAAAAAGCTCTTTCGCAGCTAGAGAAGTCTGTCCACTTGTCAGAGTCGTCGATATTTGTACCAGTAAAGATCAGACGGGGTCTTGACGAACTTTATTTCACTGACGGTATTCCTGAGTACGGGAAGTCCAAATTTTTTGACAAAAAAGATCTTCAAGAAATACTCTTCCGTGTTCGATGTCTCGAGAATGACTTAGTTAAGGGTGTTTTAGCTCGTAATGAAGAAATTGAATCGGAGATAAAAGCTTTGCGTTGGGAAGAAGAATTGCTTGACTTAAAAATAGAAGATGCAAAGGAGCTCTGTACAGATGTTCAGCTCTTGCGAATAACTCAAGATGTAAAAACAGCATTGCTCTCAATGAACAATAAAAACTTGCATAATGATAATGGAATAGTAAGAAATAAACGTTTAAGATTGTCAGTGAAAGAATGTCATGAACAGGTCAAGAAACGTTTACTTTTGGATATTAAAAGAAATGAGCGAGAATTGAAAACAATTTTGATCGAAAATTCATCACTTCAAAGGGAGCAAGATAAAGTATCCCATGAAATCAAAGAACTTCACCAAATCAATAAATCCATAATGCCCCTGGTAAGTTATGTAGTTTGAATCAATGTATTTGTTTCGATAATTGACAATATCATTGTAAACTCGTCTCCAACTCCCAGGAAGAAGTTGAGGAAATGGAAAGTTCATCAAATAAAGGCATGAAACTTATAGTCACTAAACGAAATTTAATTGATCGAAGCAAGAAACAAGAACTCGAAATAAGAGATCTCAAAAAGGATATGAATAAGTTGCTACAGAAAACTTTTCCAATGTTTACTGATCCGGTGGAACAAGCTTTTGATACCATCTGACATATCTATATACAATAAGTAAAATTTAACCTTTTGAACAGTCGAAATTAGTATGTCCAGATTCTTGTCTATTGGAAAATATATCTAAATTTAGGCCATCCCTATTCATTAGATTCAACTTATTGTGATAGACAGTGACAAAAATAGTTGAGTGTTTGATGGAGTAAGTTGAACGCAACAATTTCAACTCCAATAATGAGTTTATTTCACATTAGTGAGATACAACTCAGATCACTCTATCCTATACACATCTTCAACACACCAGATAAAACGTCACAATCCTGCGAAGAGCTAAGGATACGTATATAATTGTAATTGTGGAGTAGGTTTATATCCAAAGCAATCCACCGTGAATCGCTTTCACCACATTTTTGTAACGTAGCGATCACCATAAAAAAAGGAGTCACTCTCAAATTCTCTCCACATGAAACACAAATAATGGATGAGTACATCAACAATTTGTACATGTACTTTGGTATGTAGTCTCAAGTATCACCCGGTAGATATAAAATTCCCTGTATTTCCCCTCTAAAGAGATTCATCATCATTCATCACTCAACATTTTAACTCTTTTAGCACTGAAAAGTTTTATGTCCTATATATAGGACATAAGACTGAAATACGTATAAATGTACGTGAATTCATTAGTCAAAACGAGCAGGTCGATCTCTTGATTGTTTGATAA
>Ga0115008_10006008_pt1 | contig 10014 bp, 6 predicted proteins | sample FraStrMetagenome_FD_87164 | JGI IMG/M metagenome (GOLD analysis project Ga0115008, IMG submission 87164) | Marine eukaryotic phytoplankton communities from Arctic Ocean - Fram Strait ARC3M Metagenome | ecosystem: Environmental > Aquatic > Marine > Oceanic | place: Fram Strait | collected 2012-06-18
AAGTATGCCTTAACTAGCATAGATCTCTCCTCGTTTTCGAATTTTTATTTACCTACTATATCAGAATACGCAGAGTATGATTTTAAGAATTGACAATCTCTAGACGCTCTAGAAGACTCAGTTTGGGAAACTAGTTACCCTTCCTTTTTACACGAAGAATATCATAGTTTAAAATCACATGTAGCAGAGCGGACAGAATTTGCGCGGCCAGTAAACGAGTTTAATACCTTGAATCGTTTATTTACGCCTAAGACGAACTTAGCAGTGCGTTCCCCGCGACTGGATAATTTTAACTTTTCCAGCCCAGCTGTTTACTCTGACACCTTCTTTTCAAACCCAAGCACATTAAATCTCACAAATTTTTTACAGTTCAACAACCTAACGAAGCTAGATTACATTGAAGACTCCTACGAGGGTTTAAAATCTAACAGCTTTTTCTCACCTTTTCTAGCAAAGAATTATATATACTCAAAAAACACGTCTTTACCTAACTTTTCTTACGCTACTAATCTCAATATGTTTAGAGCCGACTTCGAGGAATCGAGCTGAGATACTGAAGAGAACTTACATTTTCAGTCAGAGAACTCTATCCAGCAAAACCACCCGCTACTCATGACTAACCCGCTAAAATTGAGGTCCACGGTTAAGAACTTAATGGTCACTTACAGCGCCATACAGAAAGTATACCGTTCCAGATTTGACGAGGGGCGTTCAAACATGAACACTAACGCGTTACACAATTCTTATGTCGCGTACCCCTTCTTAACTGAGGGCCGCAGCAATTACGAGTCTTTAATGGGTAAAAATAAGGAGTCTTACTTTTCGTCAAGTTTATTTCACGCTAACTTCAATAGTAAATTTTCGGAGCTGACTTTATCTTCTGTTGCCAACTCTTCTTTATTCTTAGATATACCGTTTCTTCTTTCTTTAAAAAGTGACCCTTCCCGGTACCTCTGATTCGATTGACTTTCGCGTTGGGTTTCTCTGGAGGTACAGCCTTCTTCGATTGCAAAGTACTCTTTAGCCGGGCTGCCCTATGCTACACGTTTGTACGAGTTCGCAACGCAGTTAGGTGAGGAGCTAGGCGACTCGGAAAACTACCTCTCCAAGATTTACCATGCACGACGAAACTACGTCCAGGATTGATCTACGGCCTCTTACTTTTACTTAAAAACTTCCTCATGATTCAAATATGTACCTCAACTACAAGGTAACTTTAGCATTCAAGGCTCCGCTACTTCACTATTATTTTCTTCTATGTATTTCAACACTGAGTACTATATAGATTCTGTTCAGTTAAACTCCACGCCTTCGTTTTCGGGTTTAAATAAGCTTAACGGTATGTTGTATACCCCTAGCTTCGAGATCTCAAACTGAAACTATACGTCATCCACGTTGGTCGACTTACTTTCTAAGCGTGAGCATTTTTACCGACTATTCTTGTCCTCTAAATCTCAGATAATGGGCCTACCCAGTTCGTTCGTAGCCGTCCCTACGGCTAAGTTACTTGTAGAACTCCGCTCTAGCTTAGGCTTCACGGATCCTATGCATTTTAGCTTAGGTCATAACCACAATCAATTTATGAGTCTAGGTAACAGTATAAACCTAAATAGCTTACTAAACGTAACAAACTTACAACAGTATGTTTCACAAATAGTTCCTGCCAACCTTAACCCTCTAGTAAGTCTTCTACAGTTCTACTCTAGCGCACAAAAAAGCAATTTCTATACGGATGCTGATTTAGCACCACGCTCCCTAAAGTCACAATATAAACCCATGCGCAAAGGTGTTACCAACATGGTGCGTCTTCAAGCTACTAACGCAATCGCTATGCCAACTGAAATGAGGCTTCATATATTAGCGTCCTCAAAGGACGTTATACACTCTTGATCAATCCCCTCCGCTGGGATAAAAATTGACTGTGTTCCGGGGTACTCATCTCACCGTATCGCAATCTTCCTCACCCACGGAATATTTTGGGGTCAATGTATGGAGATATGTGGTCGATACCACCACTGAATGCCCATAATCGTCTATTTTATGAAGCGTGATCTTTTCTTTCTATGATGTGCTCACTTTATTCACTACTCTGACTTGGACCAATCTTTTAACATGCTTGATCGGTCACTCGCAGACTCTCCCCAAGTAGCGTCTTTCGACAAAAACACCTGAATAAGTGAATTTTCGCGCGACGTAAGCTAGCCTGATACCGCTATAATTTCATTACTTAACCATTTACAGTTTACATGTTACAGAAATCAACATGACTATTTGTCAACGATAATACGAACGTTAGGTGGTTACGAATTTTCCACCTCTACAAAGGTTTTCACCGTAAAGTCACGACTGCTGGGCTTTTCATAAAGGGTTCTGCGCGGGTCGTAGAGCCGCCTAGAATGGAGTACAAAGGTTTTAAGTACAAGTATAGTTTAAGGGGTAACATATGTAGGAGTTGAATTATCAGGGTGAACTATAATAAGCAGAACCGGGACTCGAGCCTTGTACGCTTCAGGGACAATTCTGGAATAATAATAAAGAAAAAAAACAACCCGAAGTCTAAGTTTCTACTTGGCCCTATTACACGTAACATAGGTCGTAAAAAATTGCTTACCTTATTCAAAGTCGTTTTATAATTAGCGCGAGCCTACAGGCTATAATTTACCTTAGATGAGCTTAAACCTAAGTATATTTTCTTTCCCACCCACTTTTTTAGTACTACATTGTTTATTTATTTTCCTATTCAAACGTTGGATAGGCCCAATTGGTACGTTTTACGGTTCTATAGTCGTATTTTTTACAGTGCTATTTTTATCTTTAAACGAGTTATATTTCGTCATATTAACCGGTACCTACTCTTTCGTTGATTTTGGGCGTTGATTTTTCTGTCTAGACCTTATAGATTCCCATTTGGTTTTTTGTCTAGATATACTAGCGCTTGTATCTTCGAGTTTAGTTTTATTACTTACAACCTTCGCACTTTACTTTGGTGTCGAGTACATGTATAGAGAGGCGTTTATCAATCGTTTACTATACTTATTGAATCTCTTTGCGACTAGTGTTGTATTTTTATTTTACTGTTACGATTTTTTTTTAATTCTTTTTGCTTGAGAGTGTATTGGGTTATTTTCTTTTTTATTAGTTAATTTTTACTCCACCCGTATATATACCATAAAGGCTGCGTTAAAAACTTTCGTTTTTTCACGCATAAGTGATATGTTTATGTTCTTTACTTTTATGTTGTCTATAAATGTATTCATGTCCACAGACTTGTCTATTATTTTTTTACAAATTCCGTTTATGGTTTTTCACTACTTGTTTTTTGGTAATATCGCACTCCATTTCTTAACACTTTTTTCGCTAACTCTTACCATTTCGGGTACCATCAAAGCAGCTCAGTTTTTCTCTCATGTGTGGTTACCAGATGCCATGGAAGCACCAACTCCCGCTTCAGCGCTTATTCACTCCTCTACGTTAGTCGTAGCCGGTGTCTTTTTAGTTATTAGGTTCTCAATTTTATTCGAATTTACCGTTTTAACAAACTACTACCTAGCGTTACTAGGCGCAATGACGCTCTCTTTTGGGGCCATCACCGCCACTTTTCAAAACGATATAAAGAAGCTAGTCGCCTATTCCACTATTAGCCAAATTGGCTATCTTGTCTGTGGCTGTGGGTTTTGTTGTTACGAGGAGGTATTAATTTACTTAATTGTTCATGCCTTAAACAAGGCGTTCTTGTTTGTTTTAGTCGGTTACCTCGTGCATTTTTTCAGTGGTAACACTGACATGCGCCAGATGGGGGGGGCATATCTGTACTCTTTTGATATTGCCGCCTTACTGTTTGGTGTTTGTTTTAATTTAGCTGGACTACCCTATAGTGCCGGTTTTCTGGGTAAAGAGTTTCTGCTTTTTCAGGTTTTACGAGATGATTTTATGTCACTTGTTGTTCGGGGTTGTTGACTGGTAAGTTTTTTTTTCACACCCATTTATATGTTTATTTTAGCTTTTGTAGTTATGTTCAACACCAAAAAAGGCTCAATAACAGTTTATCGGGGTGGGTGGCACAACATGCTACTTTCCCAAATACTGCTGCTTAAAGGAACTCTTACGCTGACGTCTTTAACCAACGGGGTAGGTTCAGTGACCAAGGCCGCGCTCTACCGTTTTCATTTCACGATCATCACTTCTAGGACTACGTCCTATCTGTTATTTACGTTTTGGGTATTCTTTTTTTTCTTTGGTGAATCGTTGTTGCTTTTAACATTCAACTTTACTACTCCGGTTGATGCAATAAACTCCTTCTCATTTTTCAATCTAAAGCAGCACGTAGTATTTATGACGTCCAGCCTATCCGCGTCTCTGCTCGGTTCAATTAATTTTTACATCTATTTTTTAACGACCTCGGCGTTTCTATACTTAGTTAACCTAAACTATACAACGAGCTACACATATTACTGGGGTAACACAGTTACTTTATTTTTGATGCTATGCGTTTGCATATTATTTTACTAGTATTAAGCGAGCACTTATATTTTATCGGAGATTTTGAAGTTTTTTTAGCCGCCGTTTCGTCTTTTGCCCTATCTACCATTGTTTACAACGTTATAACAGTTTTTTCTTTCAAAGATCTTATGAGGCGGTTTGGCCTAGTAAAAAATTCCCGAAGGGATTTTTACGAGTGTGGGTTTCGCCCACAAGTTCAAAGAGTTGTCAAGATATCTATACAGTTTTTGCTCATATGCGTTTTTTTTTTACTTTACGATATCGAGCTTGTGTTTCTTTTTCCGTTTGTGTCTGGTTTTACCTTCACGGGCTTCTATGATTTACTACTTATAATCTTATTTTTTGGCGTCTTATTCAAAAGCCTTAATATTGATTATGAGCGCCACGCTCTTTATTGGCAGGAGTAACCTTATACGTAATGATTGAAGGAAGAAATTTTAGAAAAGCTCTTTGAGGTTATCACCCCAATTTTCAGAACATAGACATCATAAATAACTGATCTTGAAATTTAATATCTTTATCGTCAATGATATTTTCGTACTTAAACTTTTTTGTAAACAGACTACTCTTGCCTTTTTCTAGCGTAACATCTATCTTAGGTTTTATGTTATTATTGTGTATGATTATGCAGTTGCTGTCAGGATTTTTCCTGGGTTGGTACTATATACCTGAGCCTGGTCTTGTAATTGAACTCCGCGAAGAGATGTTTAACGACACTCGTTTCGGATCAGAGGTCTTTTACATGCACGTCAGAGGTGTTGATACCTTAATGTTACTTTCATATTTACATATTTTAAAGAAAATTTTTTTGAAAAACTACGTAACCTCAGAGTCAGACGGGTGACTACTAGGGGGTTATGCTTTTTTGTTTTTTCACTACATTATTTTCCTAGGTATTTCTTTAAGTGCATCTCATTTAAGTGACTTAACACTAACTATAGGGGCTAATATTTTCTGGTCTTTATTTAATAACATTTACAAGACATATTATATTGTCTTTACAAATAAGCACCTGAATACTGACCAGTTAACACGTATCATGGTATTACACTACTTTACGCCTTGATACTATATTTACCTTGTTAAGTTACACGTTCTTTTCTGTCACGAGTCTTGAGATACGGATAGTGGAGAAAATACTTATGAGGATAAGACTGGTACTTACGTGTCTTGGTTCTACGATGCATTCTTGAAGGAAATTCAGGATGCTTGATACTGAGTCACTTACATTTATTTGTACTTCTTTTTACACCACTTTAACGGTTCTACTATAAATTACTTTTTTTTTGAAAGGTGAAATATTTCCGAACTAGATGAGATTAGGTTTTACGGAGTAGCTCCCCACTGATACTTTAGGCCTTACATGGGTCTATTAGTTATTTCGCCTACCCACTACGAGGGTCTTATGTGAATGGGCTTATTTTTAGGTTCTATCGCTTTCTTACCCGTAATTTATAATGTTTATAACACTATGAATAAGTACGTAGCTACTATTCCCATGCAAAACTCAATTTTACAAACAACAACTTTTATCTTTTTCATGCTATCACTATTTTGTGCCAATAGCATGTTACCTTGTGGTCGTTACTACTACGAGCCTGAGGGAGGATACGTTGGTAATCCTTGAGTTAAGTTTTCTTTTCAGTATATGTATTTATACTTGTGCTGGATTTTGCATCACCTAGACCTAATTGACCACTATATCTTTTACTTAACCCAAACTTTCTTACGTAAATTAACTCTAGATTTAAATCCTCGAGTTTCTGCCCGAAAAAACAACCTGTAATTTAGTTTACAGTTTATTTAGTGAGTTTTACTTTTATATTTTTTTGCTTTATTTGCATTCCAGCAACTACTTTGGCTTCAGCGCAACTAAAACCCTTAGCCGCCCCTATCCACGCTGCGGCGTTTGGCTACCTCAGCTTTGCTAATATGCGGGTTACGCCGTTACTGCACCTGATGCGAGCTTTTTTTCTGAGTTTGACCTTACGCGTCTCATTCATACCAACTTATTACCGACGCAGCGAGCTGATTTGGTTGGACGGTTTTTTATTCGACTTTTTGCAGAAAAAGTCTGTAGACACATGGCTTCGTAAGTTCGTCATTAACACGGGATATTTGTTTAGTGAGCGTATGGTTTTCGACCAAGTAGTTCGTGTTTACTTAGACAATATAATATGGCCTTTACATTATGTCGGGGCACTCGAGACTGACAACGTTAGTGAGATGCTGTCTATCATTATTTTCTTATATTTTTTTTTTATATCTATATTATCGCTTATTTTTATTATTTTTTAAAAGCTAGTATTCACGAATTCGCCTTATTACTCGCCTTAACCTGTGTACTGACTGTATTATTTATTGTACTACTTGAGCGTAAGATGCTAGCGTTCGCGCAACGCCGTATGGGTCCCACTTTAATGGGCCGTAACGGTGCATTTCAAATACTTGCTGATCTTTTCAAAATGCTTTCAAAGGAAATTTTTTTAATTCCTCGTCCTACGACTGTAACTGCTCCAGTGTTTCTATCGCTGCTATTCTCAGTTCAGTTGTTATTTAGCTTGAACTTTGTTTGGGGTCCGAGCATGTTCGTAGTTGAATCAGTGGATTCAATGGTTCTTTATCACTTATTTTTAATATTACTATCAAATATTTTCTTCTCCATTGTCGGGTTACTAAGCCATTCTAGGTACGCTATCATAGCCACGATACGTGGGTTAGTACATGTAATTTCTTTAGATATATTCGTTACTGTCTTATATTCTTTGTTAGTTTTAACTTCTCAGTCCGCAAATTTTCACGACTTTATTTTGTTACAACACGCTTACTGGTATATACTACTTTACGCGCCAGCAGCGTCGACGTTTCTAGTAGTTCTATTTTTAGAATCTAAGAGGGCACCCTTCGATCACTCCGAGACTGAATCCGAGGTGGTTGCGGGTTACGCAACTGAGTATAATGGGCCCATGTTGCTAATGTTTTTTCTGTGTGAGTATTTGCATTTAATTATTGCTTCTCTTCACTTTTGTATTTTTTTCTTAGGAGGTTGATTCTTATTTTATATATATCACTTTTTACCTCCTCTTTTTGCTTCCTACCATGCGAACTCTTTATGGTTTTTATAAAATGTGCCTTTTATGTGGTACTAAATTTAGGTTTTTTCTCGAAGCATATAATATTGAAGGTGGCTGTCATTTTGTTCTTAAACTATTTTAGCACTAACTATTTCATCAGTACTTGGCGACCAGATTTACTATTTAGGTCAAATCTGAACGACTTTTTATTCATGAATTTTCACTTTTTTTGAACTAACGTTTGATACCTGCTAAAATTTTTATGCGTACTACTTCTAGTCAGTTGTTGCTTAACTTCTTATTTTACGAGCATTTTATTCTCCCTAGTTTTGTATAATATACTCCTTTGTTTAGTAGTCGCGCTTGGTGTAGTTTCAACTAACTGTACATTCGTCCATCAGTTCGGGTTAGATAATTCGAAAGTAAACACACTACTCCTTAATAAAATTAATAGGATACATCCACCACTATTCTACCTAGGTTTTTTCGTGTACCTCACGTCACCTATATTATGTGCCGATCACAAATTTCAATGCAACTACCAACAGTATAAGTTTACTTCACACTGTGCCTATGCCTTTGTGCTTTTAGGTGTTAGTTTATATTTAGGGGGGTGGTGAGCTTTGCAGGAAGGTTCTTGGGGAGGTTGGTGAAATTGAGACTCATCTGAGGTTTTTGGGGTTTACCTGCTGTATACAATTACGCGCGTTTACCATATGCAACTCGGTGTGACACACACTTCAAGGATCAGGCTGTTTTCGGCATTGTCGTTGTATTTGCTGCTTCTTTACTATTTTCTGATGCAGTTTAATTTTACATTAATAGCGCACAATTTTGGCTTTCGAAAGAAGCACTTCCTTTTTGAGAAGTTACTTCTCGTTGGTGTGCTCGCGCACTTTTTCGCGACTACGACATATCTGTGTGCTAACCAAACTTTTTTAGTCAAGGCCTCAGTTACCATAAAACCTAGGTCAAATTTTTGTACGCTCTATTTAATCGCTATTGTGCTTTCGTTATTTATAATTGCGTTAGTACCACTTGTAAATTACAACCTCTACATAGACACGGTTGTGTCTACTACTTTGTCTTCCCTGTTGTTTATTTCTGTTATTTTTTTTTTTTTGGCCCTAGCGTATCAACCGTCGTCATTTTTTGCTTACGCTGTAGTCTGACACAGTTATAATTTACAGGTCGCAGTTACAGCTCCTCTCCGTGCAATACTCAGTAATACTTGGTTTACACACCACGTAGTTTTTTTAGTGACAAGTAGCGCACTTTTACTTTATGTTAATAAGTCTCACAGCTGGTTTAGTTGTTTAAGCTACTCTGTTGATGGCAAGGCTGAGTCGCTGTTACGCCACTCCGCATTGTTTTTTAGCGAGTCCGCGTACGTCGAGGTCTTCAAAAAATTAGAACCTTCCAAGATTTTTAGACTGGGCTTGGGGGATAAAACTGCCCACCAAATTCTTTTATCGCCAAGTAAGCTCCAAACGTCAGAGTTATTTACGTCAGATTATTCTGTTTTTTTTCTGTCATATATTCCGGGTTACCTATGCCTTGCGTACGCTTCTTCAGTCTGCGCGATATCGGTACTGTAGTTTATAAGCACCGCTCAATTACTCAATTAGCGTCGCGGCGCTACACAGTCGTAATTGTGCTAAAGTAAAGTATCCGCTTGCCAAATAGGAAGAGCAGTATATAAACATTAGGTTGGTTACAGCACAATTGCGGCGTTTATATATCCTACAGTAATTTACAGGAATAGGCTCTAGTTATACGTAGCTTAGGGAGCACTTTTGGGGCGTCGTTTCCCCTATTCTGGTCTTTGTGACATGCGCTACCACAACAATTTAATTACCATACACCTTTTTTACCCCGCACAAGGCGGCTGATAAATCTTACTAAATTTAAAAATATAGACATGATATCTGGGTGACTCGTTAGTACCATAGCTAATTCCACCACGCAGTTTACGGTTCTCATGTCACCTCACCTAAATAAGTGGTTTTATACTAATTTCCTAAAAGACACGTTTTGGGTGCATTTCAAGACTACTATAACGCATAACGAAGGCTTACAGGTTAATACTATAAGTCGAAGTTACACTCACTGGTTAGTTAATAGCCATCTTTTAGCACTGCAAGGCAAGAGGCGACCTTACACAGCGCCGATAACGCATCTTTACCTAAAAACAGTTTCTATAGTAGTGGGTTCGTTTTCTAAAACTGATTTTAATCGACAAGTTACGCTTTCTATAATACTAGTCCTATTGCCATATTACGCGTTTTGTAACCGTTTTCATTTAACTTATAATTTTTTATTTATATCTAACAACTTTATGTTATTAAATTTTTTCAACTTATTTTACTTTAAAGTACATACTTACTAGAAACTAACTTAGCATAATTGGTAATGCTTTATATTCATACTGTAAAAAATG
>Ga0115008_10006009_pt1 | contig 10013 bp, 10 predicted proteins | sample FraStrMetagenome_FD_87164 | JGI IMG/M metagenome (GOLD analysis project Ga0115008, IMG submission 87164) | Marine eukaryotic phytoplankton communities from Arctic Ocean - Fram Strait ARC3M Metagenome | ecosystem: Environmental > Aquatic > Marine > Oceanic | place: Fram Strait | collected...
CGCGTGGTGGAGGCTCTGGCGAGTCGTGCCAGCCCGAGGAGAAGAGACCTCGAGACAGCGTGCCTGTGCCTCTACTCGCCAGGTGGAGGCTCGCCCCAGCGCGAATCAAAGAATTTATGGCACCCCCACGCGGTCCTCCCATCCCTCCCTTGGGTTGTCTGTCCTCACTTACAGTTGTACAGAAACACAAAAGCCAAAAGGTCACAAGGAGAGAGATGCAGCACATGTCAGCGCACTACCCGCGCAGTTGTCTTTTCACATCGCCAGCCCAGGTAGTTCTGGCCAAGGGCATCGTAGAGTATCAAGCTCCCGGCTCCTACTCGTAGGCAGGCGATGTGAAAAGGCAACAATAACTCCTCGTGCTTTGACGGTCAGAGGAGCTGCACCCGTGAAGCCGTGCACCATGAGATGCCAGCGGCAGGCAGCGGGCTTGTTGCCGAGCGAATACATGTAGTGTCGCGCAAGGCCGTAGCAGCCGAGGATGCCGGCCGAGGTTGCGCAGTAGGCGAGGCAGGCGCCGCTCGGCGCGGAGGTTGAGGCGCGGAGCTGGTAGAAGAAACACGCGACAGAAGACGCCATGTCGAAGGTCCTCCGCGGTCCCAGCAGCGGATGGCGCCAATAGTTGACCGAGGTGAGCATGATCAGCACAGCGCAGAAGCCGCAGCCGCTCGAGTCGCGTGCAAACTGCCCGTTGGCGGCAGCAGAAGCAGCCGTCAACGGACCGTGGAAACAGGCGGAGGCCAGAAGGCGGCGGGAGAGGTGCGCGGGGTAGATTGCGGACATACGGCGAGAGCTTACGACGGCAAGTCGCTGTACTGGTGGGCGGGAATGGCGCGGGAATGGTCACACTGCAACTCCAAGCTGTTGCTAAAAAGAATTTCCGAAGCAATTAAAATCCCTGTGTGGTGGCGGCGTGCCGTCCTCCCATCCCTCCCTTGGGTTGTCTGTTTTGTTTCTTTCTTTCTTACTGTGCCTCTGTGCTCGTGCGTCGCCCATCTCCCCTGGAAATGACTGCTCTATTTTATTATCTCTCACAAAAGACAGGAAGGGCGCAGCCAGGGCCCACCAGCGCGGTGGAGGCACCTGGGTAGGGGGTGCGCGGGCGGCGCGCGGAGCGGCGCGGGCCGGCGGGGCGTGACGGCTGACGCTGATGGTATGGACCGTACTACCACTGTAGCTACTGGAGACCTGGGGGTAGGGGGGTAGGGGTAGGCGCGATGCCTGTGTCAGAATATCTACCCCACACACCAAGTGGAAGCCAGGCGATTCGAGGCTTTCGACCACTACACCTCGACCACTTCGACCACTGCCAAGTGGCTCCAAGGATGCCGAAGCGCAAACCAGAGGGCGCTGGTGGCTCCGACATTCGGAGCTTCTTTTCCGCGCCACCGGCACCAGCGCCTCCTGCTGCGCCGCCGCCGCTGCCACCGGCGCCTCCGGCAGCGCCAGGTCCTGCCGCTGGCGCTCCCCGGCGCTGCCGACAGGTCGGCCTGTTTGAGAAGCGCCCACCTCCCAGGTCGCGAGAGTTTGATCTCCCGCTCCCCGACGCTTCGAACAGCCTCGCGCCGCAGCAGCGGCTGCTGCGCCTGGAGTTTGAGCGCTTCTGTGCGAGCCGCGGCGGCGCGGGCGGCGTCGTCGGCGCGAGTGGCGACGACGGCGGCGCAAACTCATCAGCGGATGGCCGTCACCTCGCCTCGATCCTGCAGCGTGAGGCGGCGAAGTTCAACGAAGGGGACGATGAGCTGCTGTGCGCCGCGCTCGACGCGACGTGCGAGGCACACTCGGTCGCGGGCCCTGTCGATCAGGCGCAAACGCCGCCACCGCCGCCGCAGCGGCCGCCACCGCCGCCGCAGCAGCCGCAGCAGCAGCCGCAGCAGCAGCAGCAGCCGCAGCAGCCGCAGCAGCCGCAGCAGCCGCAGCAACCGCAGCAGCCGCAGCAACCGCCGCCGCAGCAACCGCCGCCGCAGCAACCGCCGCCGCCGCAACCGCCGCCGCCGCCGCGCCAGCTCAACGCGCAGCAGGCTGCGGTGGCTGACTCGACCGCGAGCGAGCTGTCGGTCCGCGCGGGCGCGGGCACGGGCAAGACGCACACGATGATCCAGCGCGCCGTGCGGCTGGTGCGGCTGGGCGTGCCTCCAAACTGTGTGCTGATGGTGACCTTCTCTGTCAAGGCGGCCGAGGAGCTGTGCTCGCGCGTCGGGCACGCCTTTGCGGCTCTGGGCGTGCCGCCTCGGCTGCTCCCGGTCGGCAAGACCTTCCACGCGCTCGCCTTCTTCTGGGTCCGCCGCTACTGGAGGGCGCTCGAGCTCGGGGCGGCGCCGGCGCCGCTCACGGGCGACGCGGGCGTTCGGAAATTTATGCAGCGGGTGCTCGAGGAGCAGGTCGCCGAGAAGCGCCTCGAGTGGTGCGTCGCTGCCCTGCGCAAACACCTCCTCCGCCCCGGCGGAGCGGACGCGGACGGCGCGCCGCCGAGCTGGGAGGCGGTGCTCGCCTTTGCGAGGCAGAGCCTGCCGGCGAGCTGGAGGCGCGCGTGCGAGGCTGCCGAGCGGGAGGTTCCCTTTGACGAGGCGCAGGCCGCGCCGGCGCGCAAGAAACGGCGCGGCGGGAGGGACGCGGCCGACGTGGCGGCCGAGGAGGAGGAGGCGCGCGCCAGGCGAGCCGAGCTCGAGGCCGCGCGCATGGTGGCGAGGCGAGCGCACGTGTACCTCGAGCTGCGCGGGGCGCAGAGGAGGAGCAGCCGCGCGAGGGCTCCTCCCGCCCAGCGGGCCACGGGCGAAGGGGAGGAGGAGGAGGGCGGGCCGATGCCGCCGGGCGAGGACCCGATCGCGCGCCTCTGGCTCGGCGCGTCGAAGAAGGAGAGGCGCGACAAGGTCGCCTTCTACCTCGAGCTAGTGCGGAGGGGGCGGCAGCAGCGGCAGGGCTACAGCGAGTACCTCAAGGACGACGCGGACGTCTGGCGGCGGTACGACGCGATGCAGCGGCGCGAGGGCAGGCTCGACTTCGACGCGATGCTGCTCCACTTCCACCGACTGCTCGGCGAGCACGAGGGCGCGCGGCGCGCCTTCCACTCGGCGCACTCGCACCTGATCGTGGACGAGTACCAGGACAACAGCGAGATGCAGGCGAAGCTGCTCGAGCTGATGGTGAACCAGGCGGATCCGCAGGTCACCGTCGTCGGAGACGACGACCAGTGCATCTACTGCTTCCGCGGGGCCGAGCCTGGCAACTTTTCGCGGCTGCCCCAGAGGTACGAGCACTGCACGCTCGTCGACAACTACAGGTCGACGGCCAACATCCTGCGGGTCGCGCACGTGCTGCTCGAGGAGTGCGCGCGCCGCGAGGCAAAGACGCTCGCGCCGACGCGCGAGACGGGGGCGCCGGTCGAGCTGTGGAAGGTTGCGACGCCGGCCGAGCAGGCGTCGGAGCTGGTGCGGGCGATGCGGGCGCGGCACGAGGAGGGCGTGCCGTGGGGCGAGATGGCGTGCCTCTTCCGCTGCTTCAAGGCCGGCGAGTTGGGCTCGCTGCACAAGCCGCTGCAGCAGGAGCTCTCGCTCCGCCGCGTGCCGTACACACTCTTGGGCGGCAAGGGCTTGTTCGAGCTCGCGCCCGTCCTCGACGCGCTCGCCTACTTGCGGCTCGCGGCGCTCGGCTCGGGCGAGCACGACGACGAGGCCTTCGTCCGCATCCTCAATCGGCCGAAGCGGCGCCTGCCCGAGGAGTCGGTGCTGCGAGTCGTCGAGCACCAGCGGCGCGCGCTCGTCGAGGCGCGGCGGGGCCTCCCCGTCGGCCTCGAGGCGGCGGCGCGGCAGATGGTGGCGTCAGGCGTCGGGGTCAAGAAGAGCCAGCGTGCCTCTCTGGGCTCGCTGCTGGCGCTGCTCGACGAGCTGCGAGACGCGTGCGTCATGGCGGAACTGCCCGCGATGCTGCTGCGCGTCTGGAGCGCGGCCGGGCTCGACGCGATGCACGGCCGCAAGAAGCGGGCGGCGGCCGGGCGGCCGCCCGCGGCGGCGGGCGCGTCGCGCGGGGAGGAGGAGGAGGAGGAGGAGAGCGAGGGCGAGGAGGAGGAGGAGGACGGCGAGGAGGAGGAGGGCGAGGAGAGCGAGGACGACGAGGTGAAGGGCGAGAGTGAGGTCGCGCCCCAGCAGCGAAAGGAGCGGTCTCAGAGGCGGGCGTTGGCTCCTTTGCAAGGCACGGCCCGGGACCGCGGCGACGAGGGAGTGGCCGACGCTGGAGGACAGGGCGCCGGAGGTGGCGATTCGAGCGCGATGCGGCTGCCGTCAGAGGTGAGCTCGCTCGTAGAGGTGGCGACGGCCTTTTCGACAGAGTACGCTGCGCGCGAGCGTGCAGCGGCGGGCTCCGAGCGCTCGCTCTTTGCCCTCTGCCGCACGTATGTCCTCGACCACGCCGCAGAGCTGCAGCTGTCGGCGCTGCCCGACTGCGTCGTGGACGAGCTGTTTGCATCTCGTGGCCGCGGGCGGAGCGTGATGCGCGCTTTCCTCACCGAGGTCGCGATGCGCAGCTCGGCGGCGGATGCGCAGGACGCGGCAGCCGAGGGGTCGTCGAAGGTTTCTATCAGCACGATTCACCGAGCGAAAGGACTCGAATGGTGCGACGTCTACGTGCCTTTCCTCAACGACGGCCTGCTGCCGATGGGCTACCGCGAGGAGACGGGCAACACGGCGCAGCGGCACAAGCCGCAGTGTGCCGCGAGGCGCGCCAATGGCCATTGCGACCTCAACTGCGCTCGCGCGTACAGAGAGGCCGACGCGCACGCGCGAGGGACGCCTGAGGAGCGTCACGCTGACGAGGAGCGGCGACTCGCCCACGTCGCAGCGACACGTGCCAAGGACCGGCTCGTCTTCATAACGGTGCAGCTCCGCCGCGAGGGAGCTTTCGCTGCACGGAACGCGATGGAGCCATCGCCGTACGAGAGGAGCCTTCGCGCAGCACTGCCCGAGGAGACTCTCGTGACCAGGGTGCGCGGGGAGCTGCAGGATGCGGAGGAATAGAGAGGTTTGTGGAGTGCCGCCCATGTGAATGTGTGTGCCGCCCATCTACCGCGTCTGCCCATAGTTTGTGCACTGCAGCAGCACCGAGCAGTACGGTGCGCGCGTCTGCCCATAGTCCTGGACAACGCGCACCGTACAGTACGGTGCGCGTTGTCCAGGACTAAGTCACAAATACATGTGTGTACTCTAACTCTAATCTCTGTAGCTCTCTGGCCGCGGGAGCAGAGAGGACAGAGGACGCCAGAGGAGAGCAGCTCTCGGCGGGTCCGGGATCTCGCCCCTCTCGTTTGTCATATTGACATTGTCTTTCGTGGACGAGCTTCCATCGTCGCATCGACACGCCCAGAGCCGCCCGCCGTGTATTGTTGCCGCAACAGTAGGAGCCAGAGCTGCCTACTGGCAGCCGCGCGCGATCGCCGAGGGGCCGTGACAGACCGTCTTGATAGGATTATGGACGCTGCAGGGACGCGTTCCAAACTTGATCGTTGCTCGGTGGCGGGGGCCTCGGCGTCCCGTCGAGGGTTGTCCTGCCCGTCATGAACCACGCGCGACTGCCAAGGCAGCGGAGGGGCGCCTTTGTCGGCTTCTGCTCGCGACACACTTGCAGCCGGAGTCGGCAACTCGGCCTCCCAAACGACTGCTGCCCAGATGCGACGCCTTGCAGGCTGGCGCCCAATGCGTCACATCACATCCTGTTTGTGCACGTGGAGAAGACAGGCGGCTCGTCTGTGGAATGTGCTGCAAGGGACTGGGCGCAGGCCGGCTACTGGACGAGCATGGGGCACGTTGGAACTGACGGCCGAGGGGATGCTGCGTTGCGTGCGTGCCGGAGGCGGTGCGAGGATGCGGGCGTGCCTACTGCTGTCGTCATCAGCGTGCGCGACCCGTACTCGTACTGGCAGTCCGTGCACCGCTTTGCCTGGAGGGCTGCTGGGACGCGCCTTTCAGCCACCTACAACGCCCTGACCAGCGAGTTCAGAGCCTCGACGCGCGTGTCGAGGAGGGAGCCCGGCATCCTCGCGACGCTGCCTTCGCTGCTCGGCTGGGTGGAGGCGACGCCGAGCGCCGTTTCGTGCAGCTCCAACTTTTCGCGCTGCCTTTCGCTTAGTGGCCGCATCAAGCGCGCGTGCGGAGGCACCCTCTCGGGCTGCGCCGCTGACTTTGTGCTACATACGGAAACGCTCGAGCGTGACTGGTCCTCTCTGGTGGCTCGCTATGGCTTGCCCGCGACGCCTCTGCCGCATGTCGTGCCGGGCTCCGGGTACAGCAAGAACAGAAGCTGCCACTGTGCCCTCGACCGGCCCCGCCGCTGCGACCCCTTCTGGGGGCGGAGAGGAGGAGGGTCCTTCAGCTGCTCGGACGCGCCAGTGCTCGCCGCGACTCAGCACACAGCCGCGACACGCGCCATTATCGACCGTGTAGAGGGAGAAGTCTTCAACGGATTCGGCTATGCACATTCGAGGTGATACGAGGTTTATCATATAATTTAAGCGCACATGTATCGAAAGCGCATCTCCTCGCTCGGCCGACAGCGCGCGAGCGAGGATGCGCGCGACAGGGCGCGACTGGAGCCAACGAACGCAACACTGCGCCCAGCTGTCGGACCTGCTCCCATGCTCTGGCCCCAGCGCGGCTCAGCCTTTCGTGTGGCCTGCGAGTTCCTGGTACTCGTCCGGTTCCGGCGGGGCCGCGTGCAGGCGCCACGTGCGAAAGGCGAGCGTCGTGGCGGCGAGCATCGCAGCGACGCAAACGGCGGCCGCCACCGGCGCCGCTGCCCCCTCGAGGCGGACATCGCCGAGCGGCGTCTCGGCGGTGGCGGCGTCAAAGACCGCCTCGACCGAGACGATCGGCTTCGCGACGGCGGCGGGCGGCTCCTCGTCGCACGCGCCTTGCACCGCGTCCGAGGTGTAGTCGGACACATTCTTCTGGAACCAGCCGAGCCGCCACGCCTCGAGGTACGACCAGCGGGGCTCGAGCTCGGTGCGAAAGTTCCTGCAGTCGGAGGGGCCTCCGGTGTGGCCGAGGGCGGGCTCGGGCGGGCTGGACTGGGCTGGGGCGCGCGCCAGAAGAACCAGCCGTGCCCCGCAGAGAAGGACTTGAAGTAGCGGTTCGCCAGCCTGGAGGGGCGGCGGGAGGACACAAGCTGAGGGAGGGCCGCGGCATGGCACGCGCGCGACGCTCGCGAGCCTGCTCATCGTCTCGTTCTCCTGCGTCCCCCACGGCATGCCGACGGGGCACTTCCCAAACATGGGGCCGGACACGCCCGTCCCGTACGGGCCTTGCAGCGGCGCCTCGGCGTCGGGCGGCGCGCCTATGGCACCACGCAAGCAGAGGCGTGCCGCGCGGCCTCGGGGGCTGCGGCGTGGGCAAGCGAGGCGCGCCCGGCTGCTCCCCCATGTATGGCTCCGGGCAGGGAACCATCGCGCACGATACCTTCGGGTAGCCTGTTCAGAGGTGGTGGCGTGAAGAGCCGCGGTTCACGCCGCGTGCCGCACGCGCCTTTGGGCCGCCTGGAAGGTTGTCGTTGAGGCCGTTGAGCCACATGGCGCAGTTGTCGGTGGCGAGGGACCACTCGCCCACGATCATCGGCATGTCGAGCTGCTCCTGTGCACGAGGGGGCGGCCGGGTTCGGGGGCGCTGCCGCTGGCGAGGAGGGGGCTGGCTGCGGCGCGGCGCTCCTCCATCGTGCGCAGCCCGCCCGCCATGCCGCACGCGGCGTCGAAGAAGCCCTTGGCGATCATCGGGTTGGCCCACGCCTGGTAGATGTGCGAGTCCATCGCCTTGTTGGGGCAGCCCTTCATGAAGCCCCACCACTCCGCCGGGTAGCCGCGGAACGAGTCGTGCATCACGAACTTCCAGTCCTGGCGGGGTGGTGGGGGGGTAGGGCGGTGGGGGGCTGCCCTCGCCGCGCGGCGCCGCCTCCTCCGCCTTTGCTCACCTTGGCCGCCTCGCGCGTGATGTGGTACGCGTCCCAGTAGAACTGCTTGATCCACTCGGTCGGGTACATCTGCCACGGCTCGTTCACCTGCGCCGGAAGGGGAGGCGGAGGCGCGGGAGGCGGTGGCGCGGGAGGCGGAGGCGCGGGAAGGGCTGGCACAAGGATTGGATGGCGCTGCTCTCTCCTCTCTCCCCACCCCCTCTGATCGGGGAGCAGCGGCCCGCAGTTCCCACGGCGGCGGGCTACTCCCTACCGCCCGCCCACCGGCTCGACGCCCCACACGGTCGCGTCTCCGCGGTGCCGCTCCGCCAGCTTGCGGATGACGTCGAGCGAGCGGTCGTACGCCGTCTTGTTCATCTCGGGCGGGTAGGCGCCCTTGGCGTTGTCGTACGGCGCGAGCCAGTCGGCGGCGCGCTGCGGCCAGTGCTCGAAGGTGGTCACCGCCTCCGGGTCCTGCGCCGAGACCTGCGACCACGGGCTCCGGCTCTCGGCTCCCGGCTCTCGGCTCTCGGACTCTCGGCTCTCGGACTCCCGGGATCCGGAGACGCGTCTGCGGCGCCTGCGTCCACTTGACTCGCAGAGCCTGGCCCGAGTTGTCGAACCTGCGGGTGGCGACGGTGGCCGGGGTCCCGGCCTGGCCTGGCTTCGGCGCCCTCCCCGCGCGTCCTCACCCGTTCTGCGACCCCTGCATCGCGTGCACGTCGAGGAGGGCGCGCAGCCCGTACTTGCGGAGCAGCGCGAGGGCCCGCTCCAGCTCCTCGAGAGAGCCTACTCCGAAGGACGACTCGCTCTGCCGGGCCCTCCGGCGGCCCGGCCCCGCAGCCGACTCGCCGTCGGTGCAGCCGATGTACGGCTCGTACGGCACGTACATCCAGTCGCCGACCGGGATCCGCACGACCGTCGCACCCGACTGCGCGATGGCACGCACGTCCTCCTCGCGCACCCAGCTCGCCCAGTGGCGGCGCAGCTGCTTGTTGCCCTCCTTCGGGCCGAGCGCCGCGCAGAACGTGTACGTGTCCATCCCCGTGTGGGCCGGCGCCTCCTTGCCAAACTTGCGGTCGACGGAGAGGAACTGGTAGAAGAGCGACGGCGTGATCCACGGCTCCAGCACGAGCCAGCCGCCCAGGTTGGTGCCGAAGACCTTCCATTCCTCCTTGGCCGTCTCGACGCCCTCCTCGCACACGTATGGGTTGTCCTTGAGCTCGCGCAGCTCCCGGCCCACGCTCGGCGGAGGCTGCTCCAAGCGCCCGTCACGGCCGACCGTGCCGGCCAGCGCCAGCGATGCGGACAGCAGCGAGAGCATGCTAAAAGGCGCCACCTGCGGCATGGATGGGGCGACGGTGAGGGTCATCGGCGACGGCGGAGGCGGCGGCGACGGGCTTATTCGTTCCGAAAGACATGTACCGTCGCCACGCCGATGGGATGATGCGGCGGAAGGCGACGAGTTTCTTTTTTTACATGACTGGAGTGCCGCATCTTCAGCCAAAGAGCTCGGAGGGGGAACGTGAACGAGTGTATGTGTGTATCGCTCATTAGTTCGACCGTGCGCCGCTGGTGCCTGGTGCCAAGGAAGACCGATCTCACACGTACTCGAGTACATCAGTTCCGAAAAATCCTGCGGCGGGCTGGGGAGCCTCCCCATCTCCCCCCCGCATGGGCACACAAGAAACGCACCCCAGAGTACGAAAGACCCTTCCACGTGCTTGCCACTACTCCAGCACAGTCCTTGCGCGCGGGCTAGGCCGCCTCCCGCGCCTTGGCCCTTGCAGCGGCCGCCGACTCAAGAATAGGATTAGTCGCAAGAACCATCTCCGGTGTCGAAGCAGCAAATCGTGGCTAAATAGCCATTCATGCCGCCGCTGTACATTTCATACCTATTGAAGAAGGCCACTCCGCCTCCATAGTTCTGATAAATGCACCCATACCGCATGTTGGTTTGCCTCACACTTGGAACTGTACACCCGTTGGCGTTGCACTTTGCACATACCTGCCAGCGAGAGGCTGAGATATTGCCCGTGAAGTCGGCTTTGGCGCCAAAGCTTGTGACGAGTTTTGCCACGAAAAAG